>TBL_comb47_HYPODRAFT_10000521_pt1 | contig 51316 bp, 45 predicted proteins | sample TroBogypolimnion_40_FD_10682 | JGI IMG/M metagenome (IMG submission 10682)
TTCATGAACTGGAGAACGAGCTCGGTTGTTTCTTTGATCGCAACGCTGATGGCACGGTTCATCAAAAGGCATTCGCTGGGCAAACCTTTGATCGAACTGTTCACAAAGGTGACTTGACTGGGATTGAAATTATTAACCGTTTAGCTGAGCAAGTATGGTCAAGAGGCATTCATCGCCTTGAAGAGCATCGCGCGATTGAATTAATTCGTAGCAAAGATGGGAAGTCTCTGGCCGGTGTATTGATGCTGGATATGCAATCGGGACAATTTGTCCTAGTAAAAGCAAAAGCGGTACTGCTTGCCACGGGCGGTGGTCCAACTATGTATAAGTACCACACACCATCAGGCGATAAGAGTTGCGATGGATTAGCGATGGCATTGCGAGCTGGCCTGACACTACGTGATATGGAGATGGTGCAATTTCATCCAACTGGATTATTAGCAGGCCCTGGAACCCGTATGACCGGAACGGTATTGGAAGAGGGTTTACGTGGTGCTGGTGGCTATTTACTCAATGGAAATAATGAGCGCTTCATGGGTAACTACGATCCTCGCAATGAGCGCGCTACTAGAGATATTGTTTCAAGATCAATCAATTCAGAAATTCGTGCTGGTCGTGCTACTCCAAACGGTGGTGTCTATATTCAAATGAGTCACCTTGGGCCTGAAAATGTCCGCAAGCAATTTAAAGGCATGGTTGAGCGTTGTGCTGACAGTGGTTTTGATTTGGCATCTGAGCTAGTAGAAGTTGTGCCAACAGCACATTACATGATGGGCGGATTGGTCTTTAAGAAGGATTGCAGCACTCAACTACCAGGATTATTCGCAGCAGGAGAAGATACTGGCGGAGTGCATGGAGCCAATCGCTTAGGCGGAAACGGTGTTGCTAACTCAACTGTGTTTGGTGGTATTGCGGGTGAAGCAATGGCGCGGTGGGTTGACGGAGAAAATCTGCGGGAATGTAATATGGATGAAGTTGAGGCTAGCATTAATGCCCATGAGGCACCACTTCAAAAGACTGCTGGCGATATTGAATTTATACGTGAGACTCTCGCAGAATGCATGTGGGATGATGTCGGTATTTCTAGAACCAAAGAAAGTTTGATACGGGCTAGATCAAGGCTAAATGAGCTTGGGAATCAGTTGGCTCAGATGGGGGTTGGTAATTTAGAGCGAGCCTATAGCGTTACCTGGCAAGATTGGATGAATCTACAAAATTTAATTTTGGTTAGTAAGGCAGTTACCGAGGCTGCTATCTCACGAGAAAATTCTAGGGGCGCGCATTATCGGGACGACTTTCCAGAACCGGGTTCTTTAGAGGGCTCATACTTTACTGCCGTTAATCTTAGCGAGCGAGGCTTGCAGATGGAAAATAGACCTGTGCAATTTACTCTAGTAAAACCGGGCGAAACTATTTTGCTTGAAAGCTAATCATTTTTGATTTGATTGAACCTGGCCAATTTATTTTGGCCTCGTTAATTATTTTTGGCGCCTATTTTATTTTTGGCGTATCTGGTTTTGGCTCTTCCATTGTTTCTGTTCCTTTATTGGTTCAGATGTATCCACTAAAGATAGTGGTTCCTATAATGGTCCTTATCGATATTTGTGCATCCTTATATGTGGGTAAAAAGTCCCTTGGCGAGGCTAACTTTAAAGAATTAAAGTGGCTTTTTCCATTTAGCTTGATTGGTATGATACTGGGCATAGTCTTACTCATTAAAGCACCAAGCGAGCCCTTATTGCTCACTCTCGGCTGCTTTGCGGCGGCTAACGGGATTCGGGTCTTATGGCAAAGAAATGTGGAGGCGCTCGAGCCGATTAATAAATGGTGGGCAGCCCCCTTTGGTTTTTTTGGGGGCACATTTACTGCGCTGTTTGCTACCGGTGGCCCTATTTATGCTTCGTATCTTGGCTTTCGCATCAATGATCCAAAAACATTGCGCGCCACCATGGCGTTTGCCATTTTTATTCTAACCTTTTTACGTCTGACTTTGATGCTCGTAACTGGTCTAATTTTGAGTTGGGCAGTGATAGGTATGGCAATTTTCCTTTTGCCAGCAACATTTCTAGGGATCTGGTTTGGAACCCATGTGCATACTAAGTTAAGCAATGTAGCAATGCGTGTAGCTTATGGTTCTATTTTGCTATTTTCAGGAACTGCACTATTGTTGCGCTACTTTTCCTAGAGAACCTTGCCAGGACTCATGATATTTTTTGGATTAAGCTATTTACCTTTTCCTACTTAAAGACGCTTGATGTTGGGTGCCGCCAATCCATCAATCATGATATTAATGCATGATGGTAATTTGCTGTCTATGGCTCGCTTGGCGGCAGGGAGAACTTCCCTTGAGTCGTCCACATACTCTCCATATCCACCAAATGCCTCGCATACTTTTTCATAACGCGAAGGAAGGAGCTCGCAACCAAGCGTTCTATCCTGGCCATAGTCGCGTACTTGAATTTGATACTCTGCATTCCACCTGGCATCATTGCCAACAATTAATGTAAACGGCAATCTATAGCGTATAGCGGTATCTATTTCAGCGCTATGAAAGCCAAAAGTCCCATCGCCCATGACTGCAATGATGGGTACATTGGGCTTTGCAATGCTTGCAGCAGCTGCAAATGGCAGGCCAGCACCAATGGATCCAGCCACCCCATTAATCACCCTGTTTGGGGCATGCAAGCAAGCCTGAGCCCATTGACCAATCTCACCTCCATCGCTAATGAGGACAGAGTCAGGGTGGCTATCTAAAATTTCTTGGAGCGGTGCAAGGGCTAAAACAGGGTGTAACTTGCCTTTGTTGGCAGGAATATTTGCCCAAGCTAAGGGCTTAAAGTGAATGGCATCAGAAACTTCTTTTTGCCAATCCGATTGTGCACTATTTATACCTAGGTTAAGACTGAGAATTTGGTCGATTGCACTTGGAACATCTGATAATGCGGATTCCACTAAGCGTTGCGCCAATGCATTCTTTGCTCGTTTTATTTCTTCTGCATCTGGATCAATTTGTAGAAATAGACATTCTTTGTTAAATCCTGGGCTTTGTGCAAACTTCAGAGTAAAGTCGACTTTCTTTCCAAGAAGTAATACGTAATCTGCTTGACTTAAAACTTCAGAAAAAGCGCCCAAACTGGGGTCACCGATTCCACGTGGACTCTCCATTCCTACTACCGGTATACCAAGTGCTTCAACTAATTTAGACAACAAGACTTTGCCTGCTTTAGATTGCATCTGTGGACCAGTCAGAATCAAAGGTTTGCTAGCTTCTTTGAGTTTTGTAACAATCTTTGAAATATTGGAATCTGGTGCAAGTATTTTCTCGGCATTAAAAGAGGCAGGTACAGGCATAACAGCACTTTCTGGCAGGGCGAATTCAAGAACATCTGTAGGCAGACTAAGATGCACCGGACCCGGCCTTCCTGATTTGGCGATTTGAATCGCTTTTGCTATATCAAGACCAATAGCTTCCGTTTTTTGACAGACCCATGAAGCTTTAGTCAAAGGGGCGGCAATATCAGCTTGCCGCATTTCCTGAAATGCTCCTTTGCCTAGTTGTCCTAAAGGGGCGTGACCAGATAATAGAACCACTGGAGATTCAGCCATGGCTGCAGTGTAGAGGGCAGAGATAGCATTGGCATGACCAGGCCCTCCAGTCACTAAAGCTATTCCAACTTCTCCTGTCAATCTTGCCCAAGCATCTGCCATATGAACTGCTGCACCCTCATGCCGAGTATGAATCAGATCTATCGTGGAATCAAATATAGCATCGTACACAGGCATGATGTGATTGCCTGATAGGGTAAAAATCTTAGTAATGCCTGCCGTCGCAAGCACTTTCACGAGGGCGGATGCCCCATTTTTATTTTTATAATTCATTTTTTTAGTTTATATACTTCCAATTGACTGCTCAGTTTTGAATAGGTGGCATATTGAGAGACCGCAATTTTTCACTAACCATGGAGGAAAGTATTTGTGGATGCGGATTTAAATAATGAGGAGTCTATATGCTTCATTCAAGATCCTAGGAAATGTTAGATAAAGCTGCAAATTTAAAGACACCCAATAGGTATCTTTAAATAATGCTTACTGAGCAACAATATTGCGAGCCTTAATCACCTTTTCCCAGACAGCAGACTCATTTTTAATTTGAGCATCTAGTTCTTTGGGGGTATTCGCAATTGCAGTGAGACCATTAATTTCTAGACTCTTGCGCATTGCCTCAGATTCCAAAGCCTTTTGTGTCGCTCTATAAATTTTATCGACGATAGCTTTTGGAGTTCCTGCGGGTGCAGCTAACGCATACCAGCCAACATTGACGAATCCGGGGATGGCTGCCTCTGAAACAGTGGGAACATCTGGTAATTGCGCAACTCTTTTACTGCTAGTAATGGCTAGGGCTTTGATCTTCCCCGCCTTTGCAAAGCCTGCTGCCGCTGGAAGGTTGCCAACCATAAAGTCGATTTGTCCTGAGACTAAGTCATTAATTGCGGGGGCTTCACCTTTATATGGGACATGAGTAGCACCGATTCCAGCTGCATAAGTAAAATTTTCTCCTGCCATATGCACTTGGCTACCAATTCCAGCTGAGCCAAAGGTTAGTTCCTTAGTTTTTGCTAAAGCGATTAGCTCTTTTAAGTTATTGACTGGAAGATTTGGGCTAACTGATACCAGCATAGGGCCACCAGCGACAGCAGTAATATACGTTAAGTCGGTAGCATAATTTAATGGAAGCTTTTTATATAGATATGGGTTAACTGTCATCATGCTTCCTGATGCGAGCAGAAGGGTGTATCCATTAGGCGGCGAATTGGCTACGACTTCAGCGCCAATATTGCCTCCAGCACCACCTCTATTTTCAACGATGACATTTTGACCCAGAATGGTGGTCATTTGTTGCGCAAAAATTCTTCCGAGAATATCGGTAGTGCCGCCAGCGGCAAAGGGAATAATCAATTTAACGGGTTTATCTGGCCAGCTCTGAGCATGTGTGATTGATGGGGAGGCAATACATGCTAGCGCGCCCAAGCTTATGAATGCATGTTTTAAAGCGGTAATAAATTCTTTCCTAAACATCTTGCTCCTCCAGGTTTATTAGTGTTTTTTATCTTAGCTCTTATTTCATTAAACAAGCTCTATTTATAAGTAATAAGCTTATCTCTTTCTTAAAAACGGCGTGTCCCTTGCAAGTGATTTAAATCATCTATATGATATAGATATGTCCACTATTTTGATCTCTGAGTTCATCACTAGTCAAGCCCTAGAAACCCTGCGTTCTATACATCATGTTGAGTATGAGCCGGAGTTGTACAGGGATCGTGTGGCTTTAATTGCTGCAATGCAAAATATTAATGCACTCATTGTTCGTAACTTGACTCAAGTAAATGAAGAAGTATTGAAAGCTTCTCCGAATTTGAAGGTCGTTGGGCGCTTAGGGGTTGGGCTTGAAAATATTGAGTTACCCGCTTGTGCAAAACGCAATATTAAAGTCATTCCCGCAACAGGTGCTAATGCTGAGTCGGTAGCTGAATATGTTGTCGGAGCAGCTGTTGCATTAACACGCGGATTTATTCCAGCTACGATAGCAACACGTCAAGGGGGGTGGCCTCGCCCACATTTTTCTAGTTACCATGAATTTTTAGGTCAGACATTAGGCATAGTAGGCTTTGGAAGTATTGGAAGAGTAGTTGCTAAAAAGGCGCAAGCATTTGGCTTGCACTGTATTGCTTATGATCCAATGCTATCTGGTGCTTCTGAAGTTCTTAACGAGTTTTCAGTCCCCTTGCTCACCCTAAGTGATTTGCTTTCTAGGAGCGATGCAGTTTCTTTGCACCTTCCTTATTTACCAGAGACCAAAAATTTGTTTAATGCCTTAACCCTTGATCAGATGAAAGAAGGCGCTTGTCTGATTAACACTGCGCGAGGTGGGATAGTAGATGAGCTGGCCTTAGCAGAGCGATTGCGCTCAGGGCGGATTGGTGGCGCTGCAATCGATGTCTTTTCTACAGAGCCCGCCAAAGATTTAAATCATTTTGCGGGAATTGAGAACCTCATTCTGAGCCCACATATTGCTGGTGTCACGCATGAGAGTAATGACCGTGTTAGTCAAATGATTGCCGATGAAATAAATCGGTATTTAGGGGTTTGAAATGAACTTATCCTATGAAGAGATGCTTCAGTTAGCGACGGATGGCTTGAAGGCTGCGGGTATCGGTGATAAGGCGGCTTTTGAGACGGCGCAATTTTTAACACTTGCTGAAATGGATGGTTTAGCCTCACATGGCTTGGCCCGAGTTGCGCAATATGCAGGGCATGCAAAAAATGGTCGAGTAGAGTTAGCTCCTAAAATTAAAGTTCGCCCCTTTAAGGCCTCTGCAGCTTTAGTTGATGCTTCTGATGGCTTGGCTTTTCCTGCTCTTCGTTTTGCAACGGATTTATCAGTTAACCTCGCCTCAAAAAGCGGGGTGGGTCTTGTAGCAGTCACAAATAGTCATCACTTTGGAGTTGCTGGGCACTTTGCCGAGGCTGCTGCACGAGCAGGCTATATCTCTTTATTGTTTGGCAATACTCCAGCTGCGATGCCAATGGTTGGCGGAAGCAAGGCAATGTTCGGCACCAATCCTTTGGCGGCTGCATTTCCAATCATGAATAGTGATCCCTTAGTAATTGATATGTCCTTATCTGCAGTTGCACGTGGAAAATTATTGGTTGCTGCAAAGAAAGGGGAATCTATTCCCGAAGGCTGGGCATTATCAGCTAATGGAAAGCCAACCACAGACCCACAAGAGGGGTTAAAAGGTTTGATGGTCCCATTGGGTGGAGATAAGGGTGCATTGCTAGCATTGATTGTTGAATTGTTAGTGGTGGGCTTATCTGGAAGCAGATTTTCATATGAAGCCGATTCATTTTTTGATGCCAAAGGGAATCGTCCCCGCATTGGCCAGCTCTTGCTCACCATTGATCCAGGCCTTGCAGGCAACCAAGTTTTTGCAAATAAAATGCGCGATTTTTTAAAAGCTTTGGTTTCTGATTCAGGTACTCGTCTACCAGGACAGAGACGTTTTAAGCAAAGGGCAGCAGGATTTAAAGAGGGTGTAAATATTTCTGATGTAGTGATAGGGGAAATTCAGGCTGGTATTCGTCAGTCATGGAATGGGTAGCATTCAAACGAGGTTGATAAGGAGAAAAAAATGATTCATTTTGTCGTGCATGAACCAGGAGACGTCGTAGGCGTTGTCGTGGTGGAGGGTGTGAAAGCCGGTACTGATTTAATAGGCTGGGTAATGGATGGTGACAGCACTGTCAATATCAAATCTGAAAGTGATATTCCAATTGGACACAAGATTGCATTGCAGGATATGAAGGCTGGCGACACCATCATTAAGTACGGTGTTGATATCGGTAAGGTAGTTGCTCCCATCAAAAAGGGTGAGCATACCCATGTTCAAAATGTCAAAACTAAGCGTTGGTAATCGATACCCGCATTCATTACGATATTAAGAGAGATAGAAAATGATTAATTTAAAAGAAGCAACTTTTATGGGCTATCGCCGTGAAAATGGTCGCATGGGTATTCGTAACCATGTTGTTATTCTGCCCTTAGATGATTTATCGAATGCCGCATGTGAAGCAGTTGCAAACAATATTAAAGGTACGATTGCCATTCCGCATCCTTATGGTCGCCTTCAGTTTGGTGCAGACTTAGAGCTTCACTTTAGAACCTTGATTGGTGCGGGTTGCAATCCAAATGTAGCCGGAGTGGTAGTGATTGGTATTGAGCCACAGTGGACAAAGATTGTGGTTGATGGGATTAAAGCCTCTGGTAAGCCGGTGGAAGGTTTCTGGATTGAAGGAAATGGTGATACAGCAACTATTGCAAGTGCTAGTAAAGCTGCTTACTCCATGATGAAACACGCCTCTAAACAGCAACGTGTTTCTGCTCCACTATCCGAGCTATGGGTTTCAACAAAGTGTGGTGAGTCAGATACTACTTCTGGCTGTGCATCTAACCCAACGGTTGGAAATGCATTTGATAAGCTTTATGAGATTGGTTCTACCTTAGTCTTTGGCGAAACAACAGAGTTAACAGGTGGCGAGCATTTGGTTGAGGCACGTTGCCGTACGCCAGAAATTAAGAAAAAATTCCGTCAAATGTTTGATCACTATCAAGATGTAGTCGAGAAAAATAAAACTAGCGATTTATCAGATTCTCAGCCTACCAAAGGCAATATTGCTGGCGGCTTAACTACGATTGAAGAAAAAGCCCTAGGTAATATTCAGAAGATCGGTAAGAAATGTGTTGTGGATGGAGTGCTAGACAAGGCTGAGACCCCAACTATTCCAGGTTTACATTTTATGGACTCTTCATCTGCTGCTGCCGAGATGGTTACGCTTTGTGCAGCTGCTGGTTTTGCAGCCCACTTCTTTCCAACTGGGCAAGGTAATGTGATTGGCAATCCAATTCTTCCAGTGATTAAGCTGTGTGCTAATCCTAAAACAGTTCGTACGATGTCAGAACATATTGATGTAGATGTTTCTGGTATTTTGCGCCGCGAAGAGAACTTAGATACAGCAGGCGAGAAGCTTCTCGATGCTCTTTTGAGAACTGCGAACGGAGAATTAACAGCGGCGGAGATTTTGGGTCACCGTGAGTTTGTGATGACTCGTCTGTACGAGTCTGCTTAAGTATTAGAGTATGAAATCCCTGACCGCTTATGAAGAAGTTAAGCAAAAGATCACCGAAGATCTGGTCAGGGGGCGTTATCCTATGGGGCAGGCTCTGCCTGCCGAAAAGGATCTAGCCAAAGAGTTGGATGTATCCATAGGAACTCTGCGCAAGGCAGTAGATGAATTGGTTGCAGAAGGTATTGTTATCCGTCGCCAAGGCAGGGGAACCTACATTGCTGAACATGATGCCAAAAGACTCCTTTATTATTTTTTTCACGTTGTTCGTTGGGATTCCGATAAAAAAACCTACCCTCGCGTTGAGACCGCTTCTTTTGAATCTGGGCAAGCAAGCAAGGAAGAGTCTCTGAAGTTGGCTATTAAAGAGGGGGCTCCTATTTGGCGTATCGTTACTCGCTTATATTTAGAAGATGAGTGTGTAATGATTGACCATATTGCCTTAGATAGAAAACGATTCAAAAAATTAACTCGCAGTGAGTTTGATAAGCGGAAAGGCAGTATTTACCAGCTCTATCAAATGCATTATGGTCAGTCAGTAGTAAAAACGAATGAAAGATTGCGGGCTGGATTAGCGGGTAGACAAATGTCAACCTGGCTAAAGTTAAAGCCAGAGTCTCCAGTGCTCCATATACGAAGAGTAGCCCTAGACATACAAGATAAGCCTATTGAGTGGCGCATTTCTACGCTCAACACCTCTCATCATGAATACTTTAATGAGTTAGTTACCTAGCTTTTGCATTTTTTAATTCTTTAGCCCAATTAATTAGGTTTTCACTGAGATTCTCTATTTCATGATCCCAGCTTAAGCGGTTTGGAAAGAATGGCCTTAATTCTTCTCCAATTCCACAGCCCCATAACTGAAGATTAGCTTGTTGCCCACACCAAGAAATCGCCTGTAGAAGGTGATTCTTCAGAAATTCTTCTCCATTCGCCTCAATAGTCGCCCGATCCATTGGGCAGCCATCAGAAAATAGAATCAGTGTCTTGTGGGTATATCGATTATCACTACTATTTTGTAGGCGTTCAGTTGCCCAAATAAGTGCCTCACCATCAAGGCTTTCTGTATAAATTTCAGGGCGCAGTAGTGCTGCTATGCCTGCTCGAGATTTTCTCCAATTGGTATCAAAGTCTTTAAAAATCCAATGAGCCCGTTCATTGAGGCGACCGGGATTTGGGGGTTGTCCATTTTTACGCCATTCTTTAAAAGGTCTTCCGCCTTGCCATGTATTGGTGCTGTAACCAAGCACTTCCGTTTTGATGCCTGCTTGTTCCAATATTCTCACTAAAGAATCTACGCAGGCTGCAATTTTGACGCGTTGCTCTTTCATGGATCCAGAGCAATCGATTAGGAGTGTTGTTCTAACATTGACTTTGCAGCTCGTTACAAGTTGTTTGTATAGTGCTAATTGGAGTGGGGAAGTGGCAGCACGAGTAAGGTAGCGGCGATCTAGTAATCCCTCTGCCTCAGTGGTTTGCCAGCGTTTTGGTAGCTGGCTAGAAAAGATTTGCTGATAGATTCGAATGAGCTTGGCCCAAGGAATATTTTGCTTGGCAATTTCTTGGTTTAATTGATCTTGATAAATCGCCAATTGCGCCGACCGAATTTTTTTCCTAGCCTCGACTTCAGTGTCATAGCTAGAGCTGTATATATGATATTTTTCTAATGATTTTTTAAGTAGATTACGCTGCTCACTTGAGTGGTTTGCCGGGTTCTTAAAATCCGCTAGAATTTTCCCAGCATGGGGTGGCACCCATTCAATTTTTAGAAAAGTAGCGCTTTGATTTTTACGTTTAGTGCGAATGCTGGGATTATTACGATACTCATCGGCGATTAATCCGCAAACTAGTTTAATGATCTCGTGGGTTACATGTGCATATGCCTCTTGATCATTGCGTTTTGCTTTTAGCTTGACTAAATGTGGCCCCATGTTTTCAGCTATGCCCGCTCTAGTTGCTTCAACGATATCTTGCATTAGCTGTGGAATCGGTTGACTGTTGAGTTTCATCCACACGGCAGAAAAGATAGTGACTAATAGCAGGCCAATACTCCCTTCAGCGCCTCCGCTGGCAACAAATTGTTGCAACCAAGCGATAAATTGAGTCTGAATATTTTTTTGACATCCCTTGAGCTCCTCGGGACAATTGCTTTCAACACGGATCTGCTCCAATACCTCAAATACGAGAGATTCGATCATGCCCTCTGGAGCAAGTGAGGCATGCAAGGCTGGATTTGAATGGCGCAGGCGTAATGCGATGCCATCTAATATTCCCCGTGGATAAGCCCATGATTCTTTAAGATTCTCAAGATTGAGATGTGGAGCAATTGACTCAAGTGGAGCAGCGTTATGAAAGAGTTGCCAATCTCGAATTTGCGCACTTTTTTCCCTGGACAATGATCTAATCATTGCACCAAATTGCTGCTGTTGCTCGAAGTCTTGATGGGTTTGGGTTTGCAAGGTAAGCTTGATTACACCGGTATTATTTATTGTTTATATCAAGCTCGCTGGCAAAGCAGCGTTGGTAGTATTCAGCCACTAATGTTTTTTCCTCTGATTCACATTTATTCAAAAATGCAAGAGAGAACGCAATCTGCAAATCTTTAAAGATGCGCCAGTTTTCACCCCAGGTAATCAGAGTTCTTGTCGACATTAATGTAGAGATATCACCAGCGGCAAAACCATCTCTAGTCAGATTAGCAAGGCCAATCATCGCCTTTGCCTGGGCATCGGAGAGTTCTGGTACTTTGGCCAGCAAAATCTTTTTCTCTTCCTCTAGTTCAAGGTAGTTCAATGCTGCAACGATGTCCCAGCGATCCATTTGACCGTGATTTAGTAATTGCGTGCCTTGATATAGGCCATTCCAGTTGCCCAGTCCAACAGTATTGCTGGTGGCAAAGATTCGAAAAGCGGGATTAGGATTAATCACTCTATTTTGATCGAGTAGGGTGAGGCGACCTTCTCGCTCTAACATTCTCTGAATGACAAACATCACATCTGGCTGTCCTGCATCATATTCGTCGAAGATGAGTGCAACAGGGCGTTGCAAACTCCATGGAATGAGTCCTTCTTGAAAGCGGGTAATTTGTTTGCCATCTGCTAAGGTGATCACATCTTTACCAATGAGATCCATGCGGGTGATTTGGCCATCTAGATTGATGCGCAGGCATGGCCAATTTAGGCGAGCAGCCACTTGTTCTATATGTGTTGACTTGCCAGTGCCATGCATGCCTTGCAGCATGACTCTACGATTGAAAGCAAACCCCGCCAAAATGGCTAATGTGGCCTCGGGATTAAGTTGATAGCTTGGATCAATAGTGGGCACTAGCTCGCTAGCTTGGATAAATGCGGGGATCTCAAAATCTGCGAAGCCACGACATTCTGGAAAGGCGGCATGCAGGGAAACCTGCTTTTCAGGCTGTAAACCCATTAAATCAATTGAAGAAGTGCTTTCAGCCATTTCCTTGCCTTTAAAAGTCTTAATATATTGTCAAATATATTCCATATTGGGGTTTATATGCTTGACTTTACTAAAAATACGCTATTATTATCAATATTGTAGAACAAAATGTTCCATTTAATTGAATACCTAGGAGAGCTTTATGTCTAAGTCTGGCGCTAATTTACCTACTGGTCCACAAAAAATGACCCCTTCCGAAGCATTTGTGGAGACGATGGTCGCAAATAAGGTGAAGGATATTTTTGGAATCATGGGCTCCGCTTTTATGGATGCGATGGACATATTTGCTCCAGCAGGTATTCGTTTGATTCCAGTGGTGCACGAACAAGGTGCTGCGCACATGGCTGATGGCTATGCTCGCGTTAGCGGAAATCATGGCGTCGTGATTGGGCAAAATGGTCCTGGTATTAGTAACTGTGTCACCGCAATTGCAGCGGCTTATTGGGCGCACAGCCCTGTGGTGATCATCACGCCTGAAACAGGAACGATGGGTATGGGCTTAGGTGGATTCCAAGAAGCCAACCAATTGCCGATGTTTGAAGAGTTCACTAAGTATCAAGGTCATGTCAATAATCCTAAGCGCATGGCTGAATTTACTGGTCGCTGTTTTGATCGTGCCTTATCAGAAATGGGCCCAACTCAACTTAATATTCCGCGTGATTATTTTTATGGTGAAATCGAAGTAGAGATACCACAACCAAATCGCCTTGATCGAGGTCCTGGTGGCGAAAAGAGTTTGGATGAGGCAGCTGAACTATTGGCTAACGCAAAATTCCCAGTAATTATTTCTGGTGGTGGCGTGGTGATGGGTGATGCTATTGAGGAGTGCAAAGCCTTTGCTGAACGCTTGGGCGCCCCAGTAGTTAATAGCTATTTACATAATGATTCTTTCCCGGCTAGCCATCCATTGTGGTGTGGCCCTCTAGGCTATCAAGGCTCTAAGGCTGCGATGAAGCTCATGGCTCAGGCTGACGTAGTGGTTGCATTGGGTTCACGTCTTGGACCGTTCGGTACGTTGCCGCAACACGGTATGGACTACTGGCCTAAAAATGCCAAGATCATTCAGATCGATGCCGACAATAAGATGCTCGGTTTGGTGAAGAAAATTTCCGTAGGTATTTGTGGTGACGCGAAGGCTGCTGCAGTTGCATTAACTAAGCGTTTAGAGGGTAAAAAGTTAGTCTGCGATGAGACTAAAACAGAGCGCGCTAAAACGATTGCCGCAGAAAAGGCTGCATGGGAAAAAGAGTTAGATGAGTGGACTCATGAAAAAGACCCATTTAGCTTAGACATGATTGAAGAGCAGAAAAAAGAAGTGACTCCAACGGGTGGTCATTACTTGCATCCACGTCAAGTGCTCCGTGAACTTGAGAAGGCGATGCCTGCTGACGTAATGGTGTCAACTGATATTGGCAATATTAACTCTGTTGCCAATAGCTACCTCCGCTTCGAAAAGCCACGCAGCTTCTTTGCTCCAATGAGCTTTGGCAACTGCGGTTATGCATTGCCAACCATTATTGGAGCTAAAGCAGCAGCGCCTAATCGTCCTGCGATTGCTTATGCTGGAGATGGGGCATGGGCAATGAGTATGGTGGAGATTTTGACAGCGGTTCGTCACGATATCCCAGTTACTGCGATTGTTTTCCATAATCGTCAGTGGGGCGCTGAGAAAAAGAACCAAGTGGACTTCTATAACCGCCGCTTTGTAGCCGGCGAGTTGGATAGTCCAAGTTTTGCTGGTATTGCTCAATCCATGGGCGCTGAAGGAATCATTGTTGATCAGCTTGACCAGGTCGGCCCAGCTCTCAAGAAAGCAATTGATATGCAGATGAAGGAAGGTAAGACTTGTGTAATCGAGATTATGTGTACTCGTGAACTTGGTGACCCATTCCGCCGCGATGCCTTATCTAAACCAGTACGTTTCTTGGATAAGTATAAAGATTACGTATAAGACGTCATGAGCATAAAGAAAAAGTCCGGTTTAACTGGACTTTTTCTTTTGCGCTAGACTATTTCCAGTCATACTTTTCTGAGGCCTGTTTTATGAAAAGTCTAAAAATAAAAGTTTGCAAAAATTTCTTGGTATGCATTGGCCTTCTGTTGCTTTCAAGTAACTCAATGGCTGAAGTCTATCCAACTAAGCCTATTCGCTTAATCGTGCCATTTCCTCCAGGAGGTCCAACAGACATTGTGGCTAGACCTTTATCTGTACTTTTAGGTGAGCGCTTAAAAGAGCAAATCATCATTGAAAATAAGGGTGGGGCTGGAGGCTCAATCGGCGCGGACCTAGTTGCAAAATCAGCACCAGATGGCTATACCTTATTCATGGGAACCGTGGGAACAAACGCCATTAATGGCAGTTTATATAAACAGTTGCCATATGACATGACTAGGGATTTCACGCCCATCGCAATAGTTGCCACCGCACCAGTTGTCATTGTCGTCAATTCAAGTGATCGAATTAAAACACTTGCGGAGTTAATTACAGATGCTCGTTCAAAACCGGACACGATTGCATATGGAACTGCTGGAAATGGAACACCAGGACATCTAACTGCCGCATTGTTTGAATCAACAGCACAAATCAAATTTAAGCATATTCCCTATAAAGGTAGCGCTCCAGCAGTCACTGATCTCATTGGTAATCAGATACCCTTAGTATTTGATCCTATTCAATCAGTATTGCCACATATTACTTCTGGAAAATTACGTGCTTTAGCTGTGACTAGCAAAACACGCTCGCCACTATTGCCTAATGTGCCTACGGTAGCTGAATTGGGTTATCCACAATTTGAATCTACAGCATGGTGGGCTTTATTCGCCCCGGCTAAATTACCGGAACCAATAACCAAAAAATTGAGAATGGATACCGAGAAGGTAGCCCAATCAGCCGCCTTTAAAGAGCGCTTAGGAAATTTGGGCGTGCAGCCTAATACTGACTTTAAGGATACTTTGGCCAACTTCCAAACAAGTGAAATTGCTAAGTGGGCTAGGGTAGTTCGCGACTCAGGCGCAACTATTGATTAATATAAATAAGAGAAGAAAATGAAGCTTAATGCAGAAGAAAAGGCAATGCTTGCTGGGGAATTTGGTCCGGTGAGGCAAACCGCAATTCAACATCAAATCAAGGTAGGCGAATTTTTTGGTGCTGAAGATTTGGTTCCTGTATCACAGGCCCACATCATGGCTGATACTGAGAGTCTAGGTGAATCAGGTGTTGAGTGGCTAGAGGGTCTAGCAAAAAATTCGGCTGAAGATCGAAAGGTTCGTATTCCAACTATTACTGATCCAAGAGGTACGGATTTCACTAAAGCAAAACAATTGGGCCAAACTGAAAAAATGCTTGAGCTTGAAAGGCGCGCAATTAATGCCTTTGTCAAGATGGGGGTATCGATGACTGATACCTGTATTAATTACCAAACTATTATGGCTCCCGTATATGGCGAACATTTAGCATTCGGTGATACGGGCGTTGTCATTTATTCAAATAGTGTTTGTGGTGCTCGATCTAATTTCGAAGGAGGTCCTTCTGCCTTAGCAGCAGGCTTAACTGGCAGAACCCCACGTTATGGCTACCACTTAGATGAACATCGTAAGCCAACCCATCGTTTCAAAACTTCATGGACTCCTCAGACATTAAATGAATGGGGTGCATTAGGCGGTTTGATTGGTAAAAAATCGGGTAACTATTGGTCAGTTCCTATTCTCGAGGGAATTGAAGGTCATCCAGGCTCCGATGCGATGAAGCACTTCGGTGCAGCTATGGCAAGTTTTGGCTCCACCGCTCTGTTTCATGTGCTGGGTATAACACCAGAAGCTTTACATGCCCGAGATTTAGAATATTTACACCTTCCAGAGATTCTTATTACCAAGGAAGAAGTGATGGGTCTTCAACAATCCTATCGAATTGCGGAGGAAATTGATGTCGTGGTATTTTCTGCGCCGCAATTAAGTCTGATGGAAATGAAGAGCATCGCGGAGTTGTGTAATGGCAAGAAATTTATTAAGCCGTTGCTCGCAATGACAAGTCCTCAAGTAAAGCCTGATTCAGACCGTATGGGCTATACGGAAATGATTGAAAGTGCTGGTGGTACTGTATTTTCAGGCATGTGCTTTTATCAATCCTATGCAAGGGAAATTGCCGAGACCAATGGCTGGAAAGTATTGGCAACAAATAGCGCCAAGATAGTAAATATTTTGGGCGGATATGGATATACCCCAATGCTTGCGTCGATGGAAGATTGCGTTAATGCAGCTGTAACAGGGAGATTAAATTGAGTAAAAAAATCTACAAAGCAAAACATGCCCAAGGTGAGAGTATTGAGGGTGAATGCCTTAGCGCATCAGATGGATTCTCAGCTCGCTATGACTTGGACCGGCTTAAAGGGGTCTTTTCAAGACCAGCCCATAAGCTTTTTGGCCAATCCTATAAAGATAAGATCTTAGTGCTCGATGCAGCAAAGGGCGGAGTTGCTAGTGCTTGGATGCTCTACGAAATGAAGTCTAGAGACTTATGCCCAATTGCTATTATTTTTAATGCCGTAAATCCAATCCTCGCTCAAGGAGCTGCGCATGCAGGTATACCCATGTTAAGTGGCTTCGATTGCGACATTACCGAAGCGATTGCAAGTGGCTCTAGATTGCGAATTGATACTCAAAACCAAACAGTAGAAGTGCTTTAGTAGGCTAGAAACATATTAAAGGCGTTGGCACATTTCAATTAAGGAATTTTTTAACCATTTATGCCCTACATCATCTTCGATGGACTCATGCCAAAGTAAATACACTGGAAATTTGGGGATTCGTAATGGGGGTGTGTAAAGGCGTAGCTGAAAGTAGTCTGAATAGAGTGTAGCCATTCTTTTAGGTAGTGTGCAGATCAGATTTGTCTTCTGAACCATAAATGGCATTGATAAAAAGTGGGGTACTTCTACAGCTATTTGGCGTTGTAAACCTCTTTTTGCCAAAGCCAAATCAATCATTGGCATCGTTTTAGCTCGCGGTATCAGCGCTACATGCCTTAGCTTGAGATAAGTATCTAGGCTTAATTTTTCATTGATGTCAGGATGCTCACTTCGAGTCATACTCAGAAGGGTCTCTGTCATCACACAGTAATTGTGAAACTTTTTTCCCTCTAATACGAAGTAGTCCAAGGCTAGATCAACCTGACCTTTTTCAAGCTCTTCTTTAAGTGCCAAACCAGGTTCGGGACGTATTTGGATGCGGACATTCGGGGCAACAACCGATAGCCAGTCAATGAAGCGCGGCAAAATAACGGCTTCTCCATAATCCTCAACTGCAATAATGAAGGTGCGATCAGAAATGCTGTAGTCGAAATCCTCCTCTTTTTTTAGGCTATTTTGAATGAGGTCAAGCGCCTGATTGATGGGCTCAGAAAGTTGTTTAGCTCGCAGGGTGGGTGTCATTCCTCTTGATGTGCGTGTGAATAGAGGGTCTTGAAGGCGCTCTCTTAGCTTGGCTAAAGAATTGCTTACCGCTGATTGAGATAGGTTGAGCTTGATAGCTGCCCGAGAAATACTCCGCTCTCTATATATATGACTAAATAGAAGTAGTAAATTCAGGTCAATTTTACGTAAGTCCATAGTTATAAAGGATATTTATTATTAATGATATTGATTATACAAATAACAGATATGGAGAAATATGATTTCTAAATAGTATCAATGGGTCCTATGATAGGCCAATAGTTCCTCCAAAGGGGTGGTTGATGGTCAGAGATATTTCAGTGGCAGTATTAGGGGCAGGGGCAATGGGTCGGGGAATTGCTCAGGTATTGATTACAGCAAACTACAAAGTGAAGCTGTATGACGCAGGACAGGGCGTTGCAGAAAAATCCAAACAAGAGATTGCTAAGCAGCTTGAACGTTTAGTGCAAAAAGGCACGCTTGATGAGAGTCAAGCACTTGCCGCAATTGATCAATTATTAGTTGTTAGCGCATTAAGTGAAATTTCGGATGTAGGTTTAGTCATCGAGGCAATTATTGAGGATTTAGATCTCAAGAGTAATCTTCTCGTATCTTTGGAAGATATCGTGAGTGATCAATGCATCTTGGCAAGCAATACATCTTCTCTCTCCATAAGCACATTAGCGGCGCGTTGTAAATTTCCAGAAAGAGTTGCTGGATTTCATTTTTTTAATCCAGTGCCACTGATGAAGTTAGTTGAAGTGATTGATGGATTGAGAACCAATGAATCTACCGTTAATACGCTTGAAAAAGTTGGCGGAGATATTGGAAAAGTAGTTGTGCGCGTTAAAGACACTCCTGGATTTTTAGTGAATCAAATTGGTCGAGCATACACTCTCGAAGCAATTAATTTAATTTCTGAAGGCGTTTGCTCTTATGGTGACATTGATGGAGTAATGAGGGATGCAGCAGGATTTAAAATGGGGCCATTTGAGTTGCTTGACCTCGTTGGTCTCGATGTAAACCATCCAGCAACAGAGGCAATATATTCACAGTTTTACAATGAACCACGCTATCGACCATCACCCTTGATGGAGAGTAGGCTTCGCGCAGGTCTGTTAGGGAGAAAAACGCAAGAAGGTTTTTATCGATACGTGGATGGTAAGCCAGTAAGCTCGGCCGATAAATCAGTCGATGCGGAGATAAAAAAGCATATTCCTATTTGGGTTAGCGAAGATGAACCATATGAATCACGCACTGTTATCGACTATCTTACGAAAAACAATATTGTTTTTGAAAAATCTGAAAATCCTTCATCAGATGCATTGTGCATCATTACTCCATTGGGTGAAGATGCCTCACGATGTGCTGCTCGACAAGGCTTAGATCCAATAAGAACAGTAGCGATTGATACCCTCTTGGGTTTAGACAGGCGACGCACTCTGATGAAGACCTGCGTAACTACTGATGGTTACTTGAATAATGCAAGGTCAATATTCTCACTTGATCAGGTACCCGTAACTGTTATCAAGGATAGCCCAGGCTTTATTTCCCAAAGAATATTAGCGATGATTGTTAATCTTGGGACAGCTCTTGCACAAGCGCGTACTGCTAAGCCGGACGATATTGATAAGGCTGTGAAATTAGCCTTGGCCTACCCAAAGGGCCCTCTTGAATTTGGCAACTTCCTCGGCATTAAGCGTATTGGGAAAATTATTGAAAATATCTATCAGCAACATTTAGACACTCGATATCGCCCGAACCTATGGCTAGCAAGGCGAATTGCACTGGGCATTTCTCTGCTAGAGGGCGATTAATTTTTAAAGATGATTGGACTATAAATGCTAAATACATTAATTTATGCAGGTATTCGCACTCCATTTGGGAGGATGGGCGGAGGGCTTGCACATATCCGGCCAGATGATTTACTTGCGGGTACTTTTCGCGAACTTCTTAAGACTAGTAATGTAGATGCGCAGATTTTTGATGACGTAATCATTGGTTGCGCTAATCAAGCGGGAGAGGATAGTCGCACTATCTCTAGACATGCCGGTTTATTGGCGGGCTTACCCATAGACTTGGGAGGCACGGTGATTAATCGTAACTGTGGAAGTGGATTAGGTGCAGTAATTGCAGCTGCCCATGCCATTACTGCGGGAGAGGGTGATGTTATTTTGACCGGCGGTGTTGAAAGCATGAGCCGTGGACCATTTGTAATGGCAAAAGCAGAAACAGCCTTTAGTCGTGAGATGAAAATTTTTGATTCAGCCGTAGGGGCTCGCTTCCCTAATCCAAAAATTGAAAAAGAGTTTGGCAACGACACAATGCCACAAACTGCTGATAACTTAGCGCTTGAATATGGCCTATCTCGTCAAGAAGTTGACCAATTTGCTGCTGGATCCCAGTCGAAATATGCTAAAGCGCTTGCAGATGGATTTTTTTCGGATGAAATTTATTCTGTTTCAGTGCCAGGTAAAAAGAAAGGGGAATTGATCGAGATTTCTAGGGATGAGCAGCCTAGAGAGGATACATCCTTAGAAAGTTTGGCTGCCATGAGGACTTTGAATAAAGATGGAGTGACTACCGCCGCCAGCTCATCTAGCATTAATGATGGCGCTGTAGCTTTAGTGGTGGGGAATGCAGAATCTGAAGGGCGGATTGGTCTTAAGCCTATAGCCAAAATTTTGTCTAGTGCTGTTGTTGGGGTTGCTCCACGCATTATGGGAATTGGGCCAGTACCCGCCTCGCTCAAAGCGTTAGAAAGGGCTGGGCTGACTCTAAAAGATATGGACGTGATTGAAATCAATGAGGCATTTTCTGCTCAAGCTCTAGCTTGTATCAAAGGATTGGGTTTGGACTTGTGGGACAAAAGAGTGAATCCGAATGGTGGTGCAATTGCCATCGGTCATCCATTGGGCGCATCCGGTCCCCGCATTTTATTGACTGCTGCGCGTCAACTGCAAAGAAGTGGAGGTCGCTATGCATTGGTATCAATGTGTATTGGGATGGGGCAAGGTATTGCAGTTATTATTGAGCGGGCATGAATATGAATTACTCCAAAGACACTAGTTATGCTGAACCTAGTGCGGACCACTTACTAAAAGCCAGTATGAGTGGCGGTCATTTTGACTGGGAGGATCCGCTGAGTTTTGATGGTCTTCTCACTAGTGAAGAGCGACAAATAAGAGATGCCGCTCGCGAGTATGCAACTAATAAGCTAATGCCAAGAATTCTAGAGTCAAATCGCCATGAAACTTTTGATATTGAAGTAATGCGAGAGATGGGCGAGTTGGGATTTCTAGGGGCCACCATTGATGGTTTTGGCTGCGCCGGGATTGGTTATGTCGCCTACGGATTAATTGCCAGGGAATTTGAGCGTGTAGATACATCGTTCCGTTCCGCACTCGGGGTACAAACAACTTTGGCAATGACCCCAATTTATTTATTTGGCAGCCAAGCCCAGCGGGAAAAATATCTCCCCAGAATGGCTACTGCCGAATTGCTGGGATGTTTTGGATTAACCGAGCCAGATCATGGGTCTGATCCAAGCGGAATGAGAGCCAGAGCAAAAAAAGTTCAGGGTGGTTACATCTTGAATGGTACAAAAACCTGGATTACTCACGCACCCATAGCCGATTTAATGATTGTTTGGGCAAAAGATGATGAAGATGTGATACGTGGTTTTATATTGGAAAAGGGCATGAGTGGCCTAGAGACTGCAAAAATTGAAGGTAAGTTTTCGGTAAGAGCATCGCCTACAGGTCAAATTTTTATGAATGATGTATTTGTGCCTGAAGAATCTGTATTGCCCAATGCCCGTGGGTTAAAGGCTCCCTTTGCTTGTTTAAATAATGCTCGTTTTGGAATTTGCTGGGGATCTATGGGCTCAGCTGAATTTTGTTGGCATGCTGCGCGTCAATACTCCCTAGATCGAATTCAATTTGGTAAGCCGCTGGCAGCGAATCAGTTGATTCAAAAGAAGCTTGCAGATATGCAGACAGAAATCTCCTTGGGGTTATTGTCCACTTTGCATGTAAGCAGGCTGCGGGACTCAGGCCTAGCAACACCAGAAATGCTGTCTTTATTAAAAAGAAATTGTGCTGGCAAAGCTTTAGAGATAGCTAGAGCATCAAGAGATATTCATGGCGGCAACGGCATCTCTGACGAGTATCACGTCATACGACATTTAATGAATATGGAAACAGTCAATACCTTAGAGGGAACGCATGATATTCATGCTCTTGTATTGGGAAGAGCTCAAACTGGAATATCCGCGTTTTAATACATAAAGGGGGAATTAGTGAATAGTGTTGTAAATCCAGTTCAAGCTGTCAATTCAATCAAAGCTATGCTATCGCCGCAATCTATTGTCATCATGGGGGCATCAGAGCAGTTAACCAAGATTAATGGCAGACCCCTAAAATTCTTATTGGAAAAGGGGTATCAAGGAAAAATTTTTCTAGTCAACCCAAAGTATTCGGAAATCGCAGGGCTTCCTTGCTATCCTTCACTAGATGATATTGATACCATTCCAGACATGGCAATCATTGCTTTGCCTGCCTCGAAGGTATGCGAGACGATTATTGCGCTGGGCAAAAAAGGGGTGCTTGCTGCCATTGTCTTTAGTTCAGGTTTTGGTGAAATGGGTCCAGAAGGCAAGGAACTTGAAAGTGAGTTGCTGCAAGTTGCGCGCCAAAGTGGCGTAAGAATATGCGGCCCCAATTGTTTGGGATTAATTAATGCCTTTGAGTCCGTATACGCAACCTTCAGTCAGTATGCGGATGGAGATACGCATTCAGGCCCAGTTGGATTTGTGTCTCATTCGGGAGCCTTTGGTACGGCGATTGCAGCACTAGCGCGTAGGCGTGAGATTGGGCTTGGTTACTTTGTAAATACTGGTAATGAAGTGGATCTTGGATTCTCTGAAATCATGCAAGAAATCTTATTAGATCCACGCATTAAAGTGGTTGCTGGATATCTTGAGGGTATTAAAGATGGTGTTGCCCTCAAAAAGTTGGCCAAATCAGCCATTGAGCACAATAAACCTTTGGTATTAACCAAAGTTGGGCGCCTTGGTGCTGGCGCTTTAGCCGCAGCTTCTCATACTGGTTCATTGGCAGTTGAAGACGGTTTATTTGACGCGGTTGCACGGCAATATGGAATCATCAGAGCTCGCAACGAAGAGCAAATGCTAGATATATTGGAGGTAATGTTATATACATCTCCACCGGCAGGAAATAGGTTGGGGATTATTACTCAGTCTGGCGGTGCGGCAGTCATGATGGCCGATCGTGCTGAAGAGTTGGGCCTAGCAATACCTAGGCTTACACAGAAGTCTGAGGATGCGCTTAAGGATATTGTTCCTGGGTTTGGGGCATGCAGGAATCCTGTCGATGTCACGGGCCAGTTTGTTGCCAATCCTGCGATTTTGCGCGACTCTATAAATGTTATGTTGGATGATCCCCAAATTGACATAGTGATTGTTTGGTTGCAGCTCATGACAAATCACGTCGATCTTCTAGTCAACCTGTTTGCTGAAGTTCGAAAAAATGCTAAGAAACCATTTGTAGTGTGCTGGGTTGCGGCTCCTGAAGGGGCGATTGCAGGTCTGCATAAAAATGGCATTGCCGTTCTACGGGGAGCCGAGCCTGTAGTTGATGCAGTTTCTGCCCTAGTATGGCACTCACAAGCGCGTCGTGATTTATTGCAAGATCAGAGTTCATTATTGCCTAAGGTCAATTCTCTGGGGTCCCTATCACCACAGACTGGATCGCGCGGAGTAGTGCCAACCATGACAGCATTCGAATTGCTGGCTAGTGTAGGAATACCAATGGCTAAAGTGAAATTAGCCACCTCTGAAGATCAAGCAGTTGAGGCGTGGAAGAATATTGCAGGCCCAATAGCTTTAAAGATTGAGTCACCAGATATCACCCATAAGACTGAGGCCAAGGGTGTTTATTTGAATTTAAATGATGAAACTTCAATTCGAAATACGTTTAAAGCGATCATGAAAAGTGCTGCAGCGTATGCCCCTAAAGCGGATTTGTCGGGCGTCATTGTTCAAAAGATGTCAAAAGGGGGTACAGAGTTGGTAATAGGCGTGAAGCGTGACGCCACCTTTGGAATGATGGTTATGGTGGGTTTTGGCGGAATCATGATTGAGGTTTTAAAGGATGTGGCTTGGCGTCAAGCTCCATTTAACGAGATAGTTGCGATGCAAATGCTCGATGAATTACGCATGAGGGCTGTATTTGATGGGGTAAGGGGTTCTACACCACTCGATAAGCATGCGATTGCAAATTTATTGTCAAAGATTTCTCAATTTGCCGATAGCGCATCTAGTCAGCTTGTTGAGTTAGATTTAAATCCTATTTTGATAGGAGAAGAAGGGCCCTTAGCAGTGGACTGCGTGATGGTTGTTGATTAAAAAAATAATGATTTTTTGATGAAGTGAAGTTTGCAAGCTATATAACAGGAGACATTCCAGTGAATTATAAGATTAAATTTTCAAGTGCAATCGCATTCATTTTGTTGGCTATCAGCAACTCTTGGGGACAAGAAATTTATCCAAATAAGCCCATTAATTTGATTGCACCTTACAGCGCTGGGGGCGACTCTGATCTTGCTGCACGTGCATATGCTGCATTTGCACAAGTACCGCTTGGGCAGCCTATTATTGTAATTAACAAACAGGGGGGCAGTGGAATTATTGGGTCTGATTTTGTTCGTCGTGCAGCCCCGGACGGATACACATTGCTGCTCGCAAGACCGGGCTCCCAATCGATCCTACCTGCTCTTGCTCCAGAAAATACTAAATACAAATGGGACGACTTCACAATTGTTGGGATACTTGAATTGAATCCTTATGGTTGCGCAGTTAGAAAGGACTCCCCATTTAAGAATTTTGAGGACCTTGCAAATGCACTGAAAAAGACAGGCACCAAGTTAAATTATGGGACTGCAGGGGTAGCTACCACGAATGATATGGGGCCCCGATTGTTATTTACTCTGCTTAATCTGGGGGATAAGGTGCCACAGCAAATACCGTATAAGGGTACAGGAGAGGCAACTAGTGCATTGCTTGCAGGTCAAATTGATTTTTCATGTGGCAGTATTGGAACAATGCTCAGCCTTATTAAAGATGGACAACTGAGGGCGTTAATGGTTACCACGCCAAATCGTTATAAAGAATTACCAGATGTTCCAACGGCTGCTGAGTTAGGTCTTGCTGATATGGGTCAAATTATTGGTTGGAGTGGAATTTATGCCCCGATTGGACTTCCAAAACCAGTTTTGGATAAATTAGTACAGTCTTTAATGGAGATTGATAAGAATCCTGGATGGCGCAGTGCTACTGAAAAGATTGGCTCTATTCCCTATATAAAGGGGCCAAAAGAGGCTGCTGAATTTGCGAAAACTCAATATGAAACCTACTTAAATTTAGGGAAAAGACTAAATATTATCGACAAAATAAATTGATCTGATTCTAGGATTCCGATTATTTTTTACTTTAGATGAGGTTGATATGGCCCCAGTTTTACTTGAAAGACCTTCTGAGTATATTGCTCTCATTCGATTAAATCGGCCAGAGGCAAAAAATGCATTGAACACAGAACTGAGGTCTTTGCTTTCTCAGTATTTTTTGGAGCTAAATGATGAGCCAGCAATCAGGTGTATTGTAATTACTGGTGGCGCAGAAGTATTTGCTGCCGGAGCCGATCTAAAAGAAATTGTAGATTCTAATTCTGTAGAAATGATGCAACGACGAGTTCTCTATTTTTGGAAAACTATTTCAGGTTGTTCCAAGCCGATTATTGCAGCTGTCAATGGTGTCGCTCTTGGCGGCGGCTGCGAACTTGCCCTAAATGCGGACATCATTGTAGCGGGGGAATCAGCAAAGTTTGGCCAGACTGAGGTTAATGTTGGGGTAATGCCTGGGGGTGGCGCTACCCAAAGATTGGTAAGGGCTATTGGTAAGTATCGCGCCATGAAGATGTTATTGACTGGAGAAATTATCCGGGCACCTGAGGCGCTTGCTATGGGTCTTATTAGCGAAGTAGTGCCAGATGCCGAGGTGCTTAGTTCTGCATTGAATTTGGCCAATAAGATCGCTCAAATGCCACCATTGGCAATTATGCAAATTAAAGAAGTGGTCTTAGCCGGCGCAGATGTATCGCTGGATACAGGATTAATGCTTGAACGAAAAGCATTTGAGTTATTGTTTTCTTCCCGAGATCAAAAAGAGGGTATGAATGCCTTTATTGAAAAAAGAAAGCCCAACTTTACCGGACAATAGATTTTAAAAGATAGAGTGGTATTCAGATAGGCTCGGCCGCGTACGTCCGGGCTTATTTTTTAGCACGGTGCCAATCGTTATAAAACAAATCGGCTCCTCGTCTTTGGTCAGTTGAAATAGATTTCTAATGCGATCACTTTGTAGCGCTCTGCCACTTGATAAACCTGATCCGAATCCAAAGGCATAGGCGCTAAGAAGAATATTTTGAATGGCACAACCAAGAGATATCAGCTTTTCTTGCTTGCTAATACCTTCATTGCTATCTTTGTAGTTTGCTATGGCCAGTAAGAGTAGCGGACCGCGAGATGCCTTATTAAGCGCTTCCTGTTGTTGTATTAAAGTAGCATCTTGATCTCGATCGAGCAGGCATTGTCGAAAGACTTCCCCAAGTGCAGCGCGACTGCTTTCTTGAATTTCGATAAAACGCCACGGCACCATTCTGCCGTGATCGGGGGCAGCATTAGCCGCCAAGAGAATGATCTCATTCTGGGATGGGTCAGGCCCAGGCCTGCCCAGTCTTTTCGGGGATATATGGGTTCTGCCGTGGATAAGCTGTTCGGCGAATTGATCCATAGGCATCAGATCTTAAGAGACTCTTTGGTAATACAAATTTTGTGGATGATTTGCTTCGGCAAAGAACATCCACCTTTCGGCAAGCAAGCCTAAGTAATTGAAGAGTAATGACAATGCAATCACCAAAATATTTGGTGAGGTTATCGCATACGCCATTAATATCATGGGGACCACATAGGCGCATAGCAAAATAATCTTACGCAAATTGGCAATCACTCGATCCGTTTGGTGGTGGAAGAATTCCCTGGTATTAAAACTGCCACCCATGAGTCCCATTGAGGTTTGGCGGATATTGGTGCCTTTAATGCCAGTCGCTGAAGCAAGATTCGACTTTGGTTTTAGATTGCGATTTCGTCTCCAAATCCAGAGCTTAAGATTGAATGACATAAATAACAGCAAGAAAGCAATGGTAGAGAGCGGGGCATCAATCATTTGGATGGAAGTGTCGCCCCAAACTGCAATCAGTAGCTCTAATAAAATCCAGCCCGAAGTCATTCCCAGCAGAATGAAATTCGTTAAGGTAGAAGGATGCGACCATTCTTGAATGAATCGGATGCATTGGTAGATCTTTGCGGTGCATACCCAAAGAGCCAACGTAGTTAAAAGAAGAGCAAGCCATAACCATGGCGGTACTTCGCTAATTCGTGCATAAATGTAGATTGTTGCAGTTACTGCCATGAGTGCCGGCAAGGCGATAACCTCTCTAGATAACCATGAAGTTCTCCACATCATGGCAGCACGCCATGCCCGCTCAGGATGACCCAAGTGAAAGAATGAGGCTACTAGACCTAGAGTTAGAAGCACAAATGCAAACGGCAGAGCAAGATTAGTGAGAAAGGTATTGGGGATAGCCTGGCTGTAGAGATTTGATAGCGCTAGGAAAAATAGTAGACCTTGCGCCATTCCAGCAAAAGTAGTGAAGAAAATAATTGAAAATTGTGGGCGCATTATTTGTCATTCCTTGCAGCATCAATTGTTTCCATAATGGAGCGCGGTAAATACTGATTGGCAGGTTGAGTTTCCCATTCGGGCATGAGCGCATAGCCAGAGCGTTCCTTTATTGCTTTGCTGGCATCAGACTCTGGATCATGAACATCTCCAAAAATACGTGCGCTAGTAGGGCAGGCGAGAACGCAAGCAGGTTTTTTTTCTGACTCTGGCAAAGTATCACTATAAATGCGATCTACGCAAAGTGTGCACTTTGTCATGACCTGGCGTTCTTGATCTAACTCTCGAGCACCGTAAGGACAGGCCCAAGAGCAATAGCTACAGCCAATGCATTTCTCATAATCTACAAGAACAATGCCATCCTCTTTGCGTTTATAACTTGCACCAGTTGGACAAACGGGAACACACGGTGGCTCTTCGCAATGTAAGCAGGATTTCGGAAAGTGAACTGTCTGCGTATTTGGAAAGGTTCCTGCTTCAAAGGTTTGAACTCGATTGAAGAAGGTTCCGCTTGGATTTGCGCCATATGCATTGAGATCGGTAAGTGGGCCTGCTGAGCCAGAGGTATTCCACTCTTTACAAGAAGTGACGCACGCATGGCATCCTACGCATACATTGAGATCTATAACGAGAGCTAGTTGTTTATTTTTTTTGCTCATTTTGTCTCCCCCGATTTTTTGAGGGCCATTCCTGGTACTTCAAATGCCTTTACTTGAGGCCATGTTTCTTTTGGTTCATTTTCGTCTGCTGGCGCTAAGCGAACTCTGACGTCATACCATCCAGCTTGACCAGTGATTGGATCAGAATTACTAACGGTGAAGCCGCCCAATGGTAGTTCTTCTGAGATGAGGTGGTTTAGCAGAAAACCTTTTTTGGATTCATCTGCATCGCTAGTTAAGCTCCAGGCGGATTCTGCTTTACCGATAGCATTCCAGGTCCACACTGTTCCGGGATCAACGGCCTCTGAATGTCTTGCCATACACTTGACCTTGCCCCACTGAGATTCAATCCACATCCATGCACCATCTGCAATGCCGTTTTTGATTGCGGTCGCTGTATTGACGTATAGATAGTTGTGACTATGAATTTGTCTTAACCATGCGTTTTGTGAATCCCATGAGTGGTACATCGCCATTGGACGTTGGGTAATCGCATTAAGGGTAAATTTAGTGAGATCAGTTGCTTCATCTTCAAGTGGCGGATACCAGAAAGGCAGTGGATCAAAATATTTATAGATGCGTGCTTTGAGATGCTCTGGTGGTTGGGCGCCAGGACGCTTCCCAGTTGCTGCTAAGCGGAAGCGTTGCAATATATCTGAGTAGATAGCGATCATGATCGGATCATTCTTCTGACGTAGAGCATTTTCTTTGGAGAAGTCTAAATACCCCTTGTTCCAGTTGCGCATGTACTGATGCTCTGGCGGCATGTGATATTGATACACACAGTTATTCTCAGCATATTTTTGCCATTGATTCGGATTAGGTTCACCGCGTAGTGGTTTATCTCCATCTTTGCCGCGCCAACCGCTTAAGAAGCCAATGCCTGAGTCTGGAGTAGTCTGGAAGCGAGTAATAAAATCGGGATAATCTTTAAACTTACGACCCCCTTCTGGCGTAGTAAATGCCGGAAACTTTAAGCGAGAAGCTAACTCAATGAGAACTTCCTGGAATGGCTTGCATTCTCCAAGTGGCTCTAAAACAGGGATGCGGACAGAGTCAACGGGACCATCAAATTCAGAAATGGGTCTATCGAGCATGCTCATGACATCATGACGTTCAAGATAGGTGGTATCTGGCAAAACTAAGTCAGCAAAGTCGACCATTTCAGATTGAAAGGCATCACAAACTACTAAAAAAGGAATCTTAAACTCCCCTTTTTCATCTTTGGCATTGAGATGCTCGCGCACCTCCATCGTATTCATGGTGGAGTTCCATGACATATTTGCCATGAAGATCATGAGTGTATCGATGGAGTAAGGATCCCCTTTTACTGCATTGGTAATGACGTTATGCATTAATCCATGGGCGGCTAAAGGGTGCTCCCAGGAATAGGCTTTATCAATCCGGAGTGGCTTGCCTTCTGAATCTAGTGCGAGATCTTCGGGTTGTGTCGGCCAACCCAATGGCGGTTTTGCTAGTGGGGTATTGGGCTTAATATCATTTTCAGATGATGGTGGCTTTGCATTAGGTGGAACTTGTCTTGGATAAGGGGCTTTATGTCTGAATCCTCCTGGTCGATCAATGGTTCCCAGTAAAGACATTAATACTGCTAGGCCGCGGGTAGTCTGAAAACCATTTGAATGCGCCGAGAGACCTCGCATTGCATGGAAGGCTACTGGTCTGCCAGTCACAGAGTCATGCTTTTCACCCCATGAGTCCATCCATCGAATCGGTAACTCAAATTCTTGCCCGAATGCTGTATCAGCCATTTCTAATGCAAGTTTGCGAATTCGTTCTGCCGGGATACTAGTAATGGCGGCAGCCCATTCTGGAGTGGTTTCACTCACCTGACGCTTGAGAAGCTCAAACGAAGGAACTACTTTCTTCCCTTGGTGTGGTCCTGTGCTCATGACATAATCACCCAATAGCGCGGGTGACGTGCCTTGTGCAAAGCAAGGTTTAGCACTTTGGGATTTTTCATCCCAGATGTATTTGTTATGGGGTAGATCTAAGTTCAGCGGATCAGAGTCAGGGTCATACAAGAACAAACCTTCTTCTGGGCCTGAGTCCATACAGACAAGCTGCGCTGAATTACTAAAACGTTTTAGGAATGGGGCATCATATTTCTCAAGGCGAATTAGCTCATGCATTAAGGCCATGAAGAGTGCGCCATCGGTACCGGGTTTAATCGGAATCCACTCATCTGCAATTGCAGAATACCCAGTTCTCACAGGGTTGATTGAGATGAAGCGACCGCCAGCCCGCTTAAATTTCGATAATGCAATCTTCATAGGGTTACTATGGTGATCTTCAGCTGTGCCAATCATGACAAATAGCTTGGCTTGATCTAAATCTGGTCCACCGAATTCCCAGAAACTGCCGCCAATTGTATAAATCATTCCGGCAGCCATATTTACGGAGCAAAAGCCACCATGAGCCGCATAGTTGGGCGTGCCAAATTGCCTTGCAAATAAACCGGTAAGCGCTTGCATCTGATCGCGACCAGTAAAGAGTGCAAATTTCTTTGGATCAGTTGCGCGGATTTTAGCAAGGCGCTCGGTTAAAATCTCAAATGCTTTATCCCAGCTAATCGGTTCAAACTCGCCATTACCTCTTTCGCTTCCCGCTTTACGTAACAATGGTTGCGTGATGCGTGCTGGGGAATTTTGTTTCATAATTCCTGACGAACCTTTAGCGCAGATCACGCCTTGGTTTAACGGGTGCTCAGGATTTCCATCGATATAAACTAATTTTCCATCACGCAGATGTGCGCGAATGCCGCAACGACATGCACACATATAGCAGGTGGTTTTTTTTATTTCGGTTGCAGGTGCTTGCTTATTGATGGGGTCATGCACGGGATCGCTAGAAAATATTTTGAACATAGCCTTCTCAACTATTGAGGGTTTTTAGCAAGGAGAATGGCCATCGCTGTAGATGCCACTCTAGAAAAAACAGAATCAGATCTGGATGTCAGAGTTATTGGAACTTGGGCGCCCAAAATGGTTCCAGCGCATTCCGCTCCAGCCATATAGACAAAGGATTTATAAAGAATATTGCCAACTTGTAAGTCAGGTATCAGCAAGAGATCGGGATCTCCTGCCACCTTAGAATTAATCCCTTTGGTTCTTGCAGACTGAGCTGAAATTGCGTTATCAAATCCAAAGGGGCCTTCAATAATGGTGTCTGGAAATATTGGGTGAGCAATGTGCTCATCAACAATTTCTTTTGCATCTGTAGTGGATGACATTGCTGGATTAATGACTTCAGTAGCAGCAATAATGGCTACTTTGACATTACTGATACTCAATCTTTTTAGGGCATCTAGGCTGTTAGCAAGAATTTCTCTTTTGAGTTGAGCATTAGGGGCAATATTGACCACGGCATCTGTGACGCCAAGTAGTTTGTGATAGTGAGGAAGTTCAAATAAGAAGAGATGGCTTACGCGTTTATCAGTACGCAGTCCATCGCGACTCACAATTGGCCCCATGAGATCTTCGGTATGCAAAGATCCCTTCATCAGAACTGCCAACTTTCCTTCTTTAACCATCTCAACAGCCTTCTTGGTTGCTAAGATGGGATCTTTAGGCGTATCGACAATTTGTATGTCATCTAAAGAAAGCCCCTCAATACTAGCGAGTTCTTCAATATTTTTTTTGGGGCCTATTAATATAGGTAAGCACAACTGTCTTTTGATGAGATCAAAAACTGTTTCCAATGCTGGAGCGCTAAGCGGATACACTACTCCAAGAGGTAAGTCACTCTTAGCCTCATTAATCATTTTTTCTAAGAGCGGGTATTTCACGTTTAGATATTCCCTAAGGTTTCAGTGATGTGGTACTGATTAGGAAAGAGTTTGAGAGATGCGCTTAGACGCTTCTTTAAGCTTGGGAATATGTTCCATGGCTTGGTTTAATGGTAGTCGTGCAGTTGCCGCATGAACTGCGATAGCTGCTACTACCTCACCCATTGGGTCTTTTACTGGAACGGCTACACAAGAGACTCCTAATACGTACTCTTCGTTATCGACTGCATAACCAGTACTCATAATTCTTTCCATTTCTGATTCAAGCAAGTGACGATCCGTAATGGTTCTATGAGTAAATTGTTCAAGCGGAAGATTTTCTAAGATCTTGGCGCGCTCGTCTGCAGGCTTGTAGGCTAGTAGTAGTTTTCCGCTTGCGCTGCAGTGAGGGGGAAGAACTGTGCCAGGTGGTAGATGGAGTCTTAAGGCCCAATTTGCCTCAACCCTATCTAGATAAAACAGTTCCCCGCGTCGCAGAACAGCAAGATTGCAAGTTTCACCAAGATCAACGACAAGTTTGCGCAAGATGGTGTGTCGTAGGGCTGATACGGTATCGTGAGTAAGGGTGGACATTGCTAAGCGAGATAGGCGCTCACCAGGTGCGTAAGTGCGACCCCCAAGTTCTCTAGCCACTAATCCGGCTTCTTCAAAGATTGCCAAGGTTCGATGTAAGGATGCCTTTGGCATTCCTGTTATCAGCATTAGCTGAGCCAATGTGGCGGGTTGCTGAAGTGTGGCCAAAGCCTCCAATATGACAACACCCTTAAGCATTGAGGAGTTTTCGCCAGAATTATCCTTTTTGGCAATATCTAACTGATTGTTTGTGTCTAATTCCATCGTAGTCATAAAAATCTCATGAATTGTGATATTTTGTTCATTCTAATAGAACAATAGGAGAATTAGTAGGTTTTTTACTGGTGTTTTTACTAATATGAAACAACTTGTTCTACTGTGTAAGATGTATATTAAATAAATAAAAGCTAAAGGAGACGTCATGAAAGGTATTTTTAAGACTCGCCACCTGATTCTAGGTGTGATTTGCTTGATGTACTTCATAACATATATTGATCGTGTCAATATTTCCGTTGCCGGGCCCATGATTAAACAAGAATTCGGCCTGACTGCAACCCAGCTTGGCATTGTTTTTTCTGCTTTTGCCTATCCTTATGCAGCAATGCAAATTATTGGCGGCTGGTGCGCTGATCGATTTGGACCTCGCATTGTTCTTACTATTTTGAGCATTATTTGGGCGATAGCCACCATTCTTTGTGGCTTTGCATGGGGCGTTACGTCGTTGCTAGTGTTTCGTTTTATTTTGGGTATTGGCGAAGGTGGCGCGTTCCCAACTGCAACCCGAGCTTTTACTTTTTGGCTTCCCGCTACTGAGCGTGGCTTTGCTCAGGGCATTACCCATAGCTTTGCTCGATTGGGTGGCGCAGTAACCCCCCCGATTGTTCTTGGGATTTCAATGCTTTATGGCTGGAGAGAGTCCTTCATTATTCTTGGCGTAATTAGTTTGGCTTGGACTATTTTATTTGTTTGGTATTTCCGCGATACCCCTATTTTGCATAAGGGCGTTACCGAACAAGAGCTCAAAGAAATTGCCATAGACACAAAAAAAATGCGGTTTAGCCCATCGGTTACTAAGAAAACACCTTGGGCGGAGATGATTAAGAAGATGTGGTTGGTGACCTTCGTGGACTTTTGCTATGGCTGGTCATTATGGGTATTTTTAACTTGGCTACCTTCTTACCTAAAGGATGCGCGCGGATTTGACTTAAAACAATTGGCTCTTTTTACTGCTTTGCCTTTAATGGCAGGGGTGATTGGGGATACCTTAGGTGGGGTGGTATCTGATCAAGTTCTAAAAAGAACTGGAAACTTAAAGTTAGCTAGAAGAATGATGTTAATTATCGGCATGGGGGGTTCTTTGGCATTTATATTGCCAGTTGTTTCTGTAAACGATCCAATCACTGCCGTTGCCTTGCTTTCAGCCTCTTTCTTTTTCCTTGAGCTAACTAATGCAGTTTTATGGAGCTTGCCAATTGATATTGCTGGCTCTTATGCTGGCACGGCGGGTGGCATGATGAATACTGGATTTGGGGTTGCAGGTATGATCTCTCCAGTAGTGTTTGGTTATCTAATTGAGACAACGGGAAGTTATCGGGTCCCATTTTTTGTTTCGGCAGCATTGTTGGCTATCGGGGTAGTTGCCTCTCTCTTTATAGATCCCACCAATAAGCTGGAAGACTCTTAATCCTAAATTAACCGTAAATTAAGTAAGTGAATACCATGACACCTGTAGAAAACATTATTGAGCGCAGTCGCGTAGCTCAAAAGATTTTTGAACAATATACCCAAGACCAAGTGAACTTAGTGGTTGAGGCTGTAGCTTGGGCCATATTGGAACCAAAGCGTAATCAGGAGCTTGCCGAGCTAGCTGTTCAAGATACCGGCCTTGGAGATGTGGCTGATAAATTTAAGAAGAATTTTAGGAAAACACTAGGTCTAGTGCGTGACTTAAGTTATGCAAAGACAGTTGGCGTTATTTCTGAGGATCTGCAGACGGGGCTTACTGAGTATGCGCGTCCTGTAGGCGTAGTGGCCGCTATTACACCGTCTACTAATCCTGGTGCGACGCCGATTAATAAAATTTTGAATGCTCTAAAGTGTCGAAATGCGGTAGTAGTGGCGCCATCACCAAAGGGGTATTCTACCTGTGCTCGCTTATTGGAGTTTGTTCATCTACAGCTAGATCAGGTACATGCGCCCCGAGATTTAGTGCAGATGTTGCCATTTCCAATTACCAAAGATTCAACAAACGAGTTGATGCGTTTATCTGACTTAGTAGTAGCTACTGGCTCTCAGGCCAATATTCGTGCTGCATACACTTGTGGGACTCCCGCCTTTGGTGTTGGTGCGGGTAATGTGCTGGTCATTATTGATGAGCACGCTGATGTTGCTGGCGCGGCTAATAAAATATTGCAATCCAAAACATTTGATAACGCTACTAGCTGCTCAAGTGAGAATGGTGTTGTGATTTGTGCGCAGGTCTACGACAAAGCCATAGACGCACTTGAAGCTGCAGGTGGTTTGATGCTGGACGCTTCTGATAAAAAACGTCTGCAAGATGTTATGTTTCATGATGGCAAATTGACGTCTACTCTCACGGCGCAATATCCCGCCGTCATTGCCGAGCGCGCCCAGTTGCAAAATCCAAAAGCCAAATTAGCTAAGTTCTTTATGGTGGAAGAAACCGGGTTTGGGTCTTCGGCGCCATTTTCTGGTGAAAAACTGAGCCCAATTTTGGCGGTTTGGAAGGCGACCAATTTCGAAGTTGCTCAAGAAATTTTGACCAATGTATATAGTTATCAAGGGGCTGGACATTCCGTAGGTTTGCATACCGCTTTAAGTGGGGAGATTATGGAAAAGCGCGCCGCTATCCTTGCTCAAAATTTGAAGGTTGCGCGGATTATTGTTAATCAAGCTCACACCATGGCTACTGGCGGAAGCTTTGAGAATGGCTTACCATTTTCGCTATCAATGGGTTGTGGAACTTGGGGAAAAAATAACTTCTCCGAAAATATGAACTATCGACAATACATGAATATCACGAGAGTGGTTCGACCAATTCCTGAGAATGTACCCAAGGTAGAGGATATGCTGAAAGAATATTTCAGTCGTTTTCCGCAGGCCTAGTTCAATATGACTGCATCTTGCAAGAGCTTGGGTGAAGTGTTGGTGCACTGGGAGACGGTGCAACCTGATAATCCATTTTTATTTGCCCCAGAGATTAAAGTCACTCTAACTTATGGGCAGCTCGCAAAAGAAGCACGCCACTTTTCAACTTGGTTAGAGGAGCAAGGTATTAGCGAGCAGGGCCACGTTGGTTTGTTTATGCAAAACGGACGCCAGACCAGCACGGTATTTCTGGCAACCATGTCTTGCGGTCGAGTTATTACACCTTTAAATCTGTTGGCCCCCACAGATCAATTGGCTTGGGTCTTAGATCATAGTGATATTGAGGTTTTGTTTTACTCGCCCGACAAGAAGCAAAGTCTATTTTTGGCCATTGAAAAAACCAAGAGAAAATTTTTGCTAGTGGAGCTTGATCCAGATGCTGATGCGGGCCCATTTATGCAATGTTTACCTGGTACGTTTCCAGCGGTTGATTCTTCAAGGTCGGCACTCTTAATGTATACCTCGGGTACCACCGGGACACCGAAGGGGGTCTTGCTGACCCACGCTAATTTATTGCATGCAGCGCGATCAATGGCAACATGGCATTCATTGACGCAAGCAGATGTTGTGCTCAGTTCTTTGCCGATTTATCACATTAATGGGCAAGTGATTTCCACAATCACTCCATTTGTATCTGGGGGATCTGTAGTGGCCCCACATTCATTCTCTGTTAAGAATTGGTGGAGCTTAGCCATACAGTATCGCTGCACGTGGATCAATATGGTCCCAACCATCATTGCGTATTTAATTAACGCTGCCAAGAGTGGAGGTGTATTGCCAAGTCGCGATGAATTAAAGTTGATTCGATTTGGCCGATCTGCTTCTGCTCCGTTGCCTCCTGAGCATCATCGTGAATTCGAGGCACTGTTTGGAATCACGGTGATCGAAGGCATGGGTATGACAGAGACAGCCTCGATGGTTTTTTGTAACCCGCATGACGAAAGCAGGCGCTATGGCAGCCCAGGCCAACCTTGCGGGGTAGAGACTAAAGTTATTGATCCAGAGGGTAATCCGCTAGGAAATAATACCGTTGGAGAGATTTGCCTTCGTGGTGGCAATGTTCTTAATACCTATTACAAAGCAGAGGCAGAAACTGCGAAGGCTTTCGATAACGAAGGATGGCTTAAGACTGGCGATCTTGGAATGCGTGACGATGATGGTTTTTATTTCATCACAGGCCGCCTTAAGGAACTCATTATTAAAGGTGGTGAAAATATCGCCCCCCGAGAAATCGATGAGGCCGTCCTAAAGCATCCTGCGGTATTAGACGCAGCGGCAGTAGGTATTCCTGATGGTAACTATGGCCAAGAAATTATGGTTTGCATTGTTCTCAAACCAGGCGCTACTTGTTCCGAAGAAGAAATGCGCGCATTCTGTCTAAAGGTATTGGGTAAATTTAGAACGCCGAAGATTATTCTCTTTATGGAAGATCTGCCACGTGGACCATCCGGCAAGGTGCAGCGCTTAAAACTGATGGATATGATACCTAAAATGGCTTAGCTTTTATGGTTTAGCTAAACGAGCGTGCGATGACCCAAATCCCCAGGCTGACGAGGTAGCACCCTAGTAAGCGTTGCCTTAGACCATCTTTCATTTTGACTAATTTGCCCGCTGCAAGAGTTTGGGTTAATGCAGCACTTATCCCCAGGATCAGTATCAAAATCAACATCGTGCTGTCGATGCTGTCTGCCCCGTGAATTCCTACCCATGCTGAACTCAGGGTGGTGAGGCTCACGATGGAAGTGGCCGATACAAAAAGAATTGAAATATCAACGCAAATAGCAATCGGCAGTCCAACCCACATGGTTAAGAGTGGCATCAAGAGGGTTGCTCCACCAAGACCAAATAGTGCTGAGGAAATTCCTGAAATAGCTCCTACGGCAATGAGTTTATAAGTGCTGGGTTTTTGGGGAACGGCAACAGATTTATTGGATGCGCTTTTGCCAAATAGCGTCCACAGGCCAATTAAAACAATCGTCCCTGCAAATCCTAAGCGAAGGGCTATATCAGCCAATTGAGTGGCTACTAGGCTGGCTAATAATATGAATGGTAGTGCGCTAATAATGAGTATATTTGCAACGCCGCGCTCATTTTTATTGCCAGTTAAAACTTTAATAGCGCGGGGTAGGGATCCTATAACAATCGTGGATAAGCTACCAATAACTATTAGTTGAAAAGGCGGATGAGCAGAATTGGGTACCGCTAAAAAAGCGGCATCCAAAGCGGGAACAATAAATGCACCCCCGCCGATACCAAAAAGCGCCATTAACAGACCTGTTATTACCCCAATAAAGGAAAAGATAAAGTAATGCATTAGGCAGATTGGATCCTTCCTAGAATTAGGTCTGATGCTCTTTCGGCAAGCATCACTGCTGGCCAATTTGTATTACCCGAGGGGAGTGTTGGCATGGCAGAGCAATCAACCACCCTTAAGCCTTGAACGCCACGAACTCTTAAAGCAGAGTCAAGTACCGCCATCGGGTCACTGTCTGACCCCATTTGGCATGTGCCAGTTGGGTGGAAAATAGTTGCGCCGTTATTGCGACAAAACTCCAAAATTTCCTCATCAGTCTGAGGGTTGTTTGGCTTTACTTCTCGCACAATCAAAGAGCGTAAGGGTTCTGTCTGGGCAATTTTTCTGGCGTACTTGACAGCAGCAATGCTAGTATCGCGGTCGTAGGATGTCGACATATAGTTGGCGAACATTTTAGGGGGTACGAGGGGGTCCGTAGATTGGATGCGGACATGACCTCGAGATTCTGGTCGCAATTGGCATACAGACATTGTGAAACCAGAGAAGGGATGGACCTTACCGCCAGCCATTTCAGCGGAAAGTGTCGCTAAATGAAACTGGATGTCGGGCGTTTTGGAGTCTTTCATGACGCGTGTAAATAGGCCGCCTTGATTGATGCCAATAGACAATGGACCACCACGGAATAGCAGCCAATCCACGCCCATTTTAAATTGCCCAAACCAAGATGAGAGTTGGTCATTAGTGGAAATGGGTTGGTTTAGTTCGTAAATGAGACGGTGCTGCAAGTGATCCTGTAAATTTTCACCAACTCCTGGCAAATCAACCACGACGGGGATATTAAATTCTTGAAGTAGTTTGGCTGGGCCTACTCCAGATAACTGCAGGAGCTGCGGGCTTTGAATAGCGCCAGCACTGAGAATAACTTCTTTATTTGCACGAACTATGCTCTTCACGCCATTACGAATAATCTCAATTCCAACCGCTTGTTTGTTTTCAAAAATAACTTTGCAAGCCTGGCTATCTGTCAGGATCTGTAAATTACTTCGTTTCTTAGCCGGTTTTAAGTAAGCAACTGCAGCGCTACAACGAAAGCCTTTGTGAGTAGTAAGTTGATAGTATCCAACGCCTTCTTGCGTTAAGTTATTAAAGTCATCTGTATCGGGCACTCCTAAAGCATTTGCCGTCTTTTTGAAGGCTTCTACTAATGGGTGCTTCTTTGGAATAGAGGAGGCCTTTAATGGCCCAGTCTTTGAGTGCAATGGCTCATCTAAGCGATCATTACCCTCCGCTTTTTTAAAGTAGGGCAAGACATCATCCCAGCCCCAGCCAGGATTACCGAGATCGCGCCAGGTATCGTAATCTTCTTTCTGACCTCGAATAAAAATTAAGCCGTTGATCGAGCTAGAGCCTCCCAGAGTCTTACCTCTAGGCCAATAAATTTGGCGATTATTGACACCGGGATCGGGCTCTGTCTGAAATTTCCAATTGAGTTTTGGATCCCACATCGTCTTGGCATAACCAATCGGCAGATGAATCCAATGCGAACGGTCTTTAGGACCTGCCTCAATAAGGCAAACAGAATTCTTGTGATCCTCTGAGAGGCGGCTGGCTAATACACAGCCGGATGAGCCTCCTCCAACAACAATATAATCGAACGATGTGTTTGACATGCTAGTTAGTGTTTTCTTAATCCCAAAATTTCACGAGCTTGCGCTGGCGTTGCAACTGTTCGGTTATATATGGGTGCCATCTCTGCTAATCGCGCAACAAGCTCAGCATTATCTTTTGCTGCACGAGTTTTATCGAAACGCGTGTTATCTTCAAGACCAGTTCTCACGTGACCACCTAATTCAAGCGTCCATTCATTCACCGTCAATTGGTGACGTGCAATTCCAGCTGCGGACCAGGTGGCATCAGGCATGACGGCTTTTAATTCTGAAATGAGAAATTCTAGTATCGAACGTCTTGCTGGCATCGCGTTAGGAATACCCATGACAAATTGCACATGAGCTGGTGCCTTTAATAGGCCCCGTTCAATGAGATTTGCCGCGTTGTAAAGCATCGCTAGATCAAATATCTCTATTTCCGGCTTAATGTCATATTTAATCATTTCACCTGCAAGCCCATCTACAAATTCTGGCGGGTTTTCATAGATTCCGGTGGGGAAATTGACGGAGCCGGTTGCCAGTGAAGCCATATCAGGCCGATGAAATAACATCCCGCCTCGCGCTGCTTGATCGCGACCACGTCCACCGGTAGAGAACTGCACAATCATTCCTGGGCAATATTTCTGTATGCCAGCTTGTACTGTTGCATACAAATCGGGATCAGAGCTTGGAGTTTCGTCTGGGTTGCGCACATGAATATGTGCAAGAGATGCACCTGCTTCAAAAGCCTTCTGGGTTTCTTCAATCTGCTCACTGGTAGTTACCGGCAAGCCTGGACAATCCTTTTTTCTAGGAATCGCTCCGGTCATTGCTACTGTGATGATTACTGGTGTGCTCATATAAATTCCAAAAAATTAATTACTGGTTTCGGATAGGCTGCTTTGGATATCTTGCGCAGCGCGTTTTAAAGGTTTGATATAAAAATCAATGGATTTTTCTTGCATGCGAGGCGCTGGACCATGAGCAGTAATCGTTGCAAATGTTTTCTGTTTGGAGTTAATCACCGGCACGGCAATACCAATAAATCCCTCTAGGAAGGCCGATTCATCAAGGGCATAGCCATTTTGACGAATATGTTCTAGCTCAGAAAACAATTTATCGTAAGTGGTGATTGTTTTAGATGTGTAGATTTCAAAAGGCTCATTCCCTAGTGAGCGTTGAACCTGCAATTCCGTCATGCCAGAGAGAAATAATTTTCCGCTAGCGGTGCAGTGAAGTGGAACGCGCATGCCTAAGTCTACGTGTAGCCGAATAGGGGCGCTTGTTTCGACTCGATCTAGATACATTACTTTGTTGCCATCCAGAATATTGAAGTTACAAGTTTCGCCAATTTCTTCTACAAGACGCTTCATTACCGCTACGCGTTGGGATCGGATGGAGTCCACCGAGAGAATATTGATTCCTAGGATTCTGAGTTTTGCGCTGGGTTGAAAACGTCTGCCATTGGGATCGCGCTCAACAAATCCTTGTGTAACTAACGTATTTAGCAATCTAAATGCAGTAGGTTTGGCTAAGCCGGTACTGGTGGAAATGATCTCAAGCGTGAGTGGAAATTCTGATTGCGCAATCGTCTCCAGAATGAGCAGCACCTTCTCCGCCATGCTGGATTTGGCGGATTCTTCCAATATTTCGACTGGAGGAGTGATGCGGGAGAGCTTTTGTGGCATTTATTAAGGATTTTTTGAAGATATTTGCATTTTTAAGTGTTTACCCTTAAAGCATTTCACCTGATGATACTTTAAATTTCATTAGAGAAAATATTAACTAAAAATACGAGACAGTGCAAACAAAAAAGAAAGTCGCCCCTAAAGCGAAAGCAAGCCCAAAGACTTCTAAAAAAGTTCCAGCAAAAAAAGCTGCGACCAAGGTGAAGGTGCCTCCTGAATTCACAATGAAGCAGGTAAAGGAAATTGTTGCCCTCATCAAGGATGCGGGAACGTTTACAACCTTTGGTTATAAGACTGAAGAATTTGAGATTGAGATTTCAGTTGGAGCGCCAAGTGCTGCTCCTCCAGCTGCTTACGTTGTTTCCCAGGCCGCTGTTTCTGCCCCAACACAGGTTGTTACTCCAGCACCCAATGATGCACTAGCCATTTCATCTACAGAGCGCATGATTGTGAGTCCGATGATCGGCACCTTTTATCGCAGGCCAAGTCCAAGCTCTGCGCCATTTGTTGAAGTGGGTGATAGTGTCACCCCTACTACAGACTTATGCATTGTTGAAGTAATGAAATTGCTCAACACGATTCCCGCAGAGTGCACCGGCAAAGTGTCTAGGATCTTGGTGGAGGATGGAGCAACGATTGAGGTTGGACAGCCTTTAATGGTGGTTGAGCTTACGTGATGACTAAGAAAAAGCCATTCGAAATGATCGATGTCACTCTGCGCGATGCGCATCAGTGCCTTTGGTCTACCCGTATGACGACTCCCCATATGTACCCAGCCTTGGCTGATATAGACCAGGCTGGGTATGGCTATATCAATATATTGGGTGGTGCTGTATTCGATGTCATGGTGCGATTCTTGCGTGAAGATCCATGGAAGCGTATGGAATTTTTGAGTAAGCAACTCAGCACGCCAACAGATGCATTAACACGTGGCCAAAGTATTTATACGTTTGAGTTATTTCCAGATGACGTGGTTGAGTTGAATGTGGAGTTATTGGCTCAGTCTGGCGTGAAAGTGCTCACTGTTTACGATGCGCTGAACGATAACCGCAATATTGAATCCTCTGTTAAAGCGGGTAAAAAATACGGCATGTTGATCAATGCAATGCTGACTTATGCCTTAAGTCCTGTGCATGATGATGCTTACTTTATTGCTCGCACACGTGAGCTTGTAAAACTTGGTGTAGATTTTATTTCAGTCAAAGACCCAACTGGCTTACTCACTCCTGAGCGGGCCGCAACACTTTTCCCTGCGGTAGTAGCTGCAGCTACTGGTATTCCAATTAAATTACACTCTCACTGCCAATCTGGTTTGGCGCCATTGGTTTACGAAGAGGCTATCAAGGCTGGTTTTGCTTATGGGTATGTCGCAACCGACTGCTTGTCGAATGGCGCCTCCTTACCATCGGTCTTAGATGTTTATGCCAGCGCTCAGAAGCTAGGGCGTGCACCAAAGATGAATCATTCTGCTTTGCAAAAAGTGGATGAATACTTTGATTGGATTTGTGCTCGGGATAACTTTTCTCGCGGAGAGAAGGCGAGTTATGACCCGGCTTTATATGAACATCAAATTCCTGGCGGGATGATTTCAAACTTGCGCGCTCAATTGGCCACAATGGGAATTTCTCATAGAGAGGCTGAGATTCTTGAAGAGACAGCCAGAGTTCGTGAAGACTTGGGTTACCCGATCTTGGTTAGCCCATTTGCTCAATACATTGTGACCCAGGCTGTTCTGAATGTGATGCAGGGTGAGCGTTACAAAACGATTCCAGATGAGGTTAAGTTGTATCTTAAAGGACATTACGGAAGATTGGCTGGCACCCCAAGTGCTGAAGTGATGAGTCGTGCCAATGTAGATTACGACGCCTCTCGTAGGCCTGGAGAGCTTATTGAGCCTGCATTGCCTGGGTTAAGAAAAAAATGGGGTCGCTCCATTAGCAAGGAACAGTTGAGCCTTCATGCTTTCTATCCTGAAAATCTTGCCATAGGATTAAGAGATGGTACACAGGAGGCTTTGAAGCAGGGACCAGCTTTACAACCTTTTACTGAGCTAGTGAAGTATTTGGTTATGAAAAAAGAATATAGAAAAATTAGGGCCAAATTGGGTGGTATAGAGTTAAGCTTCAGCAGTTAGTTTTTGACCTTTGCTTGTTGTATTCGGTACAAGAAATTTCATTCTTAAGGAGATCGTAATGAAACAATTTAGCGCATCACGCCGTATCTTTTCAGTACTCGCTGTCGCCATGTTGTCGGGCGCTCCAATGTTATCGATGGCTCAAAACGCCACCAAATTCAATGACTACGGTTGGCCGGAGGGTGCTGATGAGAAGGTATCCGCTAAGTCTGTAGCCTGGCTCAAAGAAAAGGGTTGGTGGCCATTGCAGATTGCATTTCAGCCGCCATGGTCGGGTCAAAATACGATTAACTTGGTAATGGATAAAAAAGGTCTATTGGCTAAGCGGGGTATCGAATCGAAATTACAGGCGTTCCCTTCTGGACCAGCTATTAACGAGGTCATTATCTCTGGCCGTTTCCAGTTTGGTAACGGCGGTAATTTCCCGTTCACCTCATTGATTGATAAGAATATTCCCGTTAAAACCATTGCGGTGATCAATACGAATTTGATGCATGCAGTTTTGGTGCCATTGGATTCCAAAATCAAATCCTTTAAAGACTTCAAGGGCTCAAATCCTCCGGCAACTATCGGAATCGTGACTGGCTCTTCAGCCGAATTTTATATTCAAGCCGCAGCCAAGGCTAATGGCGTTGAGATTGGTAAAGATATTATTTTGAAAAATATGCCTCCAGGCGAGCAAATGGCGATGCCTAAGGGAATTGATGCGGTGGTACCTTGGGATCCAACCCCATCCATCATGTCGAAGGAGCGCAAGAACGCCAGAATTATTAGCGATAGCTATCCCTACAATATTTATGAGGGAACTTTTTATGTGCGCCAAGAGGTGATTGATAATGCGCCCGACGTTGTTCAGGCCTTTACCGATGCCATTGCTGAAGCAACGCTTTGGATTAGAAAGAATCCGGATGCCGCTGTAGATGTTATGCAAGAAGATCCGAATCTCAAGAATTACTCAAAAGAAATCTTGCGTCAGCAGATTTCTGCCTACAACCTCTTGTATAAGCCGAATTACATTTACCCGATTCCAGTGTTTTGGGGTCGTGCAAATGAACCAATCTATACATGGCTTTATGAAAACAAGCGTATTCAGAATAAGCTAACGGGTATTGATTTCGCCCGTGCTGTGGATACCCGATTTATGGATAAGACTTTTGAAAAATTAGGTTGGGCAACTATTACAAGACCACCATTCTTGCCGACTAACTGGTCTGCACCAATGGATAAAACGCCTTACCCAACTTATATGAATCCATTGAATACTACAAAACCTCAGGCTTTCCCAGAAAAGGGCGATCTCACAAGAGATTGGTCTTTTGACGGCAAGGTTTATAAAAAATAAAGCGCTATGCCAATAATTCATTTTTTCAAGCAATTTCGTCGCCTAGCTTTATTGGTTCTATTGCTTGCTGCCTGGGAATATGCCAGTCGGTTTATTCTGGATAAAACAGAAGCCACCTTGTTGCCTCCTCCTTCGGGGGTGGCGCAAGGCGGATTTGAATTAATGAAATCTGGAGAAATCTGGAAACATTTGTTCGATAGTTTGTCTAGAGAGTTTGTAGCATTTTGTTATGCCTCTGTCGCTATCCCTCTGGGGATAGTGATGGGATGTTTTAAGTGGGTAAATGAGCAGGTGGATCCCATCGTAGAAATTTTGCGACCTATTCCGCCAATTGCTTGGATTCCATTAAGTATTTTGTGGTTTGGGGTTGGTAACACTCAAAATCAATTCATTATTTTCTTGGGAATCTTCTTCCCAATTCTTTTAAATACCATTGATGCAGTTAAGAATGTGGAGCCAAATCTGATTCGTGCGGCACGTTGTTTGGGTGCTGGCTCTTGGGGTGTGATTACTCGTGTTGTCTTGCGTGCAGCCCTTCCGCAGATTGTGACTGGTATTCGTATTGGTTTGGGAGTGGGTTGGATGGCCTTGGTAGCTGCTGAGTTAGTCGGCGCCAACTCTGGTCTTGGGTTCTTAATTAATGATGCGCGTACTGTTTTAAGAACAGACTACATTTTGGTTGGTATGTTGGCTATTGGATTGATTGGTCTGTGCCTGGATAGATTGATTCGATATACGGCCCAGAAACTGATGCCGTGGTCTAGAGCGCTAAATGCGTAAGAAGTATTGTTAATCATTAAATATGCAAATAGATAATCCAATGCCAGCCCTTAAAGTAGAACACGTACGAAAAATATATCCGTCGATGCATGCCAAGGGCCAAGAGGTTTTGGCAATCGAGGATATTTCATTAGAGGTTCGCAAGAATGAGTTTTGCTCAATCTTGGGACACAGCGGTTGTGGGAAAACGACTTTACTTAATTTAATTGCCGGATTTGAAGTGCCAACGGCCGGCCGTATTGAGTGCGCCGGTAAGGTGGTTAAGGGTCCTGGCGCAGATCGCTCCATGGTATTTCAGGATTACGCACTCTTTCCTTGGCTGACTGTATTTGACAATATTGCTTTCGGTTTAAAAATTAAAGGCATTAATGCTGCAGAAATTAAACAAATCGTCACTCGCTTTGCTGCGCTTGTCGGCTTAAGTCAATTTATCAACCATTACCCGCATCAACTTTCTGGCGGTATGCGTCAACGCGTATCGATTGCAAGAGCGCTAGTTGTGGATCCGACGGTGCTCTTAATGGATGAGCCTTTTGCAGCCTTAGATGCGCAAAATCGCGCGATGATGCAGGCTGAAATGATTCGAATTCTGAATGAAGAAAGCAAAACAGTCGTATTGGTAACCCATAGCATTGAGGAAGCCATCAATCTTTCCGATGTCATTGTTGTGATGACGCGTCGTCCTGGCAGGGTGAAGGAGATTATTCGTGTCCCTGAGCCGCGAAGAATGGTTGAAGATACTCCTGCTTATTTAGAAATCCGTCGTCAGATTCGTGACCTCATTGCTGGCGAACATGATGTCAGTGAGGCCGTTTGATTCTTGAAAGCTTGCCCTCGATCGGCTTATTGCTAGTCGCAGCAGTTTTTGGCGGATTCATCAGAAGGTTAAGTGGTTTTGGAGGGGCGCTGATCATGACGCCTCTTCTAATGTGGGTGTTCCCAATCCCCTTTTTGATTCCAATTGTGATGTGCTCTGAAGTGTTTGGAGGCGTATTACTTTCCCGGCAATGGAAGGTCCATCAAACAGATCGCCCTCGACTTTGGCTGATGTTGGTTTTTTCTGCAGTGTCTTTACCCATAGGCATTTGGTTGGGAAGATTTATTCCATTGGTAACGCTGAAGACGGCGACAAGTTTGGTTGTTTTGTTTTTTGCTGCTTACTTATTATTTAAGCCCCATGTACGAGTAACTAGCTCTAATGCTTTGGACGGACTGGCAGGCAGCTTGTCAGGCTTGTTGTTGGGAGCCTGTGGAATTGGTGGGCCTCCAGCAGCTTTGTATCTCAATTCAACCAATCAAGCATTCGATAGGACGCGGTCTTTGTTATCCCATTTCGTTTCTGGGATCTCTATATTTGCGATCGTTGCTGCAAGCTTCATGGGTGGTGGATTAGGCTGGATTACCTATCTTGTATTCGCTATTCCAGCATATTGGCTTGGTCTAAGACTGGCTCAGTGGGTTTTGGGGGCTCATGCTGTTTCAGACAATGCCTTAAAGAGGCTCTGTTTATGGCTTCTCATTGCTAATGCAGGCTTTAATTTGCTCTTTCTTTTTATATTTAAATAGATATAAGCAAATGAAATATATATTCTTCTCAGATATAAGAAAACACCCTATTCTGTAAGCTCATTAGGCAAATACGCCGACATAGATTAGATAGGGGAGTTCGACATGGGTTACACAGTTGAAAACAAACAAGATGCAGTTGTTAAATCCGTTTTGCAGACCACGGAAAAAACTTTCTCCTCATCTAAGGTTGCTGATCAAGTTGTGATTAGCCAGGCTAGCAAACAAGCAAACGCTGAAGTGTATTTTCAAATAGAAGATTAATAATTGAAGCCAAAATAAGTCGCCCTGATGTAAGGTGCTTTTCAGGTCAATAAAAAAACCGCCATCTAGGCGGTTTTTTTATATCTTAGAAATGACTGCTTAAGAAAATGAAGTTTCAAATTCTGCAGTTTTGATGGTATTCATTAAAAAGAGAATTTGGCGCTGAAAACTTTTTCTTTCAGCAATTTTGTCGTGAGGCAACTGATCGTGTGCACGCAACAGGCTGATAATGGCGGGGTTGTAATGTTCTCTGGTAGGTGACATCTTAATTCCTTGAAACTGATCTCGTTAGAAACACTGTATCAAGGCCGCTATATATTCGCAAGGAATATATAACGATAACTAAACTACTTTTAGCTATATTGATTCGAGACTTACTTTTCTACAAAGGCGCGTTCGAATACATAGTCGCCGAGTTGGCCTAGGCTTGGGGATACCTTAAAGCCTTTGGCATCCAGCATCTCAGCGGTTTCCTTGAGCATGGAAGGGCTTCCGCAAATCATGGCTCTATCGACCGCAGGGTCTAATGGTGGTAGGCCGATGTCTTTGAATAACTGACCAGATTCAATAGCAGTCGTTAAGCGTCCGGTATGTTTAAAGGCTTCTCTAGTTACCGTAGGGTAGTAGATCAACTTCTCTCTAATTAGCTCGCCCAGATACTCATCTTGAGTCAACTCATTCTTAATATAGTCGCCATAAGCCAGCTCACTGACTAGGCGAACGCCATGAATCAGAACTACCTTTTCAAACTTATCGTAAGTCTCTGGATCACGAATAATGCTCATGAACGGCGCAAGACCAGTGCCGGTGCTGAAAAGGTAAAGATGTTTTCCAGGGTTTAAATCATCAATCACTAAAGTGCCAACCGATTTTTCGCTAACGAGGATGGGATCTCCCACCTGAATTTTTTGTAAGCGCGATGTCAGTGGGCCATCCTGGACTTTAATGCTTAAAAATTCGAGATGCTCTTGGTAGTTAGGGCTGGCAACACTATAGGCCCTCACAAGTGGTTTGCCTTCAACCTCAAGACCAATCATCAAAAAGTGACCGCTGCGAAAGCGCAGGCCTTTATTGCGGGTGGTGGTAAAGCTAAAAAGGGTGTCATTCCAATGGTGAACGGTCAGAACGGTTTCGGTGTTGTAGGCTGCCATAAATGCTTAATCTTGTTGAGGTTATCTAATCCTCAATTATCCTCAATCTTGGGGGTATCTATGACTCTGTTATCTATTAACTTCTTATAAGTTACGCACTTTTAGTTATAAAAGCCTTAGTTTGGGTCTTTTGGAAGGCGATCTCGCTATCATCTAGGGATGCGTCGCACCCAATATCTATTTATTTCATTGTTTAGCCTGAGTTTGGTGGTCCTAGCCGTCTTGCTGCAGCAATTTGGCTATCAGAACACTCCTTTTTTGCCATGTCCTTTATGTATCTTGCAGAGAATTGGCTATCTTGGAATCGCTATCAGCTGTTTTTTAGCGGCCGGAATTCCTCCTCTGAAAAAAATCTTCCACACCTTGGCGCTCACATCTGCTTGTTTTGGAGTGATCATCGCGGGCAAGCAAGTCTGGTTGTTATCTCACCCAGATTCATCTTGTGGAATTGATCCTCTTGAGACGTGGATAAATCAATTTCAGTTGGCCCAAGCTCTGCCTTGGTTATTTAAGGCCGATGGACTTTGTTCGGCTCAGTTGCCTGCCATTTTGGGATTGCATGTTCCAGAGTGGTCATTGCTTTGGTTTGTAGCACTCTTACTAGTATTGTTGATTGCTTTTTTTAGAAAACTTTAGTCTAAAGAAGATTTGGTTCTTAGCAAATAACCATCCCTTCTTTTACAAAAACTACTTTAACCCATAAGATCTCCATCAATCTCATTGCATTAAGGAATCCCCATGACTTACTTTACCGACAACTCCCAAACCATTGGCAAGACTCCTTTGGTACGCCTAAATCGTGTAACGGATGGCGCTAAGGCAACTGTGCTCGCCAAGATCGAAGGCCGCAATCCAGCTTATTCAGTGAAGTGTCGTATCGGTGTGGCCATGATTAATGATGCGCAAGAACAAGGCATCTTGGGGCCAGGAAAAGAATTGGTTGAGCCAACTAGTGGCAATACTGGCATTGCTTTGGCTTTCGTAGCAGCAGCTCGGGGCATCCCACTGACACTAACCATGCTGGAGACCATGAGTATTGAGCGACGTAAATTGCTCACGGCTTTAGGTGCAAAGATTGTCTTGACCGAAGGTCCTAAGGGGATGAATGGTGCGGTTGCTAAGGCTAAAGAAATTGCAGCATCTGATTCTAAATATGTCTTACTGCAACAATTTAGTAATCCATCGAATCCTGCGATTCATGAAAAGACCACTGGTCCCGAAATCTGGGAAGACACTGATGGCAAGATTGATGTGTTTGTAGCGGGTGTTGGAACTGGCGGAACAATTTCGGGAGTTGCTCGTTACATCAAGAACACCAAGAAAAAGAATATCGAGGTAGTTGCGGTTGAGCCCACCTCAAGTCCAGTCATCACGCAAAAAATTAATGGTGAAGAAATCAAGCCTGCCCCACATAAGATTCAAGGAATTGGTGCTGGCTTTATTCCGGAGAATCTAGATTTATCAGTAGTCGATAAAGTTGAGCAAGTAAGCAACGAAGAAGCCATTGAATTTGCCCGTCGCATCGCTAAAGAGGAGGGTATCTTGGTAGGCATCTCTTGTGGTGCTGCAGCTGCAGTAGCAGTGCGCCTAGCTAAGAAGCCTGAATACGAAGGAAAAACCATCGTGGTTGTTCTGCCCGATACCGCGGAGCGTTACTTAAGCTCAGCTTTATTTGAAGGTGTGTTTGATGAAAAAGGTTTGCCAGCGTAACGTACCACTCTCTGCTCGGCAATAAAAAAGGCACCCTAGGGTGCCTTTTGTTTATTTCAAGAATGATTACTCTTCTTCGCGACGTAAGTGCGGGAACAAAATCACATCACGAATATTGGGCGCGTCAGTCAATAACATCACCAAACGATCGATACCAATACCGCAGCCACCTGTTGGAGGCATACCGTACTCGAGAGCGCGGATGAAGTCATGGTCAAAGTACATGGCTTCCTCATCGCCCGCTTCTTTTTGCTCTACTTGCTTGCGGAAGCGATTGGCTTGATCTTCTGCGTCGTTGAGCTCAGAGAAGCCGTTAGCAATTTCACGACCGGTGATGAAGAGTTCGAAGCGCTCAGTAATGCCTGGGCGAGTATCGGACTCTCTAGCCAGTGGGCTGACTTCAATTGGGTAATCAATGATGTAAGTTGGCTCCCAAAGGTGTTCCTCAGCAACCAATTCAAATAGGGCGAGTTGAAGTGCGCCGATTCCTGCATTCTTGAGGGTTGGGGCATCTGGGTTCTCGCCACCCTTTTTCAATTCAGTACGAATGAAGTTGATGTCATCCAACTGAGATGCATCATAGCTCTTGCCTGACTGGCCACAGTACTTGAGGATGGCCTCAGTAATAGTTAGGCGTTGGAATGGTTTGCTCAGATCGAGTTCACGACCTTGATGCGTTAGTACGGCAGTGCCTTGGGCATCCATTGCTGCTGCACGTATCAAGCCTTCTGTGAAGTCCATCAACCAGCGATAGTCTGTATACGCCGCATAGAATTCCATCATCGTGAATTCAGGGTTATGACGTGGGCTTACGCCTTCGTTACGGAAATTGCGATTGATTTCGAAGACACGCTCAAAACCACCAACTACCAAACGCTTGAGGTAAAGCTCTGGAGCAATACGCAAGAACATTTGCATGTCGAGAGCATTGTGGTGAGTAATGAAGGGTTTCGCTGCTGCACCACCAGGGATAGGGTGGAGCATCGGTGTCTCTACTTCCATGAAGTCGGCATCCAACATATGGCGACGTAATGAAGCGATTGCATTGCTACGCGCTTTAAATGTATTGCGACTTTCTGGATTGACAATCAAATCCACATAACGCTGGCGATACTTAGTCTCTAAATCGGAGAGGCCGTGGAATTTGTCAGGCAGAGGGCGCAGTGATTTGCTGAGTAAGCGCAGGTTGCTA
>TBL_comb47_HYPODRAFT_10000522_pt1 | contig 51281 bp, 50 predicted proteins | sample TroBogypolimnion_40_FD_10682 | JGI IMG/M metagenome (IMG submission 10682)
TATTTTTATTTTCTTTTCATATTCTTATTTTTATTTAACCATACAATTGCCGCATTTCAGAATACGACATATTTTTTCCGGTTTTTTGAATAAATTCTTTTTCACCCTCTTTCATTATATTTAATAATGAATCTATCATCTTATTAGGATCATTTATTTCTGTTTTCATTAACTCTTTCACTTTATTTTCTCCTTCCTTTTCTAATTTATTCATTAACTTTTGTAATTCATCGGAATTCAGATCAAAACATTTTTGTGCTTTATTATCATTACTCATTATTTTAAAGATAATATACTTTATTATGTTATCTTTAGATATTTTTAGAATATATTTTAGTATATTTATGTATATTTTATAATAGAATCAATATATTTTTTCTCATAAATTGCAATTTTAGAAGTACGATCCCATGTACTATATGGCACAATTATTCTGTCTTCTTCAACTACTAATCCCACGCAATATTCAATACAATCACCTTCAAATTTGAATGGTGCGGAATAACGCAAGAGTTTCATCGATTTATCAAAAACAACAAATAAATGATAATAATGACGTGGTTGTTCATACGATACTATATGTGTAATAAACCATAGTTCATTATTAAATTCTGCTCCATTTGTTGAACCACGCATATGCTTAAAAATTTTAGGTACATTTTCTTCCTTTCTAATCAATTCTAGATTGTTTGTAGCAGGATTTAATTTACAGATTTGCATAGGATACCAATTATAAATAATATGTGGTTCATTTTCAATGTTTACAAAAATCCAATTTTTTTCACAACTTGAATTGGAGAACTCTGCTTTATTTTCAACAGGTTCTAAAATATTTTTATTCATATCATACTTACCACTGCAAATTCCAATATTTCCATTTTGATGTAATCCTGTTCCAATAAACATAATACTATTGTCGCAGTTTGAAAAAATTCTAACATCTTCAATACCTATATAGCGTCGACCATCAAAATTAGAATCTAATAATTTTTCACTTACAATTTTAAAATCTTTGGATAATTCAATTCGTTTATTAATAGTAATAATATGATCATCACAATTGAGATAATGTCCAGCTTCATTAATTGTATAATTTACTAATCGCATATTCATCAAATAACCATCTCCATTAGGTATGATACACGATGATGATGAATTGAATTCTCTTGATTTATTTGCAATTTCGTGATTTATAGTAGTAGAAAAATCTAATTTTATTATTGGTTTTAAAATATCTTTATAAAATTTCATATTTGAAAATGTATTATCTGTTATATTTTTGTCGTTGCAATTATTTAATATTGTAATAACTTGCTCATTTATATTTTTTATTCCCAAATAACATGATATAATTGATAATTCATATTCTAATTTATACATATAAATATCATTATTTAAAAATAAAAAGGTATCTTTACCAGTTGAATTTTGAAGCGCTTCTTTTGCCATTTTATAAAACATATATGCGGACTTACATTTACTTGTAATACGATAATATTGAATAATTTCATATAAATTTTCAATACGAATAGGTAATAAATTATAACCATCTAACCACGAAAAAATAGCTTGATCCATTTTTCCCATATTTTTATATGATAACCCAATTCGATAATAACTGTACCACACTTCTTGTTCCCATCCACCAATTTCAATTCTTCTTTTATAAGTTTTAATGGCTTCCTCATAATTACCTGAATCATAATAACTATTTGCTAGATAAAAATGATACCGATCACTATTTGGATTTTCTTCAATACCTTTTTTAAGAAGTCTAACATCCCTTTCAAATTTATCTGCTTTTGCTCCACCATCACCAATATCACGAATAAATAATGTATTCTTATCTATATTACTTTGTGTATTTTTAGGAGGTGTTGAAATATATTCATGTGTTACTCCAATATATATGTATAATCCATTATTTTTAATAATTCGCATATTATTATAATAAAAATCATCAGTACCCTGTAATATCATAAATGAATCATAACTACTTAATATTGATTTATTAAAATTTGGTTTAACTTCTAAAATCATATCAGCATCTAAAAATAAAATATAATCTGACATACCAAAACAAGATTGCATAGCAAAATTGCGATTATGTGCAAAATTAATAAATGATTCATTTACAATTTTACCTGGAATACCTTTGTTTTCAAAATATTCTGTTATAATTTCTTTTGTGTTATCTGTAGAACCAGTGTCACATATACAATAACTATCAATAATTGATGATACAGAATCAAATAGACGTGTAATAATTTTTCCTTCATTTTTAACAATCATATTCAAACATAAAGTTGGTTCAGATTTACTTTCAGTAATTATTATTTCCATCTTAATATTTTAAATGTCAATATTATTTTTAAGTATTTTAATTGTATTATTATTATTAATTAAATTTTTGTAGAATTATTATTTATTTTATTTCATTTTATTTCATAAAAAATACTATTTGTTTATTATAAATGGCTGAAACCAGATTCAATAGTGATCCTTGTAGAATATCAAAAAAATTACAGCAAATGACAGATCAAGGTAGATATATTATGAATATGCCAGGTAATGGGGAACATCCTGCTTATATGGCAGACCCGCAAATTATTATTCAAAAATGGGGTGGTAATTTGCGAACAAATTCAACTAATATAGAAAGTGAATTGCTAGGTGTAAACAGACCATTAAGTAGAGATTGTTTAGGAAGAGATGAATATCAACGATTTGATTTTAAATCACAAGCAATACAATATCCTGTATGTGCAAGTTTAACTACTGAACAATCTAGAACTATTATGCCTGCTTGGACGGCACGCGATCTTGAGCAATCAAATTGGTATTATCTACCATTAAATCCACAAGAAAATACATGTCTCTCATTTCAAAATAATTTGAATACGAGAATGTTAGAAAAAGATTACTTTGTTTCACAAATACCGTGTAATTTATCAAATGATTACACTTCATTGCCAACGAGTTCTATGAATGGTAATAGTAAAGGATCGATTAATAAAACATGCGCACAAACTTCATCATGTTCAAAAATTTAAGAAAAAGAAAAAAAATATTATATAAATTTTTATACTTTATATATATAATATAATGGAATTCGCCATACCACTGATAGCATTAGGAGGAATGTATGTAGCTGCAAATCAAAAACCATCAAATAATAGTTATTCGCAAAATATGCGATTAGAAAAAGGATTAAAAACTATACAACAAGATGCATTTACAAATATGGGTAACCGTAATGTTTTGCCAAACACTACTACCCCTCCTCAAAATTATCCTGTTCCCAATATGAATGAATTGCTCGACACTGTAGAAAGATATCAAAATCCAAATGTAGCAACAGATAAATACTTTGATCAAAACTATTATGAGAGAAAAGAGAACGCTGGAAAGAAGGTTGGAAACAATATTCAGGAAGTTTATTCATTAACCGGGAATTATTTAGATAGTAATGAATTTAAACACAATAATATGGTTCCTTTTAATGGAGGCAAATTTAAAGGCCAGGTTTATGGTGTAAATATGGCCGAAACTATTTTAGATAATATGGTTGGAAGCGGCTCTCAAACAATTAAGAAAATTGAACAGGCGCCTATGTTTAAACCACAAGAAAATATGCAATGGGCAAATGGTGCCCCGAATATGAGCGATTTTTATCAATCACGAGTTAATCCTGGTATGAAAAGTAGCAACACAAAACCATTTGAATCTGAATATGTTGGACCTGGTTTAGGCCAAGGATATGGAACAAAAGGAAGTGGGGGTTATAATTCTGGAATGGAATCACGAGATGCTTGGTTGCCAAAAACGGTCGATGAATTACGTGTTACTACAAATCCGAAATTAGAATATTCGCTCGATAACCATCAAGGGCCATCTTATTCTCATGTACAAAATGTAGGAATACTTGGAAAAGTAGAGAAATATCATCCAGATACTTTTTTTATTAATAGTCAAGATCGATGGTTAACTACTACTGGGCAAGAAAAAGCACAGGCATTGCGACCTATTCAAGAAGTTCATTCTACAACTCGAACAGGAACATCGCAATCCTATTCTGGTGTTGCAGGAGCTGATAAAAATGCTAGTTATGTGCCTACTTCATATACCGAACCTAAAAGAGCTGTTTTGGATGTAATGGATGTTACAGCTTCGTGTGCAATGGGTCGCGGTCCATCAAATGATGGAGATAATTTTCTTCAAAGTCATACAAATTATGAGAATAATCGTTCAACAACACGACAAATAGATAGTTATAGGAGTTCATTTAGTGGTGCCATTGGTGCTGTTATTGCTCCTATTATGGATGCATTTCGGCCTACTAGAAAAGAAGAATATGGCCCGAATATTCGTGTTTATGGTGATGCAGGTTCAAATGTTAAACAAACATATGTTCTTTCACCTGGTGATAGACCTGCAACAACAATGAAAGAGACTACATTATATAGTCCGAATGCTTATATTGGAAATCAATCAAGTGTTGGATATGTTTTGCATAATCAGCAAGCGATTGAAAATCAGCGTGATACAACAACATGTGGATATATTGGTAATGTTGGAGGTAATGGTGCAGCTCGACAAGGTGAATTTATAGTTGATTCAAATTATCGTCAACATAACAATGACAAACTAGAGGCGACACAACAGAGTTATACACCACAAGGGGGAACACAAATTTATAATCAACAAATGAATGTTAATGTTGCTCGCATTGATTCTGATCGAAATAATACGCGAACTTTTGCTCCTAACGCGTCGACTATTGGTCAAGTGCCGATTGGGAAGGCGCAGTACGGACAGGTTCGAGGAAAGCAGCATTATGATGAGGCTAAAATTGGAGTGGACAGGCTTGACGGGTCGCTGCTTGAACAATTTAGAAAAAATCCATACACACAATCATTGCATAGTTGGGTTAACTTTTAATTGATTATTCTTTATTGAGTGAAATATACATATTTATAAAAAAGAATAATCAATTCGGTAAAATTTAATATAAAAATACAAAGCGTATTATAATAAATTCAAATTAAATGTCATTACAAATTCATAAAAATATAATGGAAAAATTACAATACTTTTATGATATTCGCAAAATCCCGAATATTATATTTCACGGATCATCCGGTTGTGGAAAGAGAACACTAGTAAATAATTTCATAAACATCATCTATAATAATGATAAGGAGAGAATAAAGTCATTTGTAATGTATGTAAATTGTGCTCACGGAAAAGGAATTAAATTTATCCGCGAAGAATTGAAATTTTTTGCCAAAACTCATATTCATTCAAATGGTGGAGACATTTTTAAAAGTATCATCCTATTAAATGCTGATAAACTAACAATAGATGCTCAATCCGCATTGCGTAGATGCATAGAATTATTCAGCCATACTACCCGATTTTTTATAATTGTTGAAGATAAATATAAGTTATTGAAACCAATATTATCGCGTTTTTGCGAAATCTATGTACCAGAACCAGTTCATAATAATGTGAATATTAATTTATATAAGTATAATTTGAATGAGACTTTTAAATTAAAAGATGTAAAAACTGTTAGAATGGAATGGTTAAAAAAAGAATTACAAAAGGTTTTTTCTAAGGAAAAGACTAACGAAAAAAGTAACGAAAAACCTAAAGAAAAATTTAAGGAAAAAACGAAAGAACCAAATGATATTCTAATACAATTATCCAATAACTTGTACGAAAAGGCATATAGTGGGTTAGATATTATTCAACTACTCGAGACTCACAGTCAATTTTTGAATCTAACCAACGAAAAAAGATATGAATTATTATTCGCATTTAATAAAGTAAAAAAAGAGTTTAGAAATGATAAATTATTAATAATGTTTATATTAAATTTTTTATTTATAAGTTTAGATTTTAATTTAGAAAATATTACCTTCATGTAAAATGGACGATTTTAATGTATCAAGTTTACACGAATCAAAAAACGAATGGGGTTCAAGATTGTTAACTATATTAACACCATTAGTTTTAGAAGGGTTAAAATCTATTTTTGATGAAGCAACACAATTGTGTAGATCAAATAATGAAATGGATAAGTATTTAATGACTTTTCAAAATTTCATAAGTCGTATTCCCAAGTGGAATTCAAATATTATAGAAATGGAAAAAAACAGAATTGTTGAGAGAAGTGGGTGTGGTTATATGGAAGATTTAGTAACTTGTGTTCATATTATTCAATTGAAATTATTGACTGCAATTCGGGTTGGACAAAAACAGAAAAAGATTGATATTAATATTCCAAAATTAGATGATTTTATTCACAAGATTTATGTTAATGTTGCTAGAAAAATATACAAGAATGTGTATTTATTTGAATTAAATATTCCACCATTGCAGATTCAGAAACATCATAGAGAAATAGAATTAATAATTCAAGAGTGTATTTTGAATACTGTGAGAGAAAGTATTCCTGTTGAATCTATATTAAGAGCATATATGGATGAGACAATTGAAGAAGATGTAACAGAAGAAATTAGAGAAGAAGTAATTGAAAATCCAAAAGGACATAAAAGTACTAGAATTTCTGATAAATTAGATGATAAAAATACTTTAGATAAAGCCCGTATTATTCAAGAAACAAAGCCAGCTTTAGAATCAGAAGTATATGCAGTAACTACTAATATAGATGAATCCATTCCAGATTTTCCTGATTTAGCACCAGAAGATCATACAAGTCTCTCATTTAGTGATATAGATAATACTAAAGATACAGATAATAATGAGAGAAATGTAGTAGCTCCTAAAACAATGGAGAGATTAGATGAAATAAGTGATACCAGATATGCTCAAAGAAAATATGAATCTGATAATGATTCTGATAATGAATCCGAAGTTAATGATGGACCTATAAAGCTACAAATACAAGATCAGAATGTATTTTTAGATAGTTTTGATGTTCATTCATTAGATGATCCGGATATGAATTTATCAAATGATTTTTTATTAAATGATATTGAGGTTCTGGTTTAGATAGGATTTTTATTTCGTAGTTTTTATTTCGTAGTTTTTAGTTTCTTATTTATTTTGCGTAAAAAAATAAATAAGAAACTAAATTTATAATTTAAATGAAAAATATTTTTGTAGTTGCCGCTATAATATCAGTTATATTTTTTATAATTAAATTTATAGAAATGCGATTTGTAGATAAAGAGAGTAAACCGTTAAAGTTCTTAATTCGTGATTCTTTATTAGTTTATTTTAGTGTTATTGCAGGAAATTTTGTAATTGAACAATTGAAACCTGTTCTGCAAGAAGGTGGTGAAAGTATTGTAACAAATCCAATAGTATTTACAGGTAATCCAGAATTTTAATACTAATATCAATCATCGCCTTCATCTCCATATCCATAATCATCGTCATCAGACTCTTCAAAATATGTTAACTCTTTTCTCTCATTTTGTTCAAAACATTCATATTTCCAGTCTTGTATTTCTTCATCAAAATATTTAAAAGCACGATTTCGATGTCCATCAGCGAATACCTTCATCCCACGCTCTTTTTGCAAATACGAAATTGTGCAGTAATTAATTACTGGTGTTGCATAACCAGTATCCTTGTGATAAGGATACTCTTTGAAATGATCTTCTGGCTGTTTGAAGAATGGAAAGATTGATCCGTTCAAAGATACATAAGCTCGATGAAATAATGGTGTATAATAATCACCATCAAACGAATCTTCGCACGAGTTTTCTTCAATGAATGCGCAATCGTGACGACCTTTATCATCATCAAGATGAATATAAGTATATTTAAATTTATTCTCATCATACCCTCTGCCTGTTGTTTTTTCAGGGAATTCAATTTTTATTCCCCAAATAAGCTGGGTCGCAAAATTATCAATAATTGTCACTTTTTCTCTGTACCATTCTTCTCTATCTTCATCGCTTATAAATTTTTGAGAATAGTAAGGCCGATGACATGAAGCAAGTATTGTTGCTTCTAGTTGAAGAGGCGATTGTACCAAGAATCTGCTAATTTCTGGCCGATGTCGACTTTTGTGTTGCAAACACCGATACAACAATCCAAATGTTGTTTTTTGATAATGTGGTAGAAAGCTCCATCTTTCTTCAAATACTTTTGCAATTTTATTCCATTTGTATTGAAAGTATTTGTTATCACCATTTAGTATTTTGCCATCTTTTATCATCATATTAATAAACTGCATTGGCAATGCAGAAGTATGAATTGCGGTGGTCATTTTAAATTTGGTATTTGGTACTTTGTTGTTGTCTTTAATATATATATTAAATTAAAAACTTATCTTCAATTTTTAATTTAATTGTAAATGAAATGTAAGTGAAATACTCTTTACTATATTCTTTACCTACCAGTCCATACTTTTATAACAGGTTTATTAAGTTTTCGATGTTTTTTAAAATCTTCAAGATATTCGTTAAATGAGTAACCCCACTTTTCATATGAACCAATATTTCCTAATAAAGATTGCAGATTGATAAGATCAGGAAATTCATTATAAAATATAGACCCAAATATTCTTTCCAAACAACACCTATCTGATCTATTTTTGACAACATTTAATAAATTAAATATATTATATTTATTTTGTATATGTGTTAAAAAATTATGATTAATAAAACATTGTACTCCAAAACAACCATACCATTTTTTAACATTAAAAGTTAAAACATTATATTTTTCATTACCTAGTAAATTTTTATGAATATTATTATTATTTTTTAAAACTTGAATTAATCTTGTAGAATTCGCTAAATTTTCACTTTTTTCTTCATCAAAATGCCATAATGGTAACACAGGTGCAAGAATTTTTGAAAATCGTATTCTTTTATGGAAAAAAACACTATCGTGAATAATAACAGCTTTTTGAAAATATCGATTTTTATAAAAATAATAATATGGTAATAATTCACCTCTTCCTGGAAATTCAGATTGCACATATTCAATATTTCTATACTCAAATTCTTGCTTTAAAAATTGTTTATTACTATTATCATCTATAACAACTATTTTATATTTTTCAAATGAATAAAATTTTCTGATACATTGAATGCAATGATTCCAGTATTTATTTGTTGCTTCTGAATTTACATGTCTTGTAATAATAAATCCATAAGACATTATTGTTATTATAGATTTATTTTTTTTTTTCAAAAGTATTCGCTAAATTTGGTATAGCATCAATATTTATTGCTTTTTCAATAACTAATTTTGATATTTCTTTTTTAGGAATTAAAAATGCCTTGAAATCTTTTCTTTCTAACTGTGCTTGTGGTGTATGATGATGAACACCTCGTGCAATCATTTTATATAACTTAAAATCGGGATATCTCTCCATTCCATTATTCTTATATAAAATATTGACTCCGTTATCATCTAAACACCATTCATATATTAATCTAACAACAGGAGTACATTTTGTTAGATCGCAAACATCATCTAAATCATCAATAACGTAATCAAAAATAGAGCACGCCAATCGGCATAAATCAAACCCATAATTAGGTTCTAATCTCGGTTTTTTATCATTAAAATACGGTTCAGTATTATACTGAGAAGCGGCATCCGAGCCTGGTTGAAAACTATCACTGCAAAATAATTTTCCATCAAATTTGTATATACTTCTACCAAAATCAATTATTTTAAAGATTCTACCAAATGTTGGTACTTTATAATATTTTTTATTAAAACAATAATAGATGTATTTTTTATCTGTTTCATTATACATTACATTATTTGTATGTAAGTCATTATGTGTAAATGCAAAACATTTTTGATATGTTATTAATATCATTATAATTTGCATAAAAGCGGAAAACCATTCTTCTTGTGTTAAATCCTCATTGCACATTAAATCATCAAATGTGTTTTTACAATGTTCCATACAAATTATATTTACTGGGAATTTTGGAATAGTAACATCAATATTTTGTTCACTACTACTACTTCCACTATTACTACTTCCACTATTACTACTTCCACTATTACTACTTCCACTATTACTATTACTATCATTTTTATTTTTCATTTTGGGAGAATTTGTTCCTTCTTCTTGTTCATTACAAGTTGAACTATTATCAGAATTATCATTAGATGTATGCGATGTTCTAGATGAACAAGTTGAACCTGATTTAATTGTTGTTGTTTTATGATCTGAAATAACAGATAATTCATTTGAATTCATAATATCAACTAGATCCATTGTATGTTCTTTTAAATTTTCTTCTGTTAAAAAAGATCCTATTTCTGATTTTGAGGAATCTAATAAACTAGTATTTGAATCTGAATTAAATAAATCTTCAAATAAATTATCATTTATTGAGAGAACTGAATGAAGAGATGCATTAGAATGATTGTGATCAATTTTAATAGGCTCTAAAATAATTTTTTGGTTATCATCTAATAAAAAGCTATAATCATCTACTTCAAATGCAATATTTTTATTTTTATTGAAAAATTCAGATTGAGATAAGTATTCAATATCATCTATAATATTTAATTTGAATTTATTTTTAATTCCTAAAAAAGATCCATAATAATCAACACCATTAATAAAATTATAATTGTGTATTAATTTACTAGAAATAAATGAAAATATGGAATCAACATAAGATGAATTATTTTCATCTAATAATTTTGGATGCACACTTGATATTGGGTTGACCATTTTTGGTAAGGTATATAAAGAATCATCATTAATATTATATTTGCCAATTAAAAATTTAAATGGATCGATAAGAGGAGCAAACTTGAAGAATACTTCTTTCTTTAAAATTTGTTTATTATTTTCCAAATTTTTTATAGAACAATTAAATAGATTATCATGTTCATCAGATTTATTATTTATATCGTAAATATAAAATTTGTTATTTAAATTAATAGAATTAAAATTGGTATTATTTAATGAAAAAAATTTGTTGTAAATAGGTGTGTAATTTTGAACATCAGAAAATTGTAAGTCTTTCTTCTCTTGAAAACTCTTGAAAAGCTCGCTATTCTTGCGCTTCTCATAGTTAATCGTATGATTTGTTGTCATTAGCTAAATAATATATAAATTATATTAAAATTTAACTAATACAATGAATTGCTATTTATTTTTGTATTTAGTAGAAACATTGATATTTTACTAAATAAATACAAATTCAATTAACAATTCGTTATTTATTTTATAGTAATTATCTACATAATTTAATAATGACCCTAGAGTTGAGAAAATTTGATATGAAGTCAATCAGTTTCAAACCGAATGAAGCAAAAGGGCCAGTTGTTGTTTTAATAGGTCGGCGTGATACAGGCAAGTCTTTTCTTGTAAGAGATCTGCTTTTTTATCATCAGGATATACCAATCGGTGTCGTTGTTGCTGGCACTGAAGAAGGTAACGGGTTTTATGGGAAACTTGTTCCGAAATTGTTTATTCACAATGAGTACAATACTGCAATTATTGAAAATATATTGAAGCGACAAAAATCTGTATTAAAACAGATCAAAAAAGAGGTCGAAACTTTTAAACGAAGCACGATTGATCCGCGTGCATTTGTTATTCTTGATGATTGTCTTTATGATGGTGCATGGACTCGCGATAAAATGATGCGATTACTTTTTATGAACGGGAGACACTGGAAGATCATGTTAATCATCACAATGCAATATCCATTGGGCATACCACCAACGCTCAGAACAAATATTGATTATGTTTTTATATTGAGAGAACCATATATTGCAAATCGTAAAAGGATATATGAAAATTATGCGGGTATGTTCCCAACATTTGAATCATTCTGTCAAGTGATGGATCAGTGCACAGAAAATTATGAGTGCTTAGTAATAAATAACAATGCAAAATCGAATAAATTACACGAACAAGTCTTTTGGTATAAAGCGGATTCACATAATGACTTCAAGTTAGGTAGCAAAGAATTCTGGGAACTCAGTAAAGACATACACTCAGATGAAGAAGATGAGAAATATGACCCAAATAATACCAAAAAACGCGGGGCGGGTCCAAAGATTAGTGTTAAAAAGACGAAATGGTAATTATGTTTTTATAAATCTCGCTTTCTAAATATAAAAGCAACAATAAAATACTTAAAGAGTATATTATAATAAATATTATAATAATATGCAAGAGTTAAATATAGTTGATCTTATTGAAAAAAATCCTATAACAAAGCTTACATCTATATATAATAATAAATTATTGAATAAAATTAAAGAAAAATTTTCAAATTTTGAACAACAATTATTTGTTAGTAGTTTTTATTGTTATTTAAATTATGATAAAAATATTGATTTTATTATTGATTTAGATACTATATGGAAATGGTTAGGATTTAATCAAAAAGTAAAAGCTATTTCATTATTAGAAAAAAATTTTAAAACTAATATAGATTATAAATATCTCGCTTTCCCTATAAGGAAAGCGAGTTTAGAACACGAAAAATGGGGTGGTCAAAACAAACAAACCATAATGTTAAATATTAAATGTTTTAAATCATTTTGTTTGAAAGTACAAACAAAAAAGGCATCGGAAATTCATGAATATTATATAAACCTTGAAGAAACATTACATGAAATAGTAGAAGAAGAAACAAATGAATTAAAACTTCAATTGGAACAAAAAGAAAATATTATTTTAGAACTCAATCAAACTACAGAACAAGAAAAACTATTAGTAAAAAAAGAAAAACAAAAAGCAGTTGAACAAGCAATTGTTAATCAGTTTTTAGTAAATACCGAATGTATTTATTTTGGTACAATTGATAATACAAATGAAGCTGGTGAGAAGTTAATTAAATTTGGACATACTAATGATTTAGCAACTAGAATATTAGATCATCGAAAAAAATATACAAGTTTTATTTTAATGAATGCTTTTCGAGTACAAAATAAAGTAGAAATAGAAAATCTTATTAAGACTTATCCAAAAATAAAAAGACAAATACGTAGTATTGAAGTAAATGGTAAAAATAAAACAGAAATTATTGCTTATGATGTTAATAATTTCACCATAGAAAAGTTAACTAATTATATAAAAGATATTATTCATTCAAAGACATATAGCATAGACAATTTTAATAAAATAATAAAAGAAAATGATGAATTAAGATATGAAAATAAAGAACTACATACTAATAAATTATTATTAGATAAACAAGCTATAGAAATAAATGAATTAAAAAAAATAATAGAAAATCAAAATTCAAAAATTGAATCTATAAATTTAGATAATAAATCTGTTTATCAAAATATTTTATTACCAGAAGATGATCTAAATAAAAAATTTAACGAATTTGTAAATAGCATTTGTATTGTTCGTCCTGATGTAGAAGAGTTATCTGTAAATATCGAAGGACGATATCGTTTATGGTGCCAAGTAAAACCTACAAAGGAAATATTTCATACATTAAAAAATTATATGGATACAAGATTTAAACAAAAACGAATTCAAGGAAATCATTGTTATATAGGTATTAAATTAAAAAATATAGAATATAAAAAAATATTACAAAATTCAGATATTGAATCATTTGTATTTCAAATATGTCATTTTTCTGATTGTGGTAAAATTTTAAATTCTGTATTATTAAAAGAATATCAAAAATGGAAAATATCTTTAAATAAAGTGTTATCTGATAATGATATGAAAGAAATTAAAGAATATTTAAATTCTTCACCATATGCACTTAAATCAACAGTATGGACAGAATATGGAAATAATGAGGGTTATTATGGAATATCTCTTTTGCAAGATAGTTTTATAAATAAAACAAAATATGTTTCATCAACTGGAAAGAAGGTTGAAAAAAGAACTATTAGTACTAATTATATTTTGGGAACTTGGGGTTCAATTGCAAATGCTGCTCAATGTGAAGGTATGTGTTCTGCAAAAATGAGTAGAAGTATTAAAAATAAAATTATTTTTAATGATAATTATTATTGTATATCAAATTAATTTATGTAATAAATATCATTAATTACTAGATACTAGTTGCCGACGAATTATTATAATGCCAATGTTCCATTCGCGAATAGACTTCATTTAAATAAGGATCTTTTGAAAATGTATCTGGTTTAAATCCGTCAGTTTCATATCCACACAAAACATTTTGTTCCTTTATTTGAGGAATAAATTGTTTAACAACTTTAATAAAATTCTGCCGTGTATAATCTCCAATACCAGAATCATTTAATTTACGCCAATTAATTGCAGCGACAGGATTATTAGTTAATATATAAACCTTTACATTTTTTTCATGTAAAAATTCAAACATTTTTTGTAACATTGTAAAACGATCTTTTGTTCCAGCATAATAAAGCGCAACATCCTTATATGTGATACCTTTTTTAAACATTTCTAAAGTTAATGCTTTATTTGGTGGTAATATTATTCCTTCAATAACAGATATAGTACCATCCCAGTCAAAAATAGCGATTTTAGTTTTGATAGATGAGTCAGCTGCCCATTTGCGTATATTAATATCTTCTACTTGTGTAAATCCCACATCAGTTCCAAACTCTTTATTATTTAAATTTAATAAATACTGTGCAAATTTATTGTCGGGATAAGTTTTTAAAATTTCGCTTGTATATAACCCTGCATTTTTATTCCCATTTAAAATATCTTTGTTTGGATTATTAGATACTTTTATTGTTTCGACATATTTTTTTGATTTATTAAATTGTTTGATAATATCATCTTGGTTATCATAGAACCGAATTGAACAACATAACTTTTTTTCAAAAAAAGATGGTTTTATTGGGAATAACGCATGCATTTTATTTTTTCGGGTTTTGTTAAAATTAATTCCTTTAAAAGTTTTTTTTCCTTTTTTTTCTTTTTTTCCTCTATGAATTGTATGTTTTATTTTATGAATTTTTTTCATTATATTGATTATATATTGAATGTATATATTATTGTGTAAATAATATAAAAATAATTATATATATTATATAAATGTTAACATTTTATGAAATTCTAGAAGAATTTATTATATCATTAACAATGTCAGGATTAATAGATGATACACAAGAATATGAAAAAGAAATAGAAACATACCATTATTTTATAAATTATTAATAATTAATTATTGTTTCTTTGTTGCAAAAGGTCCACTAATTAATTCGCTTTGTCCATAATCAGATTTACCAACAACAATATTTTCGCCTTCGAAAAGTTCCGCACGAATATCCGCAGCAGAAATGGTATCAGAATCCTTGTCTTTAAGTTTAGACTCTTGTGTATTCATATTATTAACACTAATTAAATTGCCATCCTCGTCAATATTTTGTGTTAAAATCGTACCAGTTTTCTCAGCAATTTTAATATTTTCATCAATCGCCTTCCTTTTAGATTCTTTTACTCGTTGTTCAAATGCGGATTTAGCAAATGTTTCATTTTTGGTTTTTTCGTGCATCAATTGATTTAACTCATCCTCCATATATTCAACACGACCAGTTTTATAAGCCTCAGGATCCCAAGGCATCCATAATCCTACAGGGCCAACAAATACATCGTGATTGGGATCAAGTTCTCTTAACATCTTGCATCGCAATTCTCCTTCTTCAAGTGTAGGATAAACCCCGCGGACTTTTAAACCTCGAGTAGAAGTTTGAAAATTGAATTTAACATTAAATGCATTTTCCAGTTCTTCTTCGTTTTGATCTAAGAATGATTTGTAATCATCTTCCATACTAGAAACTAATAAAATATCGTATTCATCCTTAACAAATTCTTTGAAATCTTTGGTAATATCTTCAAATGAAAGTTTATACTTATAACTTACAAAGTTTAGAAATTGTGCAAATTTATCCATACTTTTGGTAAAGTCCCACTTCTTTAGGAACTCTTGGAAAAAAAAGAATTCTTTTTGTTTTACAATTTTTTCAGGAGAAACAAATGAAATGCATACAAATTTTTGTCCTGCAATGGGTTTATCTTCTTCTAACAAATCAACATACTTGGAATTTACTTTTCCCTTTTTATTCAACTTTTTTTCATAAACCGGTTGGGATTGTTTAGAATTACTCATTTATAAATATTTATAAGTATAATATTTAAGTTTTTTATCGCATAATATATTTTTTCGCATAATATATTTTTTTCTTATTAATTAATATAGAATGTTTGACGTTGCAGAACTTGTTAAAAGAGTCATTAAGTATCTAGTTGAGGGTCTTATGGTTGCTATAGCCGCCTATGCTATTCCTAAACGATCGTTAAATTTAGAAGAAATATGTTTGATTGCATTAACTGCTGCTGCTACATTTAGTATTTTGGATACATACATTCCAAGCATTGGTGTGACTGCACGATCGGGTGCCGGATTTGGAATTGGCGCTAATTTAGTGGGATTCCCAGGTGGTCTTTAAGTAGTTTTGTAATATTTAAATTTAATAACAAAAATTTATAACAGATTTATAATAGATTTTTATAATTATTAAATTATAAAAATTTTAAAATCAAATTTTATTTATGTTATGCTAAACAGTAGCAATAAATTCCCAATCTAATTCTTCACAAATGCGTTTCCATATTGTATCTTGTTCGATCAACTTCTCTCTATCTTTCAACATTGGAATCTCTTGTAAGTAATGATTTTCATATAATAGTTCAAATAGTTTGAATAGTACATAATAGTAATGTAAGAAATTTACACGATAATCTGGACAATGCTTTGCATAAGGATATTGAATCTCCATAAAAAAATTGCATAATGTTTCTTCTAATTCTTGAGAAATAATAGGTGGTTTTATACCCAATTTATCTTTAATAAAATTGATATGCTCGTAATATTTATTATATCCTAATTTTTTAAGAAGTCCTTTGGTTTCATAGTAAGTCAATTTGTTTATGTCTATTCTCTCCTTTTTAATCTGTTGTTTGAGATTTTCAATAACATCTGAAGGAATCTGAGTTGTTTCTTTTCCTTGAAATTGTGCCAAAATTTCTTTGAAATGATTAATTTTTTTGTATGCGTAAAAACATACTTCTTTTGGTGGTTCTTTATATGATGGTTTTTCATTTTCAATTAAATATTGAACATTTGTACAACAATTATTACAAATTAATACTCCTTCATCATCCATTGGAATTAATTCTCCTTTAAAACACGATTGACAAATATCTGTTGTTGTTAAAAATGCATTGATGTCTAAAAATGTTTCATCAATGTTGCTCAAATATTTTGAGAATATACTGCTATTTTTCATTTCAATACTATTATTGTCATCTCCAGGCTTATTTATTTTAAAAAATAAATCTAATTTATTATTATTAATTTTATTAGAAGTATCAATTCCGGTAGAAATGTTTTTTTTATTTTCAAAATAATCAAAAATATACTTTGAATTATCTAAGAAATATTCTTTTTTTTTATTTTTAAGAAACTTTATATTTTCATTAATTTCTTCGATGCGATCTTTATTTTCCATAATTTGTTCTATTGTCAATAAATTTGTTTTATTAAGAAGATATTGTTCATTATGTTGATCTAATTTATTTTTTAAGGCTTTTCTCTCTTCCTTTAAATTTGGAATTTTATCGCTTTCATCTTTATTAAACTCATTTATGAATTCACGATGTTTACCATCTAATGTTGTTGAAGTTTTTTTATTCACTTTGATTTTTTTTGTGGACTTTGGTTTAAATGAAGGCATTGGATCTATTATAATTTATATATTTTATTTAATTGATAATTTAAGAAAATATATATATTTTGAAATATATATTTAAAAAATTAATCATACAAAATATATCATAAATTTTTCATAATTTTTTTCATAAATTTTTTCATAAATTTACAACAAGTTAAATTTTATTTATACTTTTCTCAAAAAAGTATAAAAGAAAAATGGATATAAAAATAAATATCGAAAATAAGGATGGTTCTAAATCTGATATATTAATCGATAATATAAAATTTCAAAAAATGGTACTCTTATATAATGCCATTAATGATGGATGGAGTATTAAAAAGCACGAAGATTCTTATATTTTTAAAAAAAATCACGAAGGAAAAAAAGAAATTCTTCATGATTCATATTTACTTACATTTATGAAAGGAAACTTTGATATTAATAAGATATTTTCTTGAAATGTGTAGTGGGATAAAATATACAATTTAATTATTTTTAATAAACAATTAAATTGATTTTCAAAAAATTTTTTTCTTTAGCAATATTATAACTATGGGAGGTGGATTAATGCAGCTCGTTGCCTATGGCGCTTAACTAATCCTGGGCGCCAACAGTAAGCTGCTATCGTGGGTCGTATATCTCCATGATAGATAAACAGTGTAAATATACGAATTGAGTGATTCCCATAACTCAATTATATAACTTGCTAGTAAATTAATTGATAAACAGTTAATTTGCAAGATTGTCAAATTGTCGGGAACTTCCTTAGAGCTTCAGCTACTTCTTATTTATGGTGACATAAATAATACCGTAGGGTAATGACCAACGGCATAGTAAAAACGCTGAAGATTGGATAATCCGCAGCCAAGTATCTTATATCCACCTTTGAAAAAGGTGGAGCCAAATTTTCAAGAAATAATTCACTTTTTATTAATTTTATGAAGAGTGAAAAGACAGATATAAGATAAAGGTTCAACGAGTAGACGGCAATCGGGGATTAATGATGGTTTTAGTCGAACTTGAAATCTCTTAAGGTGTATTCTACCCCTGTTAGAAATATCAGGGAACATCGCAGGATGTATACCTTAAAAACCTGTAGGGTAGAAAAACAACAGGGAATATCGAAAAAATAAGATATTCGTAAAGCCTTTTATGGATGCTTTCTTTTACAGAGAGTACCATTGTTGTTAATCAGGGAAGTTAAACAATGCAATTAAGTTTAACTTGAAAAGCCCTGGTAAGAAAATCAAACTGCTTGAAACCCCTAAAACTTATTCTACTAAACAATTTTTGTGAGAAAATTGTGGCCAAGACAAAAAACTTGGGTATAGTAAAAATGAATAAGATGATAATAATTCTTTATTGGATTATTTGAAATGGGCAATGAGCATCCAAGCTTCTTTAAATATAAAAAATAAATATAAAAAATAAATTAAAAAATGAACTATTTTAACAATATAAACACAAATTATAAATATGTATATAAATAAATGTCTTGCGAAATAAAAGATATAATATGTGATAAATGTGAAATCAAAAAATCAATAGATAATTATAGAAAATACTCTGAAAATTCATATGGAATAACTTGTAAAAAGTGTTTGAATGAAATGGATAAATTAAGAAAAAAAAATCTTAGACGGAAAAAATTAGAAACTTTTTTGGCAAAATGTGAAAAATGCAATGAAGAAAAAGTGTTAAATGAATTCGCCAAACTTAAAAAGTTTTATAAAAAAAAGATTTGTATTTCTTGTTATCCATTATTTTTAAGAGAACAGAAAACAGAATGGTGTAGAAATGAAAGTAAATCGAATATTAATTATAGATTGAAAAAGTCGTTAGCTGCTCGTCTAAGAACTGTTCTAGTTAAAAATGAATCAACTATGAATTATATTGGATGTAATATTCAATATTTGAGAGAATGGTTTGAATATAATTTTACTTCAGAAATGAATTGGGAAAATTATGGTTCATATTGGTCAATTGATCACATTATACCTGTTTGTAAATTTGATTTAACAAATGAAGATGAAAAATTAAAATGCTGGAATTGGACAAACTTAATGCCAGTTCAACTTTTAAAAAAAGTTGATCAAAACAGTAATCAAAATTTGGCTACACCTTTTCAAAAGGTGTATTATATTGTAGAAAAAATAGAAAAATTTAAAGAAGAAGGTTCAACGACTAAATGGTTTTCGAAAGAATTTGTATTAAATATAGAACTTGCTGAGTTAAAATTAAAGCAAATATGAATTCTTTTTAAGATATAGTCTAATCCTTATCGAGAGATAAGGTAGAGGAAATGTACAGGTAACCCTCAAATTACTTTTTGGAAAGTCACATATCGCAGATACACAAACTTTGCGATTGAATCCATTGAACAAACATTTAATGGACAAGCGGATTTCGGACGCCGAGTTACTTGCATTATCAGCCGAAATGGTGATCTTGCATACCGCACATATCTTCAGATCACACTCCCTGAAATCAATCAATTTATGGGAAATGCCAACTCTATTTTACAAACTGGTGTTGGATCTGTTTATGCTCGTTGGTTAGATTATCCCGGAGAGCAATTGATTGCCCAGGTTGAAGTCGAGATTGGAGGTCAACGCATTGATCGCCAGTATGGTGACTGGATGCATATCTGGAACCAACTTACTATGACCGCCGAGCAAACTCGTGCTTACTTCAAGATGATCGGTAACACAACCCAGCTTACATTCATTACCGATCCTTCGTTCGCTGATGTTGACGGACCTTGTGACTCCCTCGCGCCTCGTCAAGTTTGCGCACCGCGTAACGCGCTTCCTGAGACCACTCTTTATGTGCCTTTCCAATTCTGGTTTTGCACAAACCCTGGTCTTGCGTTGCCTTTAATTGCCTTGAATACTGTAGGGCAGAAAAGTATCCATCCTAAAAAATCTGAGAACTTTTTTAGGGAAAATATGTTCGGGGCTCAGAATGACTTTAGTCATCCCCAGATGCTAGTAGCCTGTTGCTAGATGCAATAGGCTGCAACATTTTCAAATTGTTCGGGAAGTTCTTAAAACTGTTAAAAATCCAACTTTTAAAAAATTAGAGTCAAAACTATATTAATTGTTTTGCTCCACTTTTTCAAAAGTGGATGGGTACCAAACTTTAAATGAAAGTTTAAAGTGGCTGAGAATAGAACTCAGGTATGGTAAAAATCCCACAGATGATAATGTTTTTATAAAAACATTTGAAATAGATAATCCGCAGCCAAGCCTCTAATTCCGTTATGATAAGGATATGAGGAAGGTTCAACGACTAAACGAAAATGGGTTTGAGAAGTCTAATCAACTTCTATGATAACCTAAGATATAGTCTATTCCCTCTTGTAATACTAAAATACACCGAAAGGTGGGGTAAAATCGTGATGTACAGTATCACGAAGTTAAAATTAATTTAGATCTTCGACCCATTGATGAGTGTTTATGGGCGGTTACATCTTTGAGCTGCAATTCGTCGGGTGTTATTGGTGGTGCTATGGACAACCGTACTCAGACTTCGGTCGGAGGAACAGTTGCTGCTATTATCGCGTATAACCAGTCGCTTGTTGCTGCCTCTTTGTATGTTGACTATGTGTTTTTGGATACCGATGAGCGTCGGCGTTTTGCACAGAATCCTCATGAATACCTCATCACCCAGTTGCAATTCACTGGTGATGAATCGGTTGGTTCGTCCTCGAACAAGATTAAACTCAACTTTAATCATCCTGTGAAGGAGCTTATCTGGGTTGTTCAGCCTGATCAGAATGTTGATTACTGTTCGTCGCTTCTTTGTGATGCGCTTTTATTCAAAGTGCTTGGAGCCCAACCATTCAACTACACTGATGCCATTGATGCTCTTCCTAATGCTATCCATGCATTCGGAGGTCCTTCTGAAGTGTCTGCTGGAAACTACATTGATGCTCGAGGTCTTTTCGAAGACGCTGGTGCTGATGATTCTTATGTTCCATCCAACTTCACCGGATACTGGCACGGACCCCATGATCCTTACAATGAAGTAAATTTTGGAGGTCCACCACCAGGTGTTAACCCAAACCAAAACCTTACCACAGCCCTTGCTGGTGTTGGAGCGAATGCCATTGGTGATCTAACTGGTGCTACAAACACCGTTTTCAACTACGGAAATCCTTATACCATCCAAAATAATGGTGCTGGACTTGCTCCTTCTCCTGGATCGTCTGTGTCTGATGCTGGCACATTTGTGCTTTCGGAGACATCGCTCGATATGCATTGTTGGGGCCAGAACCCAGTTGTTGTTGCAAAACTTCAGCTCAATGGTCAGGATCGTTTCTCGGAGCGTGAAGGATCCTATTTCTCGTGGGTGCAACCGTTCCAATCGCACACCCGTTGCCCTGATGAAGGTATCAATGTTTACTCATTCGCCCTTCGCCCAGAAGAGCATCAACCCTCAGGAACTTGCAACTTTTCGAGAATTGATAACGCGACCTTACAGCTTGTGCTCTCGAACGCAACAGTTGAGGGAACAAAAACCGCCAAAGTGCGTGTTTATGCCACAAATTATAACGTAAAAAATCTTAGTGCGTTGAAAAGCTACCCATCAAGACTATGTGAGCAATGGTCTTGTGAAAAAATGGTTAAGTACTCACAAAATATACTAGTAGCTAGTGAAATGATATGTTGTTTTTGACTACATATTGTTTTGCAAAATACCTTGTTGTTCGGGAAACCCCTTAGAGCATTCTACACCAAGCATAATTCCGAAAGGGTTATGTGGCGGAGATTTAACTCCGGTATGGTAATAGTTAGAATGATTGGGCAATCCGCATGCTTACTACCTAATTCCGATATGATAGGAGATGGTAGGGCGTCAGAGACTGAACGGGTGTTGGTTGACTATGAAGATCTAATCAATCTGAGTTGGCTTAAGATACAGTCCAATCCATTAGGGAAACTTAGTGGTATACATTATGGCTAAGAATAATGTCGGGTATGGGGGGGTTGGCATATAGTAATTGAGCGGGATGGTTCATATTATTATATATTTTTATATATATTTATAAAAAACAACTTAAAAAATTCATATTATATAATTTATAATATGAATAAAATTGATTCTCAATTAATTAACACAGCTTCTTGTACACTCAGTAATATGAAACCTGTATATTTAACAAATGATGAATTAATGTGTGGTATTATTGAATATAATAGTAGAACTTATTTTATAGATTTAAAAGATAAAGATAGAATTATAAATTTTAACAAAAGTTTTGTTTTTACAAATGAAGATGATGTATATCCATCATATTCTAGTAATTATAAAAGATTTACATATTTAGATTTTATATTTAGTTATACTCAAGAATCTGTTTATTATATTTTTAAGAATGATAATGCTTTAGATTTACGAAGATGTAATGTAAATATTTATCATTGGTTTCATAAAAATATTATTGAAAAATATGAAATGATTGAATATATTAATGGACATTATTTATCATTAGGTCAAGATGCAAATGTTATGAAAAACCCAATTTGGAAAATAAAAGAAAATGATAAGGAATATTTATTAATGTATTGTGAAAAAGATACAATATGTAAAATATGTTCAGATAGCTATCAAAAAATACTGGATTATGAAAGTAATATTAATAATGATAAAAAATTAACTTGGTATAAAGCATCAAATGGATATATTCAAACTCATAATTTTGAACATAAATGTTACTATATTCATCAAATTATAATGAATTGTTATGGAAATGGAAAAGGAACAAAAAATATTAGTGTTGACCATATTGATCAAAATCCTTTAAATAATAGTCTAGAAAATTTAAGAGTTGCAACTCAAAAAGAACAACAAGATAATTGTAATGGAATAAAAGAAGGAACAAAAAGAGAAAGAAAATCTACTGCAAAACCATTACCTGAAGGAATATTGCAAAATATGATGAAAAAATATGTTGTATATTATCAAGAATGGTTAGATAAGGAACATACTAAGCAAAGAGAATATTTTAAAATAGAAAAACATCCAAAATTAGATAAACATTGGATGACAACAAAATCAAACAAAGTATCTATTCAAGATAAGCTAGCACAAGCTAATAAAGTTATTGATGATTTAGAAAAAAATATTTATCCTGAAAAAGATGAAATAATTCTACCAAAATATATTTCTTTGATCATTTCAAGAGGAAAACCACATTTAGTATTTGAAAAAATAGTAGATGGTAAAAGATTAAATATAAAAATGGTATTACCTGAAGAATATGATTTACACGAACAACTAGAAAGATTAAATAAAAAGATTAAAATAAAATATGATAACGAATATATAGTATACACACCAATCTAAAATATATTACAGAACTATAATTGAAGTAGTCAATGCTTTTAATTTAAACGAATTGCATACAGAAATAGTAATAAAAAGAACAATTTAATTATTTTTTATTGCAATTTGATATTAAAAGCAAAAAACAATATAAAGACTAAATAGTTAGTTATATTATAAAATGAGCATAGATATAGTAAATCTTATTGAAAGTAATCCGATTACCAAACTTAATGGTAATTATCAGTCAAAGTTAGTTGAAAAGGTTAAAAATAACTTTACAGAATATGAACAACAAATATTTCTAGCCAGTTTTTATTGTTATTTAAATTATGATTATGTTAATGATTTTGTAATTGATCTAGATAATATTTGGCAATGGTTAGGTTTTGGGCAAAAGGTAAATGCAAAACGAGTTTTAGAAAAAAATTTTATACTTGATAAAGATTATAAATTATTGCTTTGCCAACTGGCAAAGCAAACAAATGGAGTAAAAGGTGGACACAATAAAGAAACATTCATGTTAAATATTAACACATTTAAAAAAATTTGTTTAAAATCTGAAACAAAAAAAGCTGATGAAATTCATGACTATTTTATTAAACTTGAAAATATTTTACAAGAAATTATACTAGAAGAAAGCGTAGAACTTAAATTACAATTGGAACAACAAAAAACAGAATTTCAACTTTTAGAAGATAAAAAGAAGCAAGAATATGATACCAAATTAGAAAAACAAAAGATATTAGAACGCGAAAAAATATTATTAAAAGAATATGCAACAATTGGTGCAATTTTTTATGTTATAAGAGTTAAAACGCTCGAAAATGGACAATATATTATTAAAGTCGGAGAAAGTCGTAAAGGTATTATAGATAGATATAAGGAACACAAACATAAATATGATGAGTGTTTATTATTAGATTGTTTTGCAGTTCAAAAAAGCAAAGAGTTTGAAACTTTTATAAAAGAACACGAATTAATAAGATGCAATAAAGTTAATAATTTACTTGGACACGAAACCGAGTTAGAACTATTTTTAATTGGAAAAAACTTAACTTATCAAATATTATTTAATATAATTAATAATAATCTTAAGTATTTTAATAATATTGACACAAACAAATTGGAACTCGAAATTGAGAAATTAAAAATTATGTTTGAAATGAAAAATACAGATAATATTAATCCATTAATGCTTGAATTAATTCAATCTGTAAAACAAATGTCATCAAAAATAGATAATCTAGAAAAATCAAATAAAGAATTAATGGGAAAAATAAATTTATTTCAAACAAAAACTACTACTAATTTTAATCAACAATTGGTAACATTAGGTCCAAGATTGCAACAAATAAATCCAGAAACTATGCAAATTATAAAAGTATATGAATCTGTTGCAGAATGTATTAATGATTATAATTTTAAAATTAAAAGACCAAGTATTGATAAGGCGGTAATAGAAAATACAATATATAATGGATTTAGATGGCTTTTAGTAAATAGAGAATTAGATCCCAATATTATTCACAATATTTTACCAACAAAACAAACAAAAGTTCAAAACTTGGGTTACATAGCTCAAATAAATAAAGAAAAAACAGAAGTAATAAATGTGTATATAGATAGAAAAATGGCAGCACATTTTAATGAATATAAATCAATATCCGCACTAGATAATCCTGTAAAAAATGGAACCATTTCAAATGGTTATTATTATAAATTATTTGATGATTGTGATGAAGAATTAAAGAATAACTTTATAGAAAGATATGGTAAAGAACCATTATTATATAAATTCGGAGTTGGACAATTTGATTCAAATAATAATTTAATCAGAGAATTTGTCTGCAAATATGAATGTATAAAACAATTAAAAATAAGTGATAAAACATTAGCAAAAGCATTAGATAAAAACATAATGTATAATAATTTTTATTTTAAATCTTTAGAAAATAAATTAAAATGCATATAAACAATTTCCATATAATTTGATTTAAACATATAAATCATATTATATAATGGCAATCAAGGATCTTTTTTGTTTTTCGAAACCAGTATTCCTTATTTTTGGTGCAGAAGGATGGATCGGAGGAAAAGTATGTGTTTTTATGAGAGAAAATAATATGCGATTTTATAAAGCTCGTTGTCGTGCAGACGATATTGAAGGAATTAAAAGAGAATTTAGAGATCATAAAGACATAACAAATGTAATGAGTTTTATTGGAAGAACACACGGAATATTTGAAGGTACTAAAATAACAACAATAGATTATTTAGAAAAGTCAGGAAAATTAGTAGACAATATCAGAGATAACTTGTATTCTCCAATTTCTCTCGCAATTCTATGTAAGGAGAAGGATATTCATTTCACTTATTTAGGAACCGGATGTATTTTTGAGTATGATAATGATCATCCATTTGGTCAAGAAATTGATGGTTTTACAGAAGAAAGTAGACCCAATTTTTTCGGATCATCATATTCTATAGTTAAAGGATTTACAGACCAATTAATGCACTTATTTGAAGACTCTGTATTAAATGTGCGTATTAGAATGCCAATTACAGATGAGAATATTGAGAGAAATTTCATCACAAAAATTACAACATATAAAAAGATTTGTTCAATTCCCAATTCGATGACAGTGTTAAATGAATTGATTCCAGTTATGATTGATTTAGCAACAAAATGGAAAACAGGAACAGTAAACTTAACTAATCCGGGACTTATCTCTCATAATGAGATTTTAGAAATGTATAAAGAGATAGTTAATCCTGATTTTAAATGGGAAAATTTCTCAGTTGAAGAACAAGATAAGATTCTTTTATCCAAGAGATCTAATAACTTTTTGGATACAGATAAGTTACAAAAAATGTATCCAGATATAAAAAATATTCACATTGCAGTTAGGAATATGCTTATTTTAATGAAAGAGAAGAATAAGATGGAGAGATAAATTATCATTATACAATAAATTATAAACAATAAATAAAAAAGCATTTAAGTTAAAAAATTCATATTATATTATTTGCGAAATAATATAATGAAAAACTTATTAGTTACAGGTGGGTGCGGATTTATTGGATCAAATTTCATTAATTATTATTATGAAAAAAATCAAAATGTAAATATAATAAACTTGGATGCAATGTATTATTGTGCAAGTGTAGAAAATATTAAAGAAGACATTCGTGATTCTGATAGATATAAACTAATAAAAGGGAATTTATGTTCAATGGATTTAATAAGCCATATTTTAGAAAATTGTCAAATTGATACAATAATTCATTTTGCAGCACAGTCACATGTGCAAAATTCATTCGATGATTCACTACAATATACAAATGATAATATAGTAGGTACACATACTTTATTAGAAGCAGCAAGGAAATATGGTAAAATCAAAAAATTCATTCATATTTCAACGGATGAAGTATATGGAGAGTCAATGTTAGAAGATACCGAATCAAAGAAAAATGAATATTCTGTTTTATGTCCAACAAATCCTTATGCGGCAACAAAAGCAGCAGCAGAATTAATAGCAAAATCATATTATTTTTCATTTAAAATGCCAATTATTATTACGCGCGGAAATAATGTATATGGTCCAAATCAATATCCTGAAAAATTAATACCACGATTTATTAAATTATTAAAAGAAGACCAAAAGGTTACAATACAAGGTGATGGAACAAATGTAAGGGCTTTTCTTCATGTAAACGATGTATGCTCAGCATTAGAATGTGTTCTTGATAAAGGAATTATTGGTGAAATTTACAATATTGGAAGTGATGATAATCACGAATATACTGTTACCGAAATTGCGCATAAATTAATAAAATCACTTAAAAACTTAGAAAATGTAGAAGATATAGATGAAATAAATAATTGGATTTCATATATTGAAGATAGACCATTTAATGATAAGCGTTATTATATTAGTAATGATAAGTTAAAAAAACTAGGGTGGACTATTAATGTTGACTTTGAAAAAGGATTAAGCGAATTATTATAATATCATTAAAATCTTATCGTTAAAATTTTACAAACATTCTAGGTTGTTTTAATAATGACAGAACAAGATAATTTTAAAGTTAGAAATTTTTATAATGATAAAGATCCATTTTATATTTTAGCATATATAGATTTAGATTATTTATTTTCTAAAAAACTTATAATAAATTATATAAATGACCTAATAAAAAAAAATTCAGTATTAAATAAAGGTATTATTGTAAAAAATAGTACAGTATTTTTAGAAGATGTAAAATCAATTAATATTAATGATCATTATATTATAAAATATACAAAAAGTAAAAATTTTAATAAATATATTGATAATTTATTAAATAACGATATTAAAACAGAAGCTAAATGGTGTTTATTTGTTTATATTAATAAAGTTTTTAAAAAAACCAGATTTTATTTTAAAATTCATCATGCATATACAGATGGATATAATTTAATAAAATTATTAACTTCTCCATTTCAAGAAATAGATAATACAAAAAAATTTAAAAGGAAAACAAATATTTTACATACACTTTATTATTATTTTATTGGAACATATATTTTATTATTTGTAACTATTAAAGCTTTTTTTAATTTATTATTTAATATATTTAAAAATGGTGAAAATACTGATAGTAAAAATACTGATAGTAAAAATACTGATAGTAAAAATACTGATGTCAATAATAAAATAAAAAATGAATATATTATTTGTAAAGAATTTAAACTTGATGAAATAAAAAGATTTACAAAAAAAAATAATATAACTATTAATGATTTTTTATACGCATTAATGATAAAAACAGATAAAATATATAATAATAAAGAAAGGGATTTATTAACAGTATTTATGATCAATGTATCAGGAACAAAAAACAATATTAATATTTGTCCTATAATTAATAGTATTAATAATTCATATGATAATAATACATTATTAAAAAAAGCGAACAATACATTTAACAATTTAAAATTTTCATTATTTATTCCTATTTTAAATATTATATTTAATATACTTGAAAAATTTATATTTATGATACCTATAAATTATAATGGTTTTTTAAATAATTATGACTATATATTTTCTAATATAATAGGTCCACCAACAGATTATTTATATTCAAAAACATATTTTAAACTTTCAAATAATTACTTTATAATTACAGCAAAAAGTAAAGAAATAATATATAATATAATGTCTTGTAATAATAAACTCAATATAATATGTAGTTTTAAAACTGGAATTATTAAAGATAAAAAACATTTTAAAAAATGTTTATATAAATCATATAAAGATCTTATAAATACAAAATAAATACAAAATAAATACAAAATAAATTTAATAAAAAATTGAAGTCTTAAAAATACTTAATATATAGTAACATAAATCAAGACTCGTGGAAATGTTAACCTTATCAAATAACAATATGGATATTAATGAATTAAATGAATTAAATGCAATAAATCGCGTAATATCGGATAATATTGCTGCACATAATATTATGCCAGTTCAAATATATGTAAAATTTGCATATCAAACAATAACTGGAAATTACTCGGTCCCGATAACTATATCAACTACAGAGATGGTTAGAATATTGAGAGAAAATATTCTCAGAGATTTTCAAGTCCCAGAAAATCATTATGAATTAGTTGAAGCAGGACAATCAACTCTTTATAATGTTCCGGCAGAAGAAGGACAACCGTTTATTATTAATCAACCACAATCAATATTCCATAGATTTCACGGTAATAAATGTATATCATTTTATATTAGAATGTTTTCAAATATACAAACTATTTCAAATATTAATATAGAAGAAAATGTATTACAAGTAGAAATAGCTGCTCAAGAAGAACCTCAGTGTATGGTATGTCAAGAAGAAAATATAAGGTTAACAACATACTTTGGATGTTTACATAATATTTGTGATGCGTGCTGTGCTGGTTGTATTCAAAGCGGAATTAATAGATGTGCGATTTGTAGACATCAAAGATAATAATTAATAATATAATTTAATAATATAATAATAACTAACAAAACTTATCACCATCCCATTTTATATCGCGTGAATTGAACAATATGTTCATATTTATTACTTCAGGTTTATTTTCTTCAGCATAAAATAATTTTTCTATTTGTTTATCATCTCTAAAACGGATAGAGTATTCTTGTTGAATATTATTTCTTCCAATTCTTCCCAATGCTTGAATAATTTTTTCTTGTGTCAATACCAAATCTTTGCTTAAATAGCCGTGACAGAATTGATAATTTGTACCATAAATAAAATCACTTGATGCAATAATAACATATAATTTTTGATGTTCTGCCATTTTTTTCATAATTTCAGTATATGCAATACTGGAATGATTTGTAAATACTCCGATACCCATTAACAATAATATTTTCCAACTATCATCAATATCATTTAATAACATAATCTCAATAATAACTTCATCATCAATATCACTTGAAAATGAATGTCGTGTTTCCATTGTATCAGCCCATTTTTGTATATGAGCACTTTTATTAGGAATAAATAATTCATTTAATTGAGCAGTTTTTATCATACTTCGTAAATGTTCCAATGATTGTTCTATTTTATTTTTTATAACAGCGTCATTCCCAGTTGCAGTTTTTACCTTAGCATCTGGTTTTTTCGATTTTGGACCTTTATCAACACAATCATTTTTTAAAGTGAGTTTTTCACTTAGATCTTCCAATTCTTTTTCTAGTAAAATAATTTGTTCATTGGTCTTATTATTGAATTCAATTTTTTCCATAATATCTTCCATTACTTTTGCAGGAATGTTTGCTTGTTGTATACAAAATTTGGCAATCTTTGCAACATCAGTTGCCAAAAATATTGTTGGCCCATCTGTTAATGTATAAGCATCACGAGTAGTTATATAAATAGAACATTGATCGGATTGTTCTATTGAAGGCACTGATGGCAATATTTGTTCGCTCATCATTTTACATAATGGTTGACCAGCAAGACTCATTCCAAGTTTTGCGCCACTTTGCCGCAATTTGTCCCCCGGAGTTATACCTGGACCAATACTGGTTGTTTTTTTAATTAAAACGCCTTTGGTGTCAATACTATTATTGATAGCAATTTTTTTTACTCGTTTTGCTCTTAGAAAATTATATACTGCACCCCATGTTCCTGACAAAATCTTGCCAAGTAATCTCAAATAGTGCAATTTAATGTTTTGCATATTTACATCATCCATAGATGCAAAATGTCTATTAACCTTTGAAGTACTTGCAACATAATTACTTTCTTCAACAAAATTAATAAATTCGACAACTCCTTTTAAATCAAAATATCTCAATAGAGTCAAGTTGCTTTGACAATGAGCAACAATTTCAAGGATCTCATCATACTCTTGTGTTATGTTATGTGGTAATACAACATACCCATTACTATTAATAATTGGAATAGATTTTTTACAATCATAACTTGTAATATTGTAAATTTGAGCATCTGTAAATTTTCTTTTAAAATCCGCGGTTGTTTCTGATAATTCGTGTAATTTTGGTAAAGTTGCAGATGATAAAATCATATTTGGAATCATATTTTCACGCCAATTTCTTTTAATAGTTTCGTGCAAATCGTGCTTTTCATAGTCCATTGTAATTGTTGGCTCATCCCAATAAACAATAATATTTTCAACAGGATTAAATGCCATCATATAATACATTGCAGGCAAATACGATTTTAAATCGCAAATCATTATTTCAACCTTATCTCCAACACTATTATCTACTTTTCCAATACCACCACTTTTTCTATGTTTTGTATACTCTTTGGCTGCAAAATAATGAAGACGAATATCATCTGCACTTGAACAACCAAATCCAAACGCAATCTTCTTATTTACTGAAATTGCAGCTCTTGCTAACGCCAAGCCAACATGTCTTGCAGCACAAACAAATATTACTTTAAATTCTTCGGATAACCCTATAGGTGAAAGTGTTTTTCCTGTACCTGTTGGTGCAATATAAAGAGCCAGTTTGGGTCCAGGATTTTTCATCTGTGTAAAAATCTGTTTTTGATGTTCATACAATACACTGTCCGAATATTTCAATAATAGACTATTTTTTTCAATAAATTCAACTGCATTTGCAATCACAGAAGACATATTAATTTCATCTTCCATTGCATTTAAAATATTGGCAACTATTTTTTTTATATGTCTATTTATATTTGTAATAGAAACTTTTACTAGTTTAAATAATGTAAAATAATGTATGACCCATTCAGTGCTTTTGTTTTTTTTATAATGCAATATTTTTTTAATAATATCAATTAATAGATATTCAAATGCATTATCAATTTTCAATTTTTCAGCAGTATTTTTTTCAATCCGGATCAAATCCGCTTTTTTTATAACTGGATTCGCTTGAACCGAAATGTCTAATTCTGGAATAGGATATTTTTCTTTCAACTTTAAAATATGAGCTGAGAAATATTTATTATATAAATAATCCTCCATTATTTCAGTATAGGTAATCTTCATAAACCCAAAAAGAGAATTGTGTTTATTGTATTTTATATTCACATCGCGATAACCATTGATAATTAGTTCCAAAATTTCTTTTTCTTCTTGTGCAACAGGAACTTCAATTCCATTCCACTCTGATTTCGTTAATTTGCGTTGATTTAGATCCATTGTAAAATGTTTGGTTTACTAGTTATATTTATCTTTATTTCTTTATTATATATCAATTTTTATTTATAATAAAGACAAAAATATACAAAAACAATAATATAAAAACATCCGATTAATAAATATATCATCAATATCATCAATATGTCGTCAAATAGAATTATTACTATTGAAGGGAATATTGGTTCAGGAAAGACGACGCTCTTGAAACACCTTCAGGAAAAATATAAAAATAATACAAATATCGTATTTTTAAGAGAACCTGTAGATGATTGGGCATCAATTAAAGATTCATCCGGTATAACAATGCTACAAAAATTTTATGAAGATCAAGAAAAATATTCATTCTCTTTTCAAATGATGGCATATATCTCTCGTTTAGCATTATTAAAGGATGCGATTTTCTTGAATCCTTGTGCAATTATTATTACTGAACGCAGTTTATATACTGATAAATTTGTATTTGCCAAAATGTTGTATGATATGAAAAAAATAGAAGATGTAAATTATCAAATTTATTGCAAATGGTTCGATACATTTGCAGACGAATGTCCAATTCATCAATGTATCTATGTAAAAACAAATCCAGATATTTGTGATGAGAGAATAATAAAAAGATCTAGAGTTGGAGAAGCAGGAATTCCATTATCATATTTGCAAAATTGTGATGAGTATCATACTGCAATGATGATAAATATAATGCAAATGTTTAAAAGAAAAATGGATGATATAATTATATTAGATGGAAATATTGATATTTATTCAAAACCTGATAAATTAAATGGTTGGTTAGATAGGATTGATGAGTTTATATTTTGTAAATAAATAAAAATAAATAAATATTATTAAACATAATAAATATAAGTTTAATAATATCATATAATATGTCAGATACAGAAAACCCAATTACTGAATTACAAGATGCTATTATATGTCCACATTGTCAAGAACTAGTATTAATTGAACAAATAAATTGCAGTATTTTTCGACATGGAGTTATGAAACATTCTATGAAACAAATGAATCCGCACGCATCAAAAAATGAATGTGATTATCTTTTTTCAAATGGTCTAATTTTTGGATGTGGTAAACCATTTAAATTAATAAAAGACGGTGAAAAAATAATAATTGAAGTTTGTGATTATATATAAAATAATTATATAGATTTTTTAGATTTCTTTATTTTATTTAATTTATTATGTTTTCTAGATTTTTTAGAATTTTTTATTTTATTAGATTTCTTTAATTTCTTTATTTTATTAGTTTTCTTTAATTTCTTTATTTTATTAGATTTTTTTATTTTATTAGTTTTCTTTGTTTTATTATTAATATTATATCTTCTTTTTCTTTTATTTCCACCTACTTTTACAGTTAATTTAACCATTTCATCTGCATATGCGCGTTCTTCTTCAATATAATTTTTAATAAATTCAGGTGTAAAAATATGTGTTGGATCTAATTTATCAAATATATTTGGTTCTTTTGTTTCTATTGTTTTTGTTATAACTGGAATTAATTCAGGATCTTTAATTTTAGATTCTCTAGGAATATTTATTGTGGCTTGATCTTTATGTTTAAATTGTTGATCAACTGTAGGTCCTTCTACACCAACTGTAGGTCCTTCTATAGGTTCAGAATGACGACCACCTGCCATATCCATAGGTTCAACATAAATAAATTCAGAAGCTGACATTAATGTTTGTTCATACTGTGCAGTACCAATATGTTGTTTAAATTGTTCTTGTATTAAAGTTCTTTCATCTACTAAAATTTTTAAAGCTCTATTATATTCAGCATTATCTACTACTAATAACCATTGATATGATGGTTGAAGACTTTGATGGATTTCGAGTTTAAAATCAAATTCGTGACCTATTATTTGTTCTCTTGCAATTCGCATTAAATTAGATGTGTCGACGAAACGAGGCGAAATTTGAACTATCCTACCAAAATCAATAATATAACACCTACCACTATCACCAAAATAAATATAAGGTAATTTTATGATAAAATTACCGTTGTGTGGATCACCATGAATATAACCTAAATTATATAATCTACATAATTCAAATATTGCATAACATTCAAATTTTTGTTTAAGATCAGAATGTGCACTAATAACATTTTGTAATGTATCTGCTCCAGTTATAATCTCCATAGCAATAACACCTATTTTATAGTTTGTTAACGATAATTCTCCTTCGGAACCTATTCTTTCTGATACATAATTTAACATCTCCCGATTATATTCAGTTATTCTTGTATAGTCCACCCTTTCAAATAAAAATTTTAATGAATCATAATCGCGAATACCTGCATACACTATAGCTGGACATATAGGTTCTAGAAATTCATCTAAACTTCTTTTATATACATCACATTGTGCTGATACTTCTTTATTAAAATCATCATCACTTAGAAGTGATATTTGTTTATAAAGTTCACCAGAAGTACGATGTATATTAAAAAATTCTAAACCTGTGTGACCACTCATAATAACACACTTTACCAATAAAGTACGAACAATTTCAGTTGGTCCATTACTTCTACTTAATAAATATGGACTATTCGCCTCATGTTTTAATGTTAACTGAAATATAAAACCAGATGAACCTAAATTTAAAAATAAACAGGTATCACAATTTTCAATAAAATCTTTAAATGCCTCATCAGGACTTAGATCGCGTTGAATTACTATACCACCTTTTTGCATTTATATAAAACTATATAAAATAAATATATAATTATCTATACACATTTTCAATTAACCCAACATTTAATTGTTGTCTCGGTTTATATTTTAAAAGATCCAACTGTTTTATAGTAGTAGGAAATTCATCAAAACCATAAATATCTTGCAACATTAACCATTCAAAAAGTCCCCCACTATAAATAAAAACATTATTAAATCCTAACTTGATTAATTGTTGATATTTTGTATATACTTTTTCATCATTACAATTTCGACCATAAATAATTATTTGTATAGTTTTATTACTTCTTAAATACTTATTAATTAATATCTCTTCTTGTTGTGCATTTACAGTTCCAATAATAAGACAATTTTGCTCAGTTTCAGGAAGAGTATTAATTAATAAATAAATTTCCGGATTTTTACAAACAGATTGCATATCTTCAAAATTTATTTTTTTCATTGATGAATGAGAATTTCCCATAATTTAAGTATTTTAATATATTTAAATTATAATTTAAACTGTTTTATAATACAATACGATAGTTAATTAAAGTTAACTGTAATTTCAACCTTCTCCTTTTTAATACTCTTTGTAGCAGAAACAGATAATTCTTCTCTCTTCTTTCTAGTTTTAGTGTTAGAATTTAATCCATCAACTAATGTCTCCTTTCTTTTACTAGTACTGTTACGATTATTCATATCTTTTTCAATAGCCTCATAATTTTCCTCGATATATTGAATAACCTTGTTTTCTAAACACCATTTGAAGAAATTTAACTGACCTATTGTTGTTTCAATAAAAGTATTATCTTTATATGGAATACTTATTCTCTCCCATCTACAAAATGGATCAAAACGCGCCTTACTATAAGCTTTTAATTTTAATTTATAATCAACATAAACTTTGAACCTACGACTACTAATACCAATTGTGTCATCAATAGTATACAATGTAAAGTTCTTCTTAGCATAATTTGTAGCAAACCAATCAACAATACGGAGTGAAATTTTAGATTCACCGGTAATAATTTTTAACATTCTATCTAGATTATTTTCCTTCTTGTAAAAATCCATTAAATTATTTAATAATAAATCATTTTGTGTTGTATAAGATGAAGTTGACATATTATTTAATATACAATTAATTGTTTAAATACTTATTTATTAAGAATGATTTTATGTGTTTTTATTTTCAATATTTTCAATATTTTCAATATTTTCAATATTTTCAATATTTTCAATATTTTCAATATTTTCAATATTTTCAATATTATTAATAATAATTCTATTACCCAATGTATTTTGTATTGTTGGATGATGTGCAATATCAGTGTTACCTCTTACTAAATATTTAATATGAGGACTAATCATTATAATATATTTTTTATCTCGTAATTCATTTAATAAACTATAATCTTCATTACTAGAAGGTATGAATTTTATATTATCAATATTAAATATTTTTGTTTTTAAAGCAAAACTTATACCTACATTATTAACATAAAAACTTTCTGTGTTTAATATTGGTAATATATAATTAATATTATTTTCATATGTCATTCTAAATATTAAAATATCTGTTAATGGGTATTCAATTAATTCTTTATTAAAAGTTTCTATATAATCTGATGCAATAATATCATCATCATCTAAAAATGCAATCCATTCTGTATCTGCATAAGCTATACCATAATTTCTTACATTTCCTGCACTATTATTATTTATTCCCATTTTTGAAGATTCAAAAATAGTTATTTTAGGATTTAATCTAGTTGTTGCGTCTATAGTAGATTTAATTCCATCAAATATAATTATAATTTTCCATTCACTATTAGTCTGATTTTCAATAGATTTAATTGAATTTATCAAGGTATTTCGTCCAATAGTTGGAATAATAAATGTAATCATATTTCTATATTAATAATCTTTATTATAATTATAGAAATAATCTTTATTAAAATTATAAAGATTATTTTTCTCTTTCAATACTAGTACTTATAGGTTTCATAAAATTTTCTTGATTCATCAAATCATCTATATAACTATTATTATTACTTTGTGAAAAAAAAGGATTCATACCTCTTTGTCCAACCATCTCTCTTTCAGCCATTCGATTATATGTATCTTCTCTTTTATTTGGTTGTTTTTGAAATTCATTTACAAGATTATTTTGTTGTTGTTGTTGTTTTCCTATATCCCTAAAATTAATATCTTCATCTTCAGAATATAAACATTGATTTACAACTTGAGTTTCAACTTGATTTTCATAATTATTATTTAATTCATTTATGTTATCTATTTTATTATTAGTTTGTTTATCCTTACTTTGAAGTTGAGGTCTTTGAGGTCTTTGAGATCTTTCATATCGTTCATTATCACCATTACTCCATTTCCATTCTATCCATTTGTTCATTTCTTTTAAATTCATAATATAGTTATTCTTTAATTTTAAAATAGTTAAACTATTTTTTAATGTATTAATATATTAATACATTAATTTATTAATACATTAATATATAATATAAATGTTAGGTCCAGATATTTTAACTGGTATTTTAGGCATTGTAGCAGGTATTTTAGGAGGAGCTCTAGGACAATCTGGTGCGGAAGTTATGTTACCAGGTCTTCTTATTCTCGGTATTGTGCCAGACTTTAAAACCGCTGCAGGAACAGTTTTATTAACTATTCTACCGCCACTTTCTCTTCTCGCTATTTTAGAATATTATAAAAGAGGTCAATTAAATGTAAAGGTTTCACTTATTTTAATGATTTGTTATTTTTTCGCTGCTTATATTGGCGCTTATTTTACAAAAGATTTATCTGATTCAACATTAGAATATGCAGCATCTATATATTTCTTTGTAATTGGATCTTTTTTTATATGGAATGCATATACTGGATTTTTTGGTGCAAAATCAAAAACCGGTGATGGAAAATCTAAAACGGTTGCTGGGTTTAGAAATTTCTTTAAAATTTTTGAAGGACCTAGAAGATATTAAACACCTTTAATAATATTTAATTGTTTTGTAAACAAAAATGCCGCTTTTCCTGTGCGTCTACGTTTTAAATTACAATCTAAACACGCTATCACTATATTATCTCGATTATGACCCAAATTATTATTAATTCGATCTACAGACCATTGTTTCATTTCTCTCACAATTTCATATAATATAACCATTTTTTGTGTACAATAATAACATTCTAACTTACAATCATATAGATTTTTTACTATTGAATTTATTGTTATAAATTTTTCAGGTTCATAAAAACCTCGAATAATATCTTGTTGTTTATAACTAGATATTTTTTTGTTTAATTCCAATTTTATTAAATCAAAATTTGTCGTACAAGAATTATTTGATTCTATTAAATCAATAGAATCAATAAAATAAATAGAATTATATAATTCTTTTAATAATAATTCTTGTTTTTCATCAGTAAAACAATCACTTTGAACACCCCATTTTTCTATTACTTTTCTTTTTTTAATTTCTATTTCAGATTTAGATTTTGTCAACTTTTTCACGAGATATCTATTATTTGTACCTAAAATATTTATTTTTTTCTCATCACAGTTCATATAATAATATTATATATGAATAATTGACTTTTATTTAATACTTAATAAAAAATGTAATACTTATTTAATAATTAACAATTAGATATTAAATATTAATCTATAAAACTGAGTTAAACTCTTATTACTATAAATATATATATAAACAATGATATCAGTTAAAAGTGAAGAATGTATCGAACTTAAAAATATTAAATACAAAACAATGCTTTTAAGTGGAAATATTATTAATGAAATTAAATCATCTTCTAATGAAGATTTATTTAATCTTGATAAATTTTTAGAAAATGATAAACAAAATAATCAAAATGAACCCTGGAGTAAATTAGACAAAACAATTAAAACAAAAAAATTATTATCGTTTGCTGAAAAATACACAAAAGACAATAATTTTAATGACGATGAAGATAAGCTATTAGTTGCATTTTTAAAAGAATGTTTGGACAGAAAGAAACTACAAAGAGTTAAAGATGTAGATTATGATAAGACTACTGGAGAGATAAAAGATGTACCTGCGTTATCATATAATAAATCAAATAAACATTTCACTTTAAAAAGTATAGACAAACGAATTAGCACATTAAAAAGTCTTCCACCTAAAAAAGTTGGTACTCGAGGAACAGTTAAAAATACTAAAATAGATGATTCTGATTCAGATAAAGAATAAAATAAAATACAAACTTATAATAAGTATAATAAGTATAAACAATTGTTAATATAATAATATAATAAAGACATTATGTTATTATCAGATTTAGATGAATTAGAAGATGTGCTTGATTTTATTGTTCCCGATATCTTTGATAATGATACAATTTCAGAAGAACCGTTTTATTTTGACCATGTTGAAGAATGCGATATTATTGAAACACTTATGCATTTAATGTATGATTATGTTGATGAAAATCCTACAGAAATATCTGAACCTGATTTTCACGATGCAATGATTGAAAATGTAAAGGAATTATATTCTCCTATAATTATTCCAGAAATTTATACTAGTTGTTATAATGGTAACAATAACAATATTAATAAATTTAATGAAATTAATGATATTAGAGATAAATTTCATGATGACCTAGATGAATTAATTGAAATCGCATCTAATATGTTCTATACACAAATAATACCGCATCGTTCATTTCCAACTACATTTGTTAATCAAGTATTGAATTTTAACGCAATAAATATTAAACAATCAAAACTAGATTATCTTGCAGCCAAACCACAACCACAACAAAGAACCGAAGACTGGTATATTTTTAGACATAATTTAATTACAGCAAGTAATGCATACAAAGCATTTGAACCAGGGAGTACACAAAATCAACTAATATATGAAAAATGTCAACCACTTAATACGCAAGCTACAGACAAGTTTTCATTTGTTAATGTTGATAGCCCTTTACATTGGGGACAAAAATATGAACCAATTTCTGTAATGTATTATGAAAAAGAATATGATACACGAGTTGGGGATTTTGGATGCATTCAACACGAACAGTTCTCTTTTTTAGGCGCATCCCCAGATGGAATAAATAATGATAGATATAGACCTCACCGCTTTGGTAGAATGTTGGAAATAAAAAATATCGTCAATCGAGAAATTGATGGGATCCCCAAAAAAGAATATTGGATACAAATGCAACTACAAATGGAAACTTGTGACCTTGGTGAATGTGATTTTTTAGAAACGCGATTTCAAGAATATGAAACCGAATCCGATTTTTTAAATGGTGCGAGCTTTACTACATCGAAGAAAGGAGAATTGAAAGGAATTATTATGTATTTTTCGTCGAGTGAAGGCAAGCCATTTTATGTTTATAAGCCACTGGATATGGAGGAACAAGAATTCGAAAAATGGTCGGAGACCAAAATGGATGAACTTTGTGCTTCAAAAGTTGATGAAAATGGTGTCAAAAAACTCGGAATGTGTTGGATAAAAAATATTTATTGGAGATTGGATGAAGTCAGTTGTGTTTTAGTTTTACGAAATAAAAAATGGTTTAATGATAATATTGGTCAGTTAAAAAATACATGGGATATTATTTTAAAAGAGAGATTGAATGGTGAATATGTAAATAGGGCTCCAAATAAACGCGTGAAAAAGGCGATTGATCCTTGTACAAATGTAAGTAAAAGTGTAACAAATAAAAGCACAATAGAAAATTATTTTAATGTTTCAAAAGTTGAAAAATCTGGCTGTTTATTACCTTTGAAAAATAATGCGGCAACTGAAACAAATGAAATAATAAAAATAAGAACAGAATCAATTGATGAAACAAAACAAACACATTTTTAATAATTTCTAAAAGAAATATGATAATTTAAATTTTTTACAGGATGATATAAAATATTTTTATTAATTTTTTCTCCTTTAAAATTATATCTATAATATATAGTATTAAATTCAATAGGATTATTAAATTTTAAATTATTTTTAATAGCAACTGTTGGAAATAATGCTTCTAAAAAGAATAATGTTTTATTTTTATAAGCATATTCATTTATGCAATTCATCATTTTTTTTGAAAAACGAACAATACACATCATACCACAATAATAAGGTGGTTGATATTGTATATTTATTCTATTCCAAAGCCATGTATTTTTATTACCATCTCTATTTTCATCATAACTATTAGATAATAAATCATCATTGATATATTGATTATCAATTTGTATAATAGTATTTTCATTATAAAATAATACATCATCTTCCATAAACCAAATTTTTTCATAATCATTGTTCTCTATACCAAAATAATATAATGCTTTGTCCCATCCACTTATCAATTTATTTAATGTAAAATTTGTATCTATGTAACCATTCAACTTACATTTTACATTTTCTACTTTTATAAATGTTATATTACTATAATTATTTATAAAATAAGATAAATCAAAATTATTATCATCAACAATAATAAATATTTTATATTTAATAAATAAATTTAAAAATTCGCACCATATTTTATGTGGTCTTAAAGTTATCAAACAAATAGCATTCATATAGTATTTTCATATAAAAATACTAATAAAATAATATAAATGATATAAATATATTATTTTATATCATTTATTACAGATGAATAGAGTGGAACAAATGAAAATAATTCAAAATGAAGCATTAGAATTATTTACAAAAAAAAATATTGACTATGGTGATGCGTTCGCTAAATATGGAGTTATCGGTGTATTAATGAGAATAGAAGATAAACTACAACGCTCAATGTCTATAACAAAAAATGGAGTAAATCTAATAAATGATGAGGGAATTAGAGATACATTATTAGATCTACATAACTATGCTGCAATGGCATTAATGTTATTAGACGAATAAACTGTATTTGATAAACAAAATTAAAATGCGGGTAGTTCCAATAATGCTCCTGGTTGTGCCCCTAAAAATAAATTATCTTGTGTTCTATAATAATTTATACGAGTGCCTGGAGTATCAGGTACTGGTGGTAATGGATTTATTATATTACTTGTTACTTGATTATCTTTGTATAAGGCCCCGCAAAATTCGGCTTGCATACATTTGCCATCATCTGGATTATTACGATATCTTAAATTATTTGTTATCTGTGCAAATGACCCGACTTTAAAAATCGGATAATACCACCAAATATCGCTATAATTATTTTTCGTAACAGTTTTTCTGCCAGTAGATGGAAATTCTTTTGTTAAAATAGCATCAGCATCATGTACATTTGAGCCAGACTCTTTCAAATTAAAATTACTATAACCTTCTTTAAATACTAAAAAATCGGAAGGACTGGCTACTAAAGATCCAATCACACCAATTAATAAAATAACAAATAAAAATATAAGGCCATTATTGTAATTCATTATATATATATATATTTGATATATTATTCCGTTGAAATCGGTTTAAAAATTATTTATAAAAATATATAATGAATCAAAATCAAAATCTGAATGATAAAGAAATGCGTGTTACAAAAAGAGATGGACAACTAGAAGATATTGCATTCGATAAAATATTAAATCGCATTAAAAAAATCGGACAAGAAGTAAATATTCAAATAAATTATTCATCTCTAGCAATCAAAGTAATCGATCAATTATATGATACTATTCCTACAACAAAAATTGATGAACTGACTAGCGAACAATGTGCTGCACTTTCTACAATTCACCCAGATTATGGAACTCTTGCTGGACGCATTTTTGTCAGTAATCATCATAAAAACACATCATCTTCTTTTTATGAAACGATGTCAAAGCTATATTTTTTTACAGATATTCGCGGTGAACATTATCCACTTATTTCACACGAAATCTGGATTATTATTAAAAAAAATAGAGTTGAACTAGATGCAATGATAGATGATAACAGGGATTATTTACTCGAATATTTCGGGTTGAAAACATTGGAACGCTCATATTTATTTCGTGTTAATGATGTAATTGTTGAAAGACCGCAACATATGTGGCTGCGTGTCGCTATAGGAATTCATTATGACGATATGCGAGCAATTAAAGAAACATATGATTTAATGTCACAAAAATATTTTACACATGCAACTCCTACACTTTTTAATGCTGGAACTTCCCGCCCACAATTATCATCGTGTTATCTAATCGCAATGGAAGACGATAGTCTAGATGGAATTTATAATACTCTTCACGACTGTGCTAACATTTCTAAATGGGCTGGCGGAATCGGTCTTCATATTCATAATATTCGTGCTAAAAATTCTTTAATAAAGGGAACTAATGGAAAATCAAATGGCATTGTGCCAATGTTGCGCGTTTTTAATGACACCGCGCGTTTTATTAATCAAGGTGGTCGTCGCAATGGATCTTTTGCAATTTATTTAGAACCGTGGCATCCTGATATAGAAGATTTTTTGGAAATGAAAAAAAATCACGGCGATGAAGAAATGCGAGCTCGCGATCTTTTCTATGCTCTTTGGATTCCTGATCTATTTATGGAACGCATTAAAAATAGTGCAAAATGGTCATACTTTTGCCCAAATGAATGCCCTGGATTAGCAAATGTTTTTGGAGATAAATTCAAGGAATTATATGAAAAATATGAATCAGAAGGGAAAGCAAGTTCCACAGTAAATGCACGCGATTTATGGTTTAAGATTTTGGATTCTCAAATGGAAACAGGTACACCATATCTTTTATATAAAGACTCTGTAAATTTAAAATCTAATCAAAAAAATCTGGGAACCATTATGAGTTCAAATTTATGTTGTGAAGTTACACAATTTTCCAATGATAAGGAGACGGCGGTTTGTAATCTGGCTTCAATTGCTCTTCCTGCATTTGTTGATGTAATAACTAAGACTTTTGATTATGAAAAGTTGCACGCTGTTGCTAAGATAGTTACATCAAATCTGAATAAGATCATTGATGTGAATTTTTATCCTACTTCTAAAACAAGACTTAGCAATCTACTTCATCGTCCTATTGGTATTGGGGTGCAAGGATTAGCGGATACTTTTATTATGATGGATACAGCCTTTTATAGCTATGAAGCAAAAGAAATAAATCGGTTGATTTTTGAAACGATTTATCACGCGGCTCTTGAACGCAGTAATGAAATCGCTATTGAACGAAAAGAGGGAATGAATATGCTTAGAAAACGGTTTTTTAGTGAAGTATATTGTTATTTAGAAGAGTATGAAAAAGATTATAAATTTACTTCTGAACTTTCTGAAAATTTACGACAATTGAATCCAATTGTTAATGAATTAAAATCATTGGATGATAAATGTGCTGGTGCATACAGTTCTTTTAAAGGATCGCCAGCATCAGAAGGCATTTTACAATTTGATATGTGGGGAGTCGATCCTTCACAAAGATATGATTGGTTAAAATTGAAAGATTCTATTATGCAAAATGGATTAAGAAATTCGCTATTAATAGCTCCAATGCCTACTGCAAGTACTTCACAGATTCTTGGATATAATGAATGTTTTGAACCATTAACTAGTAATATTTATAGCCGCAGAACAATAGCTGGTGAATTTGTTATTGCGAATAAATATTTGATGAAAGAACTTATTGACATGGGTTTATGGAATGAAAAAATCAAAAATAATATTATATCTAACAAAGGAAGTATTCAACAATTAACAATGTTACCAGAACATATGCGAAATAAATATAAGATTGTTTGGGAAATGCCTATGAAACATCTTATTGATATGTCGGCAGATCGTGGTGCATTTATTTGTCAAAGTCAAAGCTTGAATTTGTGGCTGGAAGATCCGAATTATAATACATTGACTTCGATGCATTTCTATTCATGGAAAAAAGGATTGAAAACCGGTATTTATTATTTGAGACGCAAAGGGAAACATCAGGCACAACAATTTACTGTAGAACCCGAAAAGAATTATGAAAAGAATTATGAAAAGAATGGAGAAAATAAAGAAGAAGATATTTGCGAAATGTGTTCTGCATAAAAAAATCTATTTTAGATTTCTTTGTTTTTTATTTCTTTGTTTTTTATAGTTTACAATTTCTTTATTTCTTTTATTTTTGTTTCTTTGTTTTTTATAGTTTACAATTTCTTTATTTCTTTGTTTCTTTATTTCTTACAATTTCTTTGTTTTTTACAATTTATGGTTTTTATTTATCTAATACGAATCGTACCCGCCATCGTAATTGCTTCCATAACTATATCCACAACCACGCTCTTCGTATTCAAATCTTTCATACCGATATGCTTCAGAGTCTTCATCAGAGTCTGAAACTTTTTCTTCTTGAAGCGGAATGTCCACTCTAACCGGAGTTTCGCCCTTTTTGTTTGCATCTACTACCCTGAGTATGGGACTATCATCGTCAGAGTCAGAGAAATCAGCTGCAGTGCATTCATAATGCTGAATCCTGTTTGCTTCTTCTGCGTCCACTTCTTCTTGGGACATTTCTGTTTCTTCGCATAAGGCTTCGCATAAGGCCGCACTGTCCATAAAATCTTTATCGCCGATGTCATCTAATTTGATACCTTTCAAATAGGTATCAAATGCACTTTTATATATAATTAAATCCTCGTCGGTTGATTCTTTTCCTGCTGATTTGAAACCTCTGCCGCGTTTTCCTTCGTATGCATCACCTGAGCAATTCATACAATATCCGATGACAACTCCATTCCACCTTCCAACAGTAGAACAATTTGCGCATTCTTTCGGTCCTGTTCCTGGTAGGTGATCCGTTAACCATACAATAGGAAATGTCCCAGTGTACAAATCTCCATCATAACTGAAATATTTTTGTCTTGTTTGACTTCGAGTTCCACCACATAATACTGGTTCCGTTGGGTTAAATTGTGCCATCGTTTATTACTTCGCTTGTTGCGTTGTTAGTTTTTGAATCTACAATAAAAAATTACTGTAGATTCAAAATCAATTTTTTTTTAAATTTTAATTACATTTATAATATGAATATTCAAATACTTATTTTCTTTTAGAACTCCTTTTTTTGTTTGCATTTTTCCTTGATTTTTTTCCTCTACTCTTATTCCCTTTTTTGTTTTTCCTAGTAGTTGAACTTTTTATTACACTTGATGTTACACCTGATGCTACCCCTGATGCTACACCAACTTCTAATGTTGATAATATATCCTCTACTGCAGCAGCAACTTCTTTATTAGATAAACGCTCCGATTTTCTAATAGGAGAAACAGAATCTACAATACATTTATGCCCTTCGGGCGACAAAACATTGATAAGTTCAACTATTTGTGCATCCAATTTTTCATTGCATAAGTCTACATCATACCGAATTTTATAAAAACACCGCATACAAACAACTACATCCATCAAAGCATCGTGCAGTTTAGTTTCATCCGGAGAATATCCAAAAAGATGAGTATATAAAGCTATCAATTTCGGCATCTTGTAATATTCTTTTCCGACCTTATTTGTCGCTACAATTTTACATACATCCGCACCATATTGCCCTGTACAGAACTCTTTTTTGTTTGAATATATTTCCATAATATTTTCATCGAATTCTTCATATCCTGGAACATTCTTTAACCGGTCCATCTCAACCAATAACATATTTTTATCAAAACGAATATTATGTGCTACGATTACACCAGCTTTTCTGAAATCGACCATAAATTCCCGCAAGACTTCGCCGATGGATCGATTGAAATCCATTTCATATGCACCGGTTTCAACATTTAAAACTCGCCGTGTTCGACCTTGTGACTTTTCTAAGCTAATATGATGGATTGATTCGCTTTCTGCTGTCATAACTGTGCCTTCTGGCATCCGCAAGATTTCATTGACCACTTTTGCAACATTTTCTTGATTGTCGTATAATATATAGCAAAATTGCACCGAGTGTGGCCATTTACTGGCATCCGATTTTTGTGCGGTATATGGTTTCCCGAATTTCGATTTTTTTATTGTTGTTGCCGGTTCAAAGTCATCCCATTCTACACTTTTATCTGGCAAACCAGATGTTTCAAAGTCAAATGTTAAAGTGTATCTTTCTGATTTGAGAGAAACTGGGAATCCGTCTTTTGGATATCCAATTGATGATTCTGGTTTGCCAGATAAAGGAACTGACTGCAAAGGAACTGACTGCAAAGGAACTGAAGGTAAAGAAGACATACTTATATAGTTGTTGTATTATTAAATACTATTCTATAATATAAAAAAATAGTTTTCAATTTTTTATAAAATACTAAATTGAAAACAACTAAAAAAGTGTTTTACAAGCACAATATCCCACCATATTAGATAAAAAAACTAAAAAATGTATAAAACCAACAAATATTATCACAATTGATAAAGGAGTTTGTTTTAAATCCAAAATTGAATACACAGTATCTCCAGTATATAATCTCCATGGCAAATAAATAAAAATAAACCACGAATATAACCACATATAAGTATACATTAATGTTACGTTACTGTATTCATTTGAACAAATCACTTCTTTATTTAAATATTCTTTTCTAGAAAGTAAATATATTAGCATATAAGGTACAGTATGATGGACATATGTACTAAAATCCATATGCCATTCAATAATATCACTTGATTCATTTGTTCCTGATCCTATTCGATCTGCATCTTTCATATCAAATGCCAATTTAGATATCCAATATCCAGACATAATAATAAAATGCACATTATGTGCAATAGGAAAAAAAGAGGCAGAAAAATCAGTAATAAATAATGGACAAATAAGAAATGCAAATGATGCAATATGACCAGTATCAGTAAATCGAATAAACTGTTTTACCCAATTATGTTGTGGATTTGGCAAATAATTATATAAATGACCATACCAATAAAAATAATTTAATGAATATAATTTAATAGAAATAGTAGTTGATAAATAAAAATCTTTAGTAACAAAATAAACAAGAGCGTAAATAGGATAGATATGTAATCCATTTTTTATATATTTTGTTATTAGACCAAGTTTCGACATTCTCATTAATAATATTAATGGTATAAATTGTAGTATTTGTAAAAAATGTATTATGCTTTTTATTATTTGCATTATTTTTTCAATATAATTACATGTATTGAATAAACTTTAAATTAATTAATAATAGTTAATTACTAGGAGTTTATTACTTGGAGTTTATTACATTTTAACTTCGCCAATATATTGGCCATTCTTTAGACCAGAATAACGGTTTTGGTAAAGTTCTTTGACATTGACAAATAATATTATCGGGTTTCATACCATAAGTAGTATATTGATAATTCCCACATTTAATACAGAAATCGCAAGTCATATGAGGACCATCTTCTATATATTGCAACCCACCATCAGGATCAGGATAGTTTCCTCGAAAAATCCAACCAGTATAATTTAATTGTTTTTCATCAAAATCTATTGGCGTATAATGTAATGAGTTTATTCTTTTTATCATAATATCTTTTTTATTCTTTGTTTCATTTTGCTCTGCTATATATCTTTCTGACGATAAAGAGGACATACTTATATATGCGATGTTGTAATAAATACTATTTTATAATATAAAATAATAGATTTCAATTTTTTTTTTATATTCACACCATTCTTTAATCAAGTAATAAGGTCTTGGTAGAAGTCTATATTAAATATTAAATATATAATAGAATATTATACATAATTTTTACATATACCAAAGCTTCTACGGTGCCAAACTGTAATTCCGTGTTGTTTAATACCATCAATGTGCTTTTTCGATCCATACCCTTTATTTGAATCCAAACTGTATTTTTCTATTAATTCTGGATATTCTTTGCATAAATCCTCTATATATTGGTCGCGTTCAACCTTTGCTATTATTGATGCAGCGGCTATTGCAGAATACTTATTATCGCCTCCTTCTATACAAACATGATGTATTTGTACTATTTTCACATCCGAACTTACTTCTGTATAAGGGTTGAAATAATTTCCATCAATTAATAAATTTACCGATGCTGCTTGTAAGTTTGTACCTTTTTTAATAACTTTTTTAATACTCCTATGCATCGCACTTTGTGATGCTTGTAAAATATTTATATTATCAATTGTAGTTTCATCTTCATAACTAACTGCCCACGATATAGCATTTTCCTTGATATATTCAGCAACTTCTTGAAGTTGTTTTTTTGAATGAAATTTTTTACTATCTTTCATTTTCGAATGATCAAAACTGTCATCTTTAGGTAAAATAACTGCCGCCGCATATACTCTTCCAAAAAGTGGCCCTCTACCAACTTCATCAACCCCTATTTCAAATATAAATGGATTCTCATTATAAAATTTCAATAATGGTTCAGATTTTACACGCTTTTTTTTATTTTCTTCAGATTTTGCTGTTGTAGTCATTCCATTTATCGTACTTATAAATTGTTCAATCATTGTTTAGATTATTAATATAATATTAACAATATGTTTTTATATTATTTTCAAATCAATTATTAATTCAATTCTTAATCAAATAAAATAATCAAATATATTTTAAACTTTTTTCACTATATAAAATATACAACAATGATCAATGCCGCATTATTACTTTTTATAATATTATTATTAGGTCTTGTATTATGCTCGTTTTTAGGAGGTCATAATTGTTTAAGAGAGGGTATGACAACAGACTCAACTACTGGTGCAAATGGTGCGACCATAACTACTGCGACTGGTGTATCTGGAAATACCGCTTCACTTGCTGTCGGACCTCAAGGAAATGTTTATACTGCGACTGATGTTTCTGGTAATGTTAATGCAAGTTCATTAGATAGCATCCATCAAGATACATTTTATGGACCAAATGGTGGATCAGCAAAGGTAACAAATATTAATGGTGTTTATCAAATTGAGGTATCTGATGCTGCTGGAACTACTACAAATTATACATTTAATCCTGCGACTTCTTCCACTAGTGGAACTGGAACTGGAACTGGAACAGGAACAGGAACAGGAACAGGAACTGGAACAGGAACAGGAACAAGTTCTTCTTCTACAACAAATACAACCATTCAAGCAATGACTTTTTATGGACCTTATGGAGGAAAAGCACAAGTTGTATATGGAAGCAATGGAAATTATGTAGTGAGAATATCTTATCCTAGTGGACAATCAATTGATTATACTACTACTAATCCATATGTTTATAATCCAAACACACAATCAGTTGATTCAACTATAAATCAAGGTGGCACATATCCTGGATATTCTACTTCAGCGGATTATCAAAATGGTACTACTACAAATAGTTATTATGGTCCTAATGGAGGACAAGCTGGTTCTGTTACTGGACCTTATGGAAATTCTATGGGTTATGCTACTGGTCCTATGGGTAATACTATTGTTGGATCAAATTCTGGTGGGTACGATTATTCAGGATCACTCCCACCCGGTATTCCTAGACAAATGATTCCACCAGGACAACAAGATTTGTATATATTAAAATCGGAAGTTGTCCCACCAGTTTGTCCTGCGTGCCCAACAAGTTCTGCTTGCCCGAGAGAGGAAAAATGTCCTCCTTGCCCAGCATGTGCTAGATGCCCAGAGCCGTCATTTGAATGCAAAAAAGTACCTAATTATAATGCTATAAATAATACTTATTTGCCTGTTCCTGTAGTAAATGATTTTAGCACATTTGGTATGTAAAACGGGTTATTTATTTTATATTTTTTATTTTTTATTTTTTATTTATAATTGATATTATATTAATTATAAATTATTTTTATTATTTCTTTTAGTTTAATTAAGATTGTTATTTTTTCTTGTAAGAAGTATTCCTTTTCTTGGTCTTTGTTTTTTTATTTTTTATTGAAGTCTTCTTCTTTTTAGTATTTATTTTTTTGTTAGATTTTTTATAGGAAGTTTTC
>TBL_comb47_HYPODRAFT_10000523_pt1 | contig 51272 bp, 38 predicted proteins | sample TroBogypolimnion_40_FD_10682 | JGI IMG/M metagenome (IMG submission 10682)
TGGTGGAGGCGCCGGGAGTTGAACCCGGGTCCGAAAATTCTCCCCTTATGTATCTACATGCTTAGTTCCAGGATTAGTTCTCGCATCCGCTTCTCACCCGGAACCGGGATATTCGGATGCCAGCCTGAAGAGTCTTATCATCCGCGCTCCAGGCAAGCACGGTTGACCAGCCTGTTGAGTCGACGCCCCAAATCCAGTCTTACAGGCGAAGACTGGTGGAACGGCACAGCAGCTTACGCTGCCAGTGCGTAGTTATAATCGTCTGCGATTATATTTATTTCCGTCATTTTTACGAGCTGACAGAAACTCGGCATGCAACATTAAGCTTCAATATCCCCGTCGAATCCGTTTCGCCCCCGTATTTATATAAAATGGGGTGTGTTGAGTTATGTAAATACTGCTAGCCCAAGAAAATTCAGTCTTCGCGCCGTATATTCCGTTCCACTTCGCGGTTGGCATCCTTTTCTTTGAGGGCAGCCCGTTTGTCATAGAGCTTTTTGCCGCGGGCCAAGGCCAGTTCCACCTTGGCCTTCCCATTAGCTATAAAGTATATCTTGAGGGGAATAAGCGCAACGCCTTTCTCGTGCAGCTTACCTATCAGCTTGCGGATCTCCCGCCGGTGCATCAGCAGTTTACGGACCCGGAGCGGTTCAATGTTGATCTGGGTGGTGAAGGAATAGGGTGAAATGTGGACATTATAGAGAAAGACCTCGCCGTCCTTGAGCTGGACATAGCCATCGCGAAGATTGGCCTTGCCAGCCCGCAGTGACTTGACTTCAGGTCCGCTGAGCACGAGGCCGGCCTCAAAGGTCTGGTCGATGTGGTAATCGTGAAAAGCCTTTTTGTTTTTACTGACTATTTTCTGTCCTGTTGGCTGCTTTCCGCTCATGGTTTCCCGCTATCCCTCAAATTTAGGCTTCCCTTCCTGCACTGCCACAGAACAAAATCAAACAACATCTATTTCTCCGGTGACCCGAAGGGCTTCTTCCACCGTGGTCAATCCGGCCTGCACCTTGTGCCAGGCATCTTCCCGCAAAGTGGTCATGCCTTCCCTGATAGCCACCTGCCGTAACTCGGAGTCATTGGCCTTGGTAGCAATCAGCTTCTTCAATTGATCCGACATCGGGAAGATCTCAAAAATACCGAGACGGCCCAGGTAGCCGGTATTGCGGCACTGCAGACAGCCTTTGCCGCGTTTCAGCTCAACCGTCTCTTTACCGGTTACCGGAAAGCCGAGTTTCCGTAAACTGGCCGCATCAACGGCATAGGGCTCGGCACAGTGGGGGCAGATGCGGCGCACCAAGCGCTGGGCCAGGGCCCCGAGCAAGGTCGAGGCAATGAGGAAAGGCTCAAGGCCCAGATCCTCAAGGCGGATAATAGCCGACACCGCATCATTGGTGTGCAGGGTCGAAAAAACCAGATGCCCGGTGAGGGCGGCCTGGACCGCATGGGTAGCGGTTTCGAGATCGCGGATCTCGCCGATCATGATGATGTCCGGGTCCTGGCGGAGGATATTACGCAGGATGGTGGAAAAATTCACATCGATCTGCGCTTGAACTGCGATCTGGTTGAATTCCTCATGCACCATTTCCACGGGGTCTTCCACGGTGATGATGTTTATTTCCGGTGAGGCGATCTGCTTGAGGGTGGAGTACAGGGTAGTTGACTTACCGCTGCCGGTAGGCCCGGTCACCAGGACTATTCCGTGGGCCGAAGACATGAAGCTGTTGTACACCACCCGATCCCGCCTGGAAAAACCAATACTGTCAAGATTCTGAAAGATAACGTCCGGATTGAGAATACGCATGACCGTCTTTTCGCCGAAGGCAACCGGGACCGTCGACACCCGGATTTCCGCCTCCTGGCCCTCCTCACGTCGACCGATCTTGATACGGCCGTCCTGCGGTCGCCGCTTTTCGGCGATGTCCATGCGTGCCAGACCCTTGATCCGCGAAGTAATGGCCGAGTGCACGGCTTTGGGCAGTTTGTAGATGGTATGGAGGATGCCGTCGATCCGGAAACGAACGAGGCAGAGATCCCGTTTGGGCTCGATGTGAATATCACTGGCCCGCTGCTCCAAGGCATAACTGAACAGATGGTTTACCGCTGCTTTGATGTGCTGGTCGCTGGAACTCAGCTCCTTAGTCGAGGCCAGCCGCACATACTGTTCGAGGTTACCGATATCGATGGTTGAGCTGGTTCCAGTGGTGCCGAATTGGGTTTCGGCAGCGGTGATAGAGCGCTGAAAACCGAAAAATTCGGCCAGGATTTTTTTGATATCCGTCCGGGTCGACAGATAGGGTCGTACCGTCACCTGGTTTGCCCGTTCAATATCTTCCAGCACCAGAGGGTTATCCGGGTGATAGGTAACGACCTCAAGGATGCCGTCGTGCAATGCAAACGGCAGGATCAGGTGGTTGATGGCAAAGGATCTGGGAATCGTCTTGGTGACGATACTTATATCCAGTTCCAGCGGATCGAGTTTCTTGAACGGAATTTTGAGACCATGGCTGACGGCCCGCATGATCATCTCTTCGGTCAGCGGTACTTTTGGGTCGCTCCCGCTCTCCAGGTCGAAGGAGACGATGATGTCGACCAAATCTGGTAAATCTTTTTCTTGCTTGCAGTCGTCGTCCTGGCGGCGGCAGGCTAACTGCTGCTTGATAAGTTTTTGTCGCTGCCGGCCTTTATGGAGAACAATGAATTGCCGCTGTTGGTCGGTGAGCAACTGCTCACTAACGAGCAGATCGATTAATGCTTCGCTGTTGAGAAATGACATGGGGCGTAACCGATGGGAGTTGAAACCGATAGTTGTTCATCTTCGCCTCTCCAGTGGTGGAAAGGCGAAGTTCTTCAGCCTGCCTGCCGCTTCTCAGGGGGTAGGATAAAGAACGGAAGGCAGAAGACAGAGAAGCCTCCTTTGGGCTTGATCCACCAGGAAGGGGAGCCGCTCCGACGTGGTGATCCGAGGCCTCGAATCAGGTCGGCCAGCCGTAGGCGCCGATCAGATCGACAAAGCGAACCTGCTCAATGGTTTGAATGGTCATACCGCCGTCTCGTTTTTCCACCACCTGCAGATCCTGTACGTCCTGACCGCCCACCGGCATGACCAGCCGCCCAGGATCGGCCAACTGGGCAAGAAGCGGCTCGGGAATCCGCGGACCACCGGCAGTCACCAGAATAGCGTCAAAAGGCGCTTCCGCGGGCCAACCGACCGTACCGTCGTCAATGCGCGAGACGATGTTATGGTAGTGGAGCCGATCGAACACTTTCCGCGCCCGTCCCACCAGCCCATCGATTCGTTCCACCGTGAAAACTTTGTGACAGAGACGGGAGAGGATCGCCGCATGGTACCCTGAGCCGGTACCAATCTCCAGAACCTTTGACGACCCGGTAAGCTGCAGGGTCAAGGTCATGAGGGCAACAATGTAGGGTTGCGAAATAGTCTGCCCGTTGCCGATCGGTAACGGGAAATCACCATAAGCTTGGGCCTGCATCGCATCCTCGACAAAGAGATGCCTCGGCACCAGGCGCATAGCATCAAGGACGTCCTGGTTGTTGATACCCCGGGCAATCAACTGCTCTTCAATCATCCGCTCCCGGTTGATATCAAAGGTCGAAGGTCGGCTCACTTGACCTCTTCCCAGGTGAAATCTTCCACCCATTTACGATCAGAGGTGTTAAAATTGCGAAATTCGCAGTTGGTGGCCACATCCTTTTCAAAGGTGATAATGATCATCTCGTACCCAGACGGGCCCATCATGGGGCCGAGGACCGGCATATTGCCGAGGAATCCCGGCCGGTTTTCATAATAGACATATTCGGTCACCGTGGGAGAGACCTCCCGCCGCCCGTTGGGCTCCCCCAGATATTTCTGCACTTCTTTGACCGTCGACTGCCCCGGCTTAATCAAAACTGCATCGGAGGCAAGATGCCTGACCTGCTTGGTGGAAGAACAACCGCTAAGAGCAAAAAGTACCACGAAGAGCAAAAACAGAATGTGACGCATCGAATTCCCTCCAGGAACAATCCGTGCAATTTAAAAAAGGTTGTCTTCATATATCGTGAACACAACCTTTTTTCAAGACCAGACTCTCTATCCCTGGATAAATGCAACCAAAAACCGATGCGTTACACTCCTTGGGCAGTACAGGGGCTGCTGCCGGATGACGGCAACCGACACCGATGCCGGTCAGACGGCGGATGAGGGTTCACCGGCTGCCCGTTCGAGGATACGGTAATTGCGCTGCACCATCTCCATCGAATCCACCAGTAGTCCGGCCTGAATCATAGCGTTCGCGTAGAGTTGCTCGACCACATCGCCGGCAAAGGTTGCATCGCTCTCGCGCAAAACCGCCAGTTTTTTGATCAGCTGACTGGCAGCATTGATCTCCATGTCTTTTTTCATGCCCATGCCAAAGGCCTCGTTCTGACCCGATGCCTTGAGCAGCCGTTCCATGGACGAGGTCATGTAGCCGTCGACATTGACGATCATGGCGGGGCTGTCGACCAGGCGGCTGGAGGCCTTGACCTCCGTAATCCGATCGCCGAGGATCTCTTTCATCCACTGGCAGAGCTGCTGCAGCGCCCCGGCCTCGAGAGGCTCGCCGCTCTCCTTGGTTCCGGCATCAACAGTGCTCTCGGTCGATTCGGGCAGGTTCAGATCGGCCCGATCGGCGGAGACCAGTTTCTTACCGTTGTACTCGCCTAAGTGGTTGAGGACAAAGTCATCGATCGGCTCCAGGGTGTAGAAGATTTCCACGCCCCGCTTCTTGAACATCTCCACATAGGGGCCGTATTCAACGGCACCCCGGCTCGGACCATTGATATAATATATTTTATCCTGACCGTCCTTCATCCGCCCGACATAGTCGTCAAGTGAGATCATTTTTCCGGGTTCACTGGCTGAAGATTCGAAACGGAGCAGTTTGCCGAGCTCGCTGCGGTGTTCGAAATCTGACGTCACTCCCTCTTTAATGAAAATACCGAAGGTCTTCCAGAATTCGAGATATTTGTCCGCGTCACGCTCAGCCTCTTCACCCAAAAATTTAACAAACCGTTTGGTCAGCACCCGGCGCAATTTGACTACCAGGGCGTTGTCCTGCAGCGACTGCCGGGAGATATTGAGCGGCAGGTCTTCGGAGTCGACCACCCCTTTGAGAAAACGGAGCCATTCGGGCAAGATGTTTTCACTGTGCTGGTCGATCAGCACCTTCTGGCAGTAGAGATTGACGCCAGGCTGCATCCGGCCCATGCCCAGGACCTCGAAGTTCTCCTTAGGCACATAGACCAGAGCATTGATGGCCAACGGGGCATCGGCTGAAAAATGCAGCCGGTACATCGGTTCGTCCCCGGCATTACCGATAAACTTGTAGAACTCGGTATATTCCTCTTCGGTGATCTCAGCCTTTGACCGAGACCAGATGGCCTGGACCGTATTGACCTTCTTGCCCTCGACCATGACCGGAAAAGGGACAAAGGTGGAGTACTGTTGGACGATCCGCTCGATGGTGAACTTGGAGCCGTAGGTTTGGGCATCTTCCTTGAGTTCAAGAATGATTTTAGTACCGCGGTGCAGCCCCGGACACGGACTGATGGTATAGGTGCCGCCGCCGTCCGAGGCCCATTCGAACCCTTCATCGCCGCTCCAGGAGCGGGTCTGTACCCGTACGTTTTTAGCAGCCATGAACGCTGAATAAAAGCCAACCCCGAACTGACCGATGAGATTGACATCTTTTTTGGCGGCCTCGGCCAACTGCTCAAAGAAATGTTGCGATCCCGAATGGGCAATGGTGCCCAGATTGGTTTCCAGCTCCTCCTTGGTCATGCCGATGCCGGTATCGGTAAGGGTGAGGGTGTGTGCTTTATCATCACAGTCAATGGTGATTTCCAGGGGCACATGCGCGTCGAACTCGACTTTTTCGATCAGGCTCTGATGCCGGAACTTCTCCAGGGCGTCGGCGGCGTTGGAAACCAGCTCGCGCACAAAGATGTCGCGTTCGGTGTAAAGTGAGTTGATGACGATATCCAGGACCTTTCTGGTCTCCGCCTGAAACTGCTTGGTTTCAACCTGTGCTTCTGTCATGGGTCTATTCCTCTTCTTTTGGTGTTGGTAATGGTTATAAGACCGAAAATTCTACTCTTTCCGGAAGACAGCGGGAGGGCGAAGCCTCTTTCATTTATCCGGGCAAAATGGTAAGCACGATTGACAGACTGTCAAGACAACCTAACACCGCTTATTAGCGACAAATACAGCAGCAATGGAACCTCATGAAACCATCAAGCTATGACGTTTGCATCATCGGTGCCGGTATCTCGGGCCTGAGCACCGCCGCTTTTCTCCACCTGCAGCAGCCGGAGTTACAAGTGCTTGTCCTGGAGAAATCGCTGCAGCCGGGCGGCGCGATCGGCACCTACAGCGAGTCCGGGTACCAGGCCGAGTGGGGGCCCCACGGCTTCCTCGACAACTGCGAGGAAAGCCGGACCCTGATCCGTCTGGCCGGTTTGGAGGGGGAAATCGCCACCGCCCCGCTCAAAGAATTTGTCCGTTATGTCTGCCTGGACGGCAGGCTGCGGTGCATCCCGCAAAAACCGTTGCAGATTTTACGGGAACCTCTGATTCCTTGGAGTGCCAAGCTCCGGGTTTTGGCTGATCTCTGGAAAAAACCGCTGAACGGAGAACCGTCCGTAGCCCAGTGGACAGCGCACCGGTTCGGCACGGCCCTGCTGCCCTTTGCCGATGCGGTGTTCACCGGCACCTATGCCGGCGATATCTCTCGGTTGAAAATTGATGCGGTCATGCCGGGTGTCCGGGAACTGGAACGACAGCACGGATCGGTGATCCGCGGCGTCATCAGCACAATGCGGGGGGCTGATCGGCAGAATAAAACAGAAAAAAGAGGTTTACCGGCCATGACCAGTTTTACCGGAGGCATGGCCATACTGCCGCAACGCCTGGCAACAGGCCTTGCGGACAAGGGCAACCTCGTCTATGGCAACGGCGTCCATGGCCTTGTGCGGGAAAACGAGAGCTGGCGGGTACTGGCCGAGCAGGGCGAGGTGTCCTGCCGCCACCTGGTGCTAGCCCTGCCGGTGAACCAATGCCTGCCGCTGCTGGGCGGAGCGCTGCCCGCCATGCCGCCGCCGCTGGCCTCGATACCTGAGGCCCGTATCGCCACCGTCCTCCTTGGATTCGACAACAGTGCCGACATTCCCTTCGGTTTTGGTTACCTGGCTCCGGAACAGGAACAGCGTTTCACGCTGGGGGCTCTGTTTTCCTCACACATGTTTCCCGGCCGAGCTCCTGTCGGGCACCAGTTGCTGGAGGCCCTGGTCGGCGGCCGCCGACATCCCGACCGACTCGACCTTGCCGATGACCAGATGATCGAATCGGTCTATCGTGATCTCGGACAGTTAATAGAGTTGCGAAAGCCGCCCTGCTTCACCACGGTTCTCCGCCCCCGATCCGGTATTCCCCAATTGGAGGAGGGCTACACCAAACTGCTGGCATGGCGTCACAATATCCATGCCGCCTGCGACCATCTCCACCTCTGCGGTTTTGGCTGGAAAGGAATCGGTATCAACGACATGACCAAGGAAGCTTGGCAGGTGGCGCTCAAAATTTGTGCGCCGACAGCCGCACGGGAAAAAATCGAAGTGAAGGGTGTGTATTTCTGAGATGACCGCACCCTTTCTGCAGAAAAGGTGCGGCCGTGGGTTTCGCGATTATTTCTTAAGTTTGGCGCAGAGCATTTCCACCTGTTCCCGGATGGAAATCTGACGAGACATATCCTTGGTGATACTCTTGATGGCGTAGAGAACCGTGGAGTGATCGCGATTATAGATGGTACCGATGTCAGCCAGCGATATATTGGTGTATTTCCGGGTGAGATACATGGCCACCTGTCGGGGAAAAGTGACCGAACGTTTCCGAGAGCGGGAGCACAGTTCATCAATGCTCACTCTGAACTGCTTGCCGATGAGATCACGGATAGATTCACCGGTGATTTCGGCGGAGCTGCCGATAAGACCATAGATCACTTCTTTTGCTATGCTCAGATCCGGCGGCACGTTGCGTAGACTGGATTTGGCCTTGATACCGATAATGGCGCTCTCTATCCTCCTTACATCGCCCCGTAGATTATCAGCGATGAACCCCACCAGTTCGTCATCTGCACCTAGTCCGTGTAACCGGAGTTTATGGCGGATAATCCTGGCCCTGGTTTCATAATCGGGCGATTCTATTCCTGTCACCAGGCCTGAGGTCATCCGGCTGCGAAAATCATCATCAATGCCCACGAGCTTGCTTGGTGCAACCGCTGACGTCAGAATCACCCGTCGTCCCGATTTGATCAGATAATCCAGGATGGTGTTCAATTCTTCCTGCGTTTTGTTCTTGCCGGTCAGGGTATGGATATCCTCTACCAGCAGCATGTCGCAGTCATTGATGTATCGTTTGGAAAACTGCTCCATGGAATGGGTCCGGATACCTTTGACCATCTCCGCTGAAAATTGCTGGGCAGTCAGGTAATGTAACTGGGTGGAGGGGGCGGACTGCAGTACCTGGTGCACCACTGCCTGGGTCAGGTGGCTCTTGCCCAGCCCTGTGGTACTGTTCATGAAAAGACAGTTACCGAAGGTGGAGTCACCGGTAGCCAGCGCCTTACAGGCAGAACGGGCCAGCAGGTTTGATTCGCCGACCATAAACTGATCGAAGGTAAAGGAGGGGTGAAGCGAACGCAGACGGACGCCACCACTGGCAACCCCAGGAAGCCGGAGTTGTCCGCGTTGGTCGCTTGCAAACTGCAACGGCTTATTTTCAACGACTTTCAGCTGTACATCAGCGATTTCACCCAGCTCTTCAGCTGTATGGCGAATAAGATCCAGATAGCGATCTTCAAGCCAGGCACAGAAAAATCGGTCAGGACCAACAAGCTCAAGCACCTTGTTATCCTGCCGTTGACATTCGAGCGGTTTGATCCACAGGCCAAATTCGCTTTCTGACAAGGCGCCGCGCAAAGATGTTTTGATCGCATTCCACAGCATAGATCATTTCCCTTTCTTATTTAAAAGTTCGTCCTGATTACCATGTAAGAATCCGCTCGAATGAGTGAGGTTTGATTTACTGAAAATTCAGAAAGCGGTCAAAAGCGGTATGAGCTGATTTCATGCTGTAAACAAGTTGTTTATACACACTATACAACTACCTGCCGCCAATAGGGTTTCCATGGTGGCAAATACCCAACTCTCGAGAACAACGATGATTTATAAAAAATAGTATAATATATAATATAATCAAATTGTTGTTTAATTAGCAGAAAAGTTATCAACAGGTTATCAACAATATGTTATCTCCATTTATCTCAACTTTATTCGATAAAGCTCAATAATGCTCAATTTTCATCTTAGCCCCCGGAGAGATCTTGTAACCCCTTACCACTCCATGGTTTCATAAAAATTAAAACAGAGAAAAAAAATGCAATATTTTAAGTGGAATTTTTTGTAATAAAAACAAAGGGAAAGTGACGGCCCGTTCATACCCCAGGGGTGTTTTTTCTGCAGCCTTCTCCTCTTTGAAAAATTGCGGCTTTCTGTGGTATTAGGGTGGCAGGGGAAATCACCAGCTATGCCCGTATCTGTATCCAAACCAGCATAACAGTTGCAGACACATACGTGCTTAAATGCTGCCTACATCAAAGGCCCAAAAAGGGCCGCAACAGGCATCCCAGAGGCTTTCCATGGCGCTATCCCAAACAGATCTTTGATCTTTGCAAAAGAGGAAGGTTATTCTGGGCAATAGAGGAATTTGTGCAGATTAGTCACACCAGAATGGATATGCTGTCGAAAAATCGGAATTGGTACAAGCATTGGGGATTGAAACAGATAAGGATGCCTACGAGCAGGGATTCCTTATCCTCCTTAGTATGGAATAAATGGAGAGAGGGTACTCCCCGATGGAAAGGGGGCGCCAGAGAGGACAGAGAAGGCGAAACTCATCACCTGGGCAGCAGAAGGCCCCTCCCCTATCAGAAGAGCAGACACCCCTTAAAATAGCACGCACGGGCCAGGGACAGATAGGGGGCCAGCCTGCATTCGAACAGCACCGCAGCGGAATAATCCCATGCCTGCAAAACCGAAACCAAGGGATCCTGTTTACTGCTCAACAATATTTACCATTGGCAGCGTTTTGTCCGTTTCCGCATCAACGATTCTGTTGATAAGAGCGCGGCGCAGCTCCCTGTATCGCTGCCAACTAATCTGTCCAGATGCATAGGCTTTGCATAAATCTCGTAATTCTTTATTCATTCAAACCATTCCCGAGTTAACCTGTAGCGACGATCTGGCCGTGATGGCCTCTGTGGTGGCTGTCTCTATTCCTTTATCTCTCGTACAAGCCTGAACCCAGTCAGTTCATCAGGTGCACCTGAGTGATTTTTGATAAGGGTAATACTACAAGCACTCATCGAATCTTTATACGAACCACCCCGAACCTTGACCGAGGAGGAGGCGTCAACATACTCCTGCGCATTGCCAATAAAATTTTGCAAACCCCAAGCATTCGCACCTCCTGAATTAACGTTGAGGATGCTATTTCCTTTAAGCACCACAGAGCCTTGCTGAAGAAAACAGTTATAATCGGTTACAGGCTTCTTGCCTCCGGCCTCAGCAGCATACACCCACTCTGCATCCTTAGGAATCCTGTAGGTATTTCCTGTTTTCTCTGTCAGCCATTTAGCATAACCCTGGGCATCTTGATACGAGACCCTGATGGCAGGCGCATCCGATCCTTCTGAAGTTCGGGGAGAACTTTTCCCAGTAGCTTTACAATAGACATCATAATCCCGAAAAGAAATCTCGTACTTACCGATAGCAAATGGTTTGGCAATAGCACCACCCGCAGGGACAACAACCATATACGGACCTATAGACGGATTTTTATTTTGATCCGAAACCATATCATAACAGACAGCCCTGACACTGGCCCCCAATCCTGCCAAGCTGGCAGCGCAAGGCTTACCGCTTCCTGCAGTAACTGGCGGAGGTTGCTTTTGTTCCGGCGCCGATGCTGGTGCCTGTGGTGGTGCCGTTACCGGCGACTGTGCTTGTTGCTGTGCCGGAACGTGCGCCGGTTCCGGTGCCTGCTGTGTTTTTGGCGGTGCCGGTGCTTGTGGTTGTGGCGACTTCTCCAATTTTGCAATTGCCTTGTTGTAGCTCTCTATCGCCTTGAAAAGCGCCATTGATTTGGGATCGAGTTCCAAACCAGACTTGGCGAGCTCAATAGCTGCATACAGGTTATCGCGATTATCTTTGGCTCCGGCTTTCTTCTCACCGAGGCGAAGATACGCAGTGGCAATCGCCTGCGGCGCCTCTTTCACAACAAACAAGTCATCTGCGGCCAGTTTCGTCTTTAACCGGGACAGGGCGTCACGAGCCTGATCAATCTCATTTGCCTGGGCATAGGTTCTCAATGACTGTTTGAGACCTTCAATTTCGGCAAGTTTCTGTTGACCGGCTGCTTTTTCCTTGAAGGCTTTTTCGTCCTCAACAACCAATTGTCGCTCTTTGATTATCCCCTCGCTGCCCTTATCAAAACGATCGCCCTTATCCAGTGATTCGTTGGCTTTGGTGAATTGTTGTTCACCCCGGTACTTCTGTGCCTGATGCAAATACAGGGTAGATATTTTCTTCTTGGCGTCTTGCAACCTCGCGTCTTGACTATTAGCTAAAAGAGAGGCTGTCTCAGCGATCACTTTTTGCAGCTTCGCCTCCCATTCCTTAGTTAACAAGGCGGAATCAATCAGCTTGTCGACTTCATCAAACAGGTTAACAAGCTTCGCCGCCTGTTCCTGCGTTTTTGCAATATCTCGTTTTTGCTGATACTCGCTGATCCCCTTGGCGAGCAACTTAGAATCGGGCAGGGCTTTCAATCCAATTTGCAGGCACTTGATCGCTTGCTCGAAGGAACCGCCTTCACGGAGCGATTCACATTCCTTCAAAAATAATTCTTCAATTTTATTTCGACCATCGCCAACAAAAGGGTCTCCAGCATTCTTGATTTCTATGGTATCAAGCAACGCTAAGACTTTATAGACGTTTTTTTCAGTCGGCTGAAACGTTTTCAGTTCCGACTCGAACTGATTATGCAATGCCAGGATCTCATCCTTGCGTTTCTTTTCCTTTTGTATTGCTTCTTGTTCTCCCTTTTGCTTCTCTTCAACTTTTACCTGCTGCCGGTACCCTTCTTCTGCCAAGGCAATCTCTTCTTTCTCCTTGAGCAAGGCCGTTTTCATCGTCTCATCAATGTCCTGCTTGAAAGCCAGGTCAAGCGTATTGCGGGCAGCATCCCAGCGGTAGCTGTCTTTAGCGGTACGGGCCAACTGGATATAGGCTTGCACGAGCTTTGCAATGAGTCGCTGCAGCCTGACATCATCCGGGACTGTTTTTTTCAATTCGCTGATCGAGGTTATGGCGACATCGGGCTTGCCATCAGCAATTGCCCTGTTGGCCTTATCAAAAAGCGCTTCTACAGCACCTTCCACTTTTTCTTTGGCAGCCGTCAGTTGATCATAACGCAGCTGCAAAGCTTCTCTGCTCAACAAGTTGAGGGAAGAGACCTCTTTGAGCACATTATCCCCAGCACGCCAATCCTGGGAATCGATGGTCGGCTTCAACTCCCTATCAAGTATGGCCAGACCAATTTTGCCGGCTTTGACCAGCAGAACATGTTCCGGTTGCAGCTCCTTCAACTTTTTCAAACCATCCCCCAAGTTCATCAGATCCTGCATGGACTGGATGGATTTAAGCCGATTACCGATTTCCGTTTCGATCCGTGAAAGCTCCAATTTTACGTCTTTATCTCTCAACCTTACCGTAAGCTTATCTTTCAATTCCTTTAGCTGGGGGTTCGCTTCAGAGACATCAAGACCTGTCTTGATGAATTCCCTTGCCCGGTCAAGATCATTTTTCTCCAAGCTGCTATTGGCTTCACGCACATAGGCATCAATCAACCTGCTGTCGGTAAGGAGCGGGTCCCCTGGATCGATCAAGGCAACACTGTCCATGACATTAAAAACATTTTCCTCATTGCGTACAGGTAAAATCTTTCCCTCACTTATCAATTTCTCGAACCGTTCCCTCAATTGACTTATCAACTTGGACTGTTCAGATTTATATTCGTCTATAATTTTATTTAACTCATTTACAGACTCTTCATCATCAACATAAAATTCCTTAGCATCTGTCAATAATTTAATTGCATTTGGGAAATTATATTTTTTATGATCATAATCAATATTCTTTTTTGCTCTTTTAGAGAACGCGTTTATTATTACAGGTTTAATATCATTTCTGTAAAATATTTGCTTATATTGATCATTTGAATTTCTCAAATTCACCAGAGAATTTGTTACATTTTCCTCGGATTCAGAATCTAATATGGAATTAATTTTATTTTTTAATGAAAAAATATTATATTGATTCCATACGTAAACGAATTGTTTGTTAAAAATTAGAGAAACAACCATAATCGTTAACACAGACGAACCAATGACAATAGGCAACTTTGATTTTTTTCTCTTTATATCCCTTAAAAAATGCAGAGCAGAAGCTGTTCGAGCTGTTCGGTCGAAATTCAACCCTTTGGCCAAGCCTCTCCACTGCAGACGGTTTAACTGTTCCAACCGTTTAGGATGAATCCCTTTTACCCGGGCTTGATCTGCACGCTCTTTGTTATAGGGGTGTTTACCGGAAAAGAGTTCGTAGGCAATACAGGCTAGAGCAAAAAGGTCATCACGAGGGTCTGGATCCTGCCCTGCAAACATCTCCGGACTGGCATAGGCGGGAGTGAGGGCGCCAAGGGTCGCGGCGTCGAAGGTTGTCCTTTCCCCCTCCGTATCGCCAATCATCTTTGTCTTGGCGGCCCTGGCAATACCAAAATCGAAAATTTTTATTACACCTGCACGGTTAATAAACACATTGCCCGGCTTAAAATCAGAATGGACAATTCCCTTTGCATGGGCATACGACAGGCCTTGACACATTCCTTCAATCAAAGAAATGACCTGTTGAACAGGTAACCCGTTGGGGTTTTTCTTGATGATATCTTTGAGCGACTCCCCGTCCAAATACTCCATGGTCATATAGACGGTCGATCCCTCACGGTCAAAGTCAAAGACGGTGACGATATTGGGGTGGGCAAGGTCTTGCGCCTTCCGTGCTTCTCGCTGCAGGGCCTTCAGCGATTCAGGATGCCTTTTGAATTGCTCATTCAGGATCTTGATGGCCAGATAGGGGTTGCGGTCCTGAGCTTCTATTTTTCTACGGTCCATGGCCTTGAAGACCATACCCATACCGCCTTCCCCGACGAGTTCGATCAGTTCAAAGCGATCCTTGATAACGGTTCCTACCTGAATCTGCTGCCCATCCTCCGCAAGCCAATGTTCAGCCTTACTCCAACTTGAACTTCTTGATTGTGATGACGTTCCACTTACCGTACCCGTGACTGTAGAACCAGCAGCGTGATCGGGAAATGAGGGATGAGGCAAAATGCTTTGATCCCCTTGAACAAGGCTTTGATCTGGTGGGGTAACTTGACCGCTAGCTCCTTGATTCTCCTGCGCCTCATTAGCATTGCTTTGAGGCATATCAAGCTTAACAACCGTAGCCTCGGGATCGATGAAGACCTCAGGAATAACAACCGTACGGTCATCTGCAGGAGTTCCGCCAGGTAAGTTTTCAGGCTCAACGGGAGGGACGCCGGGTTGCTGTTCAATTTTATCGTCTTGAGAGTTAGACACGTTCAACCACCTTTACAACAACAACAGTGACATTGTCTCTGGCGCCACGTTCAATACAGGCGTTGATCAAATTCTGAGCCATTATTGCCGGCGAATAATTATTGTGCAAAATCAAGCGCATATCATCTTCATTCAATTCTTTATAGAGTCCATCACTACAGAGCAACACGATATCACCATGAAACAACTCAACAATATCCATATCCATATACAAATCTTTGCCGGCGCCAACCGCCCTGGTGATAACATTTGCCTCGGGATGTGATGACGCATCCTCGGGTGAGATATCTCCTCTGATCAGCAATTCTTCAACATAGCTATGATCCCGGGTTACCTGATGAACCCCCCCTTGGCGATACAGATAGGCGCGACTATCTCCAGCCCACATGAGGAGGCCATGGCGCCCATGTCCGAGAAAGGCGACAACCGTACTCCCCGCTATCTGACCAAGCTGTTTGCCAAGATTAACTAAGGACTGATGCGCGGCAACAATCTGATTCTCTACATTCTCAACAAATGTTCCGAACATGGGATCAGGAGCAACATGTTGCACATAATCAACAATCGTTCGGCTAGCAACATCCCCGGCCCTGTGCCCACCCATACCATCAGCCACAACCCAAAGCTGCTTGTCAGGTACTTCTAAACAAGCATCCTCATTCAGGGTTCTGACGCAACCGACGTGACTGTAACTCGAAGAAATCCATTCAAAATGGCTACCGAAAGAGCTGTTATCAACAGGTTTACAATCCTTAGCTTTTTCGACCATCATCGGTTGGGTGCTTTCGTTATCCATAGTCTATTGTAATGTTATCTAGTGAGAGTGCCCCAACACCTGTTTCAAGAAGAAAGAGATGCATTAAGGACAGATAGTATAAATTAAAATGGCCTTTACGTGTGCTTATTTTTGTGCATTTTTGATAGTTTCCGGTCCGCTGAAGAAGATTAGCAAAAGTACAGAATGAGGACAGAGGATTATCATTGCAAGAGCAACCTTAGGCGATCAAGATTACGCAGGACGCTCACCACTTCCAGTTCTCCCGCCTTACCTTCCGATATCGTTCTCACCGGCGCGGCTCCATCTATACCTGAGCCTGTTTCCTGTGCTGCCATCTGTCGAAGTTGTGCCGTCAGCTTTGAGATTGTTCGACTGCCATCAAGCATTTGCACTTACCGGCAAGCCAATGCATCAGCCAACCGGATCGTCCGGTGCCGCAGAGTTGTCAGGAGATCCCCCTGGGTGGCCTGCATTTTCGCCACTGGGCTTAGCCATGTCCCGTATATGGCAGCCTGGACAGGTATTGTAGCTAACGAAAGTAACCCCAACAGGGGATGGACAGGGCGGCTAAACGGTCGGGATGGGTCTGGCGGTAGGAGTGCCCTGGGTAGAGGATATGGTCGTAGATGGTGGCACTGGGTGTGTTCATGGAGGAGTGATGATGCCCTAACTTCCTGAGTGTAATTTTCCCCTTTGTCATTGAAGATCTCCTCGCGGGGGTCTCCTCCACTCTTAAAGAAGTGTCATTTTTTGACATCGCATTACGGCCGTATCGATATATACGTTTGCCAGCCGGCAAATGCAGGGGCTCTATTGTTAACATATCGAGTCAACCTCGAAAAATACCAGGTTCCCAACCTGGGATCAGTGCCGCTTAAAAAAAGCGGGTGCTGGCAGAAGCCGTACTTCTTTCTGGTCAAAGCCTCTCTTCACTACGCCCGGACGTCTTCTGTGGTCGATGTTCGGCTTCGGCTCGTAAGTTCATAATTTTTTGGGATGCCCCCAACCGCTGATCCTCGAGAATCTCTCTAGCCCATTGCATCTCCTCACCAGATTCATCTTCCCGGTGCAGGGAGAACAGCACATCAACATAGGCACAAACATCGCGTTCGCTGCGGATGCCGTACGTTGTGGCCCGCTGATGGCTCAACCGCGCCAACTGATCGATCTGTTCCTCGCCGAGCTCCTCGCAGCGATCCGGGAAGACCTGGTTCAGGTGCGCCACTATCCGTTTGACAAATTCGTCAACAATGACCTGCTGGAGCGTCTCCATCTGTTCCGGTCGAATATGTAGCATGCAATTCTCCTGTCTCGATCAATTATACGAAGTATAAGCCAGTAATAGGTAAGTCCGGGTTATGTCAACCTTCATGGTAATGATACAAAAGTGTCAACTGCTGAAAAATACCATTTCAGGACAGTTTTCAGCAGTTGGCCGAATATTTCTGCAAATGTTCTTCCAGCCAGCTTCAGAGGTTGAACCATATCCTGAGCATACGGAATCGAAGACAACAACAGGCCGCATTTTTAAAATATGAAGAGGAGAGAGCGACCTACACGCCGCCTTTCCGCAGAATCAGACAAGGATTGTGACTTACGTACAACACAAACAGTACGACCCCACCTCTATTCACCAATCATACTTCTCTTATCCTATGCGGCTGATACAGCGGATACGCTCCGCAATGCCCCATTTTCCAGCGAGTATTCGAGGAGTTCAAACGAATCTTCACTTTCTGATTTGTTCTCTGCAAGATACCGGTCCACCGGCCCAAAAAACTCTCGAAGTTGCTCCTGGTCACAGGTCGGAAGAAAGACATTGCAAACGCGAGGATCATAAAATCGAAAGAGGGCGGTATCGCCGTCCGGCAGACAGGCTCGCACCAGCTCCCGAAAGTGTTTCCGCAGGTCAAGAATAGGAGTCTCTTCCGGAACGATGACAAAGATGCCCCAATGCCCCCCCAAACCCTCAGTAAGCACCTTCTCAGTAAAAGGGGCGTCAACCTCAAGCTGGGCAAGGTAGGGGGCAGTTGCAGCAAGCTCAAGATCATATACTCCTCGAAAAAGACAAACACGAACAGGCTCAAATTCTTCAAACATATCGAGCAGATCAGGAATTGACGCGCCATCCAGTACCGTATAAACGCTGGAGCTTTCCTCACCAAAAAGCTGTTCACGCAGCGTGTCTGTTTTCTTTTTATCCATACTGACTGCTCCTTGTTCTGGAATACCTTTGTTTCCTACCGTGATTATCTCGAAAAAAAGAGGGATCCAACCCTAACACCAAAAAATGCTCTAGACGGTTAGCCCAATCAGGGTTTGCCACTCGGTCGGCCCGCTGCCCCACCCTCCTTGCAAAAGGGAGTTCCGTCTTGGGCCGCATCAGCCAGCGCCTGGGCCTGAGCATTTTTATATTTTTCAACTTTGGAGGATCCGAGTTTGATCTTTTTTTCCTTTACGCTACGCCCCTCCGGCGCCTTATCCACTTTGCCGGGTTTAGCCTCAACCGGCAATTTCGGTTTTATGGGATAGTCGAGCAGACCGGGTAGGGCCGGGGCGGTCGGGCTGCAGCCATCGCCCGATGCCGCCGCTCCGCCACTGTTGATGTTGACCAATGGACCGGATATGGACACCCCGGCCGGACCTATATCGATAAAACTGCCAGCCGCCTTGAGCGAAAGCTGCATACCCGCCTCAATAACCACGGTCATGCCACCTTTGATATGAATGGCCATACCGCTTTCAACACCGATATTGTCGCCAGCCTTTAGGTAAATATTGGCACCGCTCTTGAGTGAATAATTCGACTGGCTCTCCTGGTTATGCGACATATGCGTTTTGATATTAGTCGAGCCTTCAACCTCCAACTTATAATCACGGTGGCAGTGCAGCTGATCCCCACCGTCAATCCTGACGACCCGATCCGCACCGATATAAGCGTGGAACTCGCCATCTATCTTTTCTATAATATCCTTGGCCACTACCCGGTGCACGGACCCCTTCATCTCGATAAGCTGATCTTTTTCAACCGTGAGGTGCTGTTCATTACCGATGTATTCCTTATGGGTATCTTTGATCCGGATATCGAGATCCTTTTCGCCGTGGACAAAAATCTGCTCAGAGCCCTTCTTGTCCTCAAAACGAATTTCATTAAACCCTTCGCCACCCTTTGAGCTGTTACTTTTGATGGTAGACTTAGTCTTTTCGTTCGGCAGGGCATAAGGAGGTCGATTGGTGCCGTGATAGACACTGCCGATGACGATAGGTCGGTCTGGATCACCTTCCAGGAAGTCAATGATTACCTCCTGACCGATACGTGGGATGTACACGGCCCCCCATCCATTACCGGCCCAGAGTTGCCCGACCCGCATCCAGCACGAGCTATTCTCATTAGCTTTGCTCTCCCTGTCCCAGTGAAACTGCACCTTAACCCGACCATGTTCGTCGGTATAAATCTCCTCACCTGCCGGCCCCACGACAATGGCGGTCTGCACCCCCTCAACCACAGGTTTTGGGGTCAGTCGGTGAGGCCGGAAGGGTGTATCAAGCGGAATGCAGGTAAAAGCGTTGGTGTAGCGGTTCTCTCCGCCGCCACCCGACCCGAACCCCTGCTGCTCGGCGGCATGATCGACTGCGGTCAGGAGATACTTCTTGTTGTTCATCTCATCCCGATAATAATCTTCCAGGGTAAAACTGGAACCGCTGGCAAAGCCTCGTACATCGCTGGAACCGTAGATAGAGGCGATACGCACCTCCTCCGCCTGGATACGCACTTTAACAAAGCCGTCCCCCTCCGCACGCTTGGCGTAGAGGCCCGGATAATCGTAGACCTCCAGCTCTCCCGAGCCAAGATTCTGGTTACTCTCCATCCCCACTAGCAGGTTGGTGGCTGGGGTCTCGAAGTTATAGTCGTTTAGGCTGTACTTGCCGACTCTGATCTCATTTCTCAGTTCCAAGGTCTTGATCATATCCTCGTTAAGGAACACCCCGCGGCCACTGCTGATCTGATAGCGAACTGTTGCATGATGCAGGCAAGGGGAGTAGGCAGTATTCGCATCTGCCAGCACCAGTGTGTGCTTGCCGTTCTCATGACTGAAATAGTACGAAATTCCTTCCTCCTCCATGAGCCGAGAGATGAAGCTGAAGTCCGTCTCCCGGTACTGAACGCAATACGTGCGGGGATGATAGGTGCCGTTGAGCTTTTTGGTGTAATCGCTGAGACCCTTCTCGGTGAATATCTGCTCGATAATATCAATCGAGGATTTATTCTGGAAGATGCGCAGGTCTGCGGTCTTAGTCAGCAACCACAGCCACGGAACGATGGTGGCCGTGTACTGGGAGAAAACCGCACCGCTCCCCTCAACCTGGACATTGCCGCTGTTCTGGGAAAAAGAGGCGACAATGCCGTTAAAGAAGCGCTCTTCGCCATTTTCCAGAAGGATGGAAACCGTGACATTGCCGCCAATGACTTTTTTAAAATCGATACTGTGATTATGGGACAGGAGGGAGAGCTCAAATTGAAAGAGACGGGAAATCTCTTCGTGCCCCCGAAATCCTTTGATCAGCAATTCATCGCCGCCTAAGGGGGTTGCAATCCTGATCAGCCTGTGTTCCTGGGTATAGGGCATGGCGGTTATCCTTTAGATGAAAGAAAGGTTACGTGACTCACAAGATGTGCTGCTATCAAACAACCAACCGTTATTACAGCAATACACAATCAAATTATTTAAAGACGATGGCTTGTTGATGTGTACTCACGCTGTGCAAACAGCTTCTTTACCTTAGCGACGACCTTGGCAAGCCCAGAACAATCTATGCGCAGCGTAACAGTCTTGACAGAATAACACTCTTTAGCACGCTGAAATTGAGACGTCAGGCAAATTTGCCCCCTTTCCCAGTCTTCAGCGGATCGGTGTATCGCGCGTCCGGCGCCAATGGGTGCGGCAGACCGTGCTTGAACGGGTCGGCAGACAGCGTCCCGGCGGAGCAGAAATATCCCGGCCCCCCGGCTCCCTCTGGGGCATCTGGGTGGACCTTGGGGCCGTCCTGGCTGCGCCACAGACTGCGTGTCGGATCGTCATTGGCGGCCTGTTGGGACGCGAATTTCTCAGGGTCGAATTGACTGGGATCAGGCCAATAGAAATATAGATCGAGACTGACCCACCCCCATAACAAGTCGGGGGAATATCCCTTGTCAATCTGTATATCAGTGCCCAGTGGCGGGTGATATGGGCGGGGTAGCCCTCTTATCCATGCGAAGGATTCCTCCAGTTTGAACTTTGGTGGTTTGTGATCCTGCCCACCATCTACCGTATACCAAACCTCCACCTTAGGGATATACGGGTTATCAAGATCATCCGTATACACACCCATAACCATGTGATGTGAAATGTTCACATGCGTATTCTGGCCCTGAGCATTCTTCCAATAGCAAATGTCACCAACTTCTGGCACACGGGTGCGGTCAGAATCTACCCAGGCATGTGACTTACCTTCACCCTGTAAATAGTTTTTAACCGAAACCGGATCTATATTTCCAATGGTTCCGTCTATCCCCAAAACCTCTTGACAATATCTTCTTGTGAAATCTTTGCAGGTGGTCATAGGATCACCGGCTTTCCACTTTGCTATAATCTGATCGTGGGTGAGATTTGTGAAATATCTGAACTCATTTTTTAAAATATCTGATCGCTGTCCCTGTAATCCAGACTTTCCATCTTTAGGTATTATAGGGAACCATTTATCTAGCCATTCTTTCGCTGTTACACGTATTGGTGTTGCCATAGTTTCACGTGATAATTGAGAAGAAAGAGCATTTGAAGCTTCGCGGGAAGGAACCTATACCTCAAAGCTTCACCTACTGAAAAGTTTAGAGGAAATCAACGGCTGCGGCAACCCATATCTCAGTCGCTATTAACCTATACTAAAACAGCACTCCCTAAAGACTGCAGCTTGCCGATCAGGCGGAGCCTGGCCATTTTACCGCCACGGACCGGAGAGGCGCGTCAACGGGTCGGCAACGGACTGGAATCTCGCCAATCGGATCGTATCCTGATTCCGGAAGGAGAGAAGCGGCATGATACCCTGGTCCAGGATGGCGTCCACGGCGCGTTCAGTGAGCAGCGCCTCGGCGCAGGGGAGAGTCGTTGCCTCACCCTCATGGCGGAACACATGCAGAGGGAGCCCGTCAATGGAGCAAACAGGTTCGTCAAAGAGGTGCCAGCCGTTACGGCTAAATGATGCGCCCAGTACCAGGGCTATGGCCAGGGCCGGGTTCCCCCAGAGATAGTGCCCATGCTGCGGCAGCTCAGCCATTTCCTCGAAGGAAAAACTGTCGAGGGGATCGGTCTTTTCCCCATAAGGCAGGCGCAGGAGAAAACGGGGGAGCCCTAAACCAAGGAAGCTTGCCGCCGACAGAGACCGAAGGGAGGCCCATGCCGCCTTCTCTTCGCAGGACAAGGGCTGCCAGTCATCCGGATCCGGAGTGGCGGCCAGCGACCTACACCCCAGAAGCGTATCGTTGGCTGCCGCCACAAAGGGAGCATTGGCAACCCGGGCGATGTTCGCCATCCGGCCCATAAGCTCGACATCAGCGACTGCCGTCCCAAAGCTGTACAACCCGGCAAGCACAGACCACGGCGCACCGCCGAAGGTCTGTACGCTCTGCTCCACCAACAACCGATACAGACCCGACGCCTGCAGTTCATCGCCGGCCAAGAGATCGGCAGCCAACTCCTGCCGACTGATATCGATGAGATAGACTTTAAGGGTGGCATCGGTTTTAAGGCGCGAGATCAAGAACCATAATCCCTGCCAAGCCGCTTCCATGGTCTGAAAATCAGGATGATGGAGAATGCGCCGCATCAACTCCTCGGTGGCGGCATCCATCGACGCTACCATTTCCTCCTGTTCCGGACGAGCCTCTGGAACCAGATACGGTCTGACCAACTGGCGCAGAAAAAAATCCCACTCGGAAACCGACCGACTACCGACAGCAGATGCAGCCCGGCCGCTATCCTGCTCAAGAATCTGGTCGAGCAGACCAGCCCCTCCCTGATCGCTCAACACCGCCCCGGCGACTTCGTCCGAAGTCACAGAACCGGACTGCGGCGGTGGTGGCAGGACCGATGCAGAGCCCTGGTCCATGGCCGCAAAGGTGGCGGGGTCCAGCAAAATTTTACGGCTCTCCCGCATCGCCTGGAACACCTCAAGGTCTCTGAAGAGCCTGTCCGGATGAAAATCGTCCAATGCAGCGAAGGTTATCCTGACCGGCGGCGCATTGTTACCAAGTACGTCAAGCCGTATCTCCACCCCAAGTTTAGCCATCACGGCATCGCAACAATCCCGGTCCACAAATATCGGCGGTAGAGCGGCCAGTTCACGGCCAGTTCTCACCAGTCCTCGACTGCCCCGGCCGCTGAAATCGCCCAAAACGGCGATCCGGAAAATGTCTGCCTGCTCCCGTCCATGCGGCACGTCTTCCATGGAGGAGACAAGATTGAATCCGATTTCCCCAAATGAGATTGGCTTTGGCATTTTTCCCTTCCCCCTATTAATTTCCCGCTCCAATCAGCATCCTAGACCGAGCGTTATACTGCTCCCTGTTTCACTGCGATCACCAAGTGCCCCGCCACCGGCTGCTGAGACTCTTGCCGCAAAACCACCGGAGATAGTAACCGAGGCTGCAAGCCAGCCGCGCCAAGGGCGTCCTCGACATACGACCGGCCGTGGGCGTAACGGCCGTGATGGTGGAGACGAGCATCGGTCACATCCTTGCCGGCATCCTCCAAAGTGAAAGCAAACAGGCCTCCGGCTCGCAAGGCCTTGGCAGCAGATCGAAACACCGGCGCCAGTTCACCAAAATAGCACAAGGTATCGGCCGAGGCGATGAGATCAAAATCCTCGTCCCGGCTGCCGAGAAAAGCAGTCAGTTCGGCCTGGACGAGCTCGTCATACGCTTTCTTTGTTTCGGCCAGTTCCAGCATGCGGGCTGACAGATCAACTCCGACCAAACGATGCGCGTACGGTTTTAAGAGCGGCGCGCACAGACCGGTGCCACAACCCACGTCGAGAATATCAAGCGTCCCGGTCGGGGAAGAGAGCATTTTTGCAAGGGCATCACCGAGCAGGGCCGGGGCGCGGTAATCAAGTTTCGCCAGATGCGATTCGAAACTGTCAGCCATATCATCAAAAATCTGCTGGACATAGACATCCGGGGCGCGGGACGGAGCGTCTGCCCCGAGACACGCGCTCCGCAGATAGGAGATCACCGGATTGCCCGGATCTTCGCACAGCCATTCGTCAAACACGGCAATCGCCTCCTGCTGACGGCCAGCAACGATGAAAGCCCTGGTCAACCCCTGCCGCGCCGCGACATATCCCGGTTTGGCAACGATGGCTTTCCGGTAGGCGGCAATAGCACCGTCAACATCACCTGAACGGCGCAGCCCATTACCCAGATTGCAGAGAAACTCCCCTGACGCAGGATCTAACGCAACAGCGCGATGGTAGGCTAACAGGGCCTCGTCCACCGCACCCCGTGCCATCAGGATCACCCCTAGGTTGTTATGGGCCGGTCCATGCTCGGGATAGAGGGCAATTGCCCGCCGATAGCATTCTTCCGCTGCCGCGGGGTCGCCAAGTCCCTCTCGCACATTGCCCAGATTATTGAAGGCATCAGCGTTCTGCGGATCAAGCTCAACAATCCGTTCGATCCGCGCCGCTGCCTCGGCGAACCGTTTCTGCTGGTGGCAAAGTAACCCGTGAAAATGGAGGGCGTTCAGGTTGTCCGAGGCCACCTCCAGCACTCGGCAATAGAGCATCTCGGCCTCGGTCAATGAACCGTACCGATGCAGTTGCAAGGCCAATTGCAAGGCTTCTTCAATGCTCAGTGTTACGCTATTGTTCATTATCCACCTTATTGCTGATTACGGGAATATCACATTGTTAATCAGAGTTAATCAGAATTATGAGCACGATACTAACGCTGGCATCGAATGAACATCGGTCGGGTAATGCCAACTGCGCCGAGCCAAAAACCAACGAAACCGGTTCTTGGTTTCAATAATGCCGGCGCTGCATTGAACGTTGCCTATACGAGCAACAGATTAGGCTTTGCCGCGTTTTCATTTTTCGGTACTTTCCGAAACTTCATGTGTCTTTAGATTAACTAAGTAGGATTTATGCGCTTCATTTTCGACGCGTAACATGTTCTTGTCTTGGTTTGGAATCAGTTTGGTGATGTACACTTCCTGAACATCTTGTTCTTCGTTTCGATCATAGGCAGTCTTATAAACAGTTATTGTCCACAACTCATTGCCATTGTCGATATCCACAGCGGCAATGATACCTCCATCCTGTCCAAAACCTCGCGCCTTAGCACCACGTACGACTTCGTAGCGAACTTTGTTAATTTCGACAGGCGTAACGGGCTTGGGTCCTCTTCGTTTAGGCTGCTCAGTCATAGTATTCACTCCATTATTTACTAGGGATATAGGTGCGTCGGCATAAACTCTACCGATCAAAACGAGACAAAGACCACAACAAAAAAAAATGAACCTACTCATTTCAAAACATCCTTGATTGTAGCTGCACTTAAAGCACCAACAAGATTCGCACAAAAATAAGCCCAACTGTCAGCGTTTTTCAATGCGTCGGCAGGCGTGATAGTGCCACCAGGCTTAAGTCCCTGGTAGTCGTAGCTTATATCTTCAGTTTTTACCAATTTGTGTGATAGTTCGTGTATAACCGTTAATGCACAAAGCCATAATTTTGGAACATTACCGAACCAATTACGTTTCCCCGTGTCCAAAAAGACTTGGAATAAATAGATAACGGGCATTGCATCTCCCGCATTAACCGATGCAAAGGTCTCGTCCCAATCACCACTAGTACGCAAATGCGGTCTATCTGAAAAAATAACTGATGTCGAATTACAGGTATCCGCAATTTTCTTAAAGCCGCTCAACAAAACTGCTGTGGTAGCTTTTACTTGTTGTTCAGTGTCAGCATCGGAGTGAAACCAGCGTTTAACGATCGTCAAAGTCCTTGCATCGGCTTTACCCAACTTAACCATGACATCCATAGACCATTTGCGCGCTAACTGTAACGAATCTGACATCATCTTACGGTTGGATGAGCCAAACACCTCCTCCTCTTTCTGTAACAATGCCTTAACAACACTTTCAGTTTTGCCGTCAAGTTGGTCGAACGCCCAAGTATTGTAAGCCTTGGGGTGATCAACTACCCATATACTTTGATTACCTTTCTTCGTTACAAAGTAAAAATGTTTAAAGGTTTTAAGCATAGCCGCACGCTTTTGAAATCCCGTATTTGCGACTTGTGCCGCTTTGAGAATGCTGTCGGCATATGCTTTTCCAGCCACATCTTCAATTTTTTTTCTGGTTTTTTGTAAGCTGTCACTTTTGGTCCCGTCAGGACCTGTTGTTTGACATAACTGCTTTAGATCAGCTTCGATTTTCTCCCAACTACTTTCCAATGATTTTGTTTGCAGTACATTGACAAGTGATGAATACACTTCTGTAAATAAATTCATAGATTGTACTCCTTTTAAGAGAAAGAGTTTCCTAACCTGTCAGCCCTCGTAGAGCAGAACAATGCTGCAGGGGCGGCTTGCGCATCGCCTCGGCGAGCACACCACCCTCTCCGTAACCGACGTAACTATTGTCCCATTTGCTTCACTCACGACAAACCACTCGCCACCTACCAAACTACCTTTGACCCTAGAGAAGCTCACAAATGATTTTTTTTGGTGAGCTTCAAATATTACCGTAAGCTACCTAGCACATTTGTTGCCCTTCGTTACTTTGCTAGTATTCACTTAATTCTTCCACTCTTCAGGATATTCTGCCAGTTCCCGTTCTGACCAAGGAAAACATCGGCATTCGTTGACTTACCACTTACTTGTCCTTCGACAATTATATCCTTGAGGTTAACACCGGCTGTTCTGAAAATAGTAAGCACTTTTGTCAACGCAAGGTCACTTGGTTTATAATGTCCACTATCATTCTTGATTGTTGTGATATAACCTTTCTTTGCGCTGATCGTTCCACCGCACTGCACGGGTGCCCCGCTCATAAATGTAGAGTGGCAATTTGTGAGTCCAGACAATTGAGGTGCTGCATAAAATGCCCCTGATAGACTCAGAACAAAAAGGTAACCTTCTCGATTGCCATCCAGCATATTGCCAGTAGTATCTAAAGGACGCTCGTCAGTGCGAAAATAGCTATATGCAATACCCTCACGAAACAGCACTCTGAATCGCTCCCGTGTAAGGCAATCTAAGTATTGCTGTTTGTTGTCGCGGTCGGCTTTGAGGCCATGTTCACACATAGCAATGCCATAGATGTCACGTAGTAAACCAGCAAGACCGTTGATAGGACAGTTCAGTATCGCAGATAGTTTATTTGCTGCACACATATTAAGACTGACGATAGCTCGTAATCGACCAGCCTGCATCTTTGTAGGATTTTTCTTATGGTTGTTGATCCACCACATTGTCGTGAAAAACAGTTCACCCAGAAGATATCGTTTTACACCAACAGAATGATTTCCCTGGAGAAGACTGACCAACGCATCGATTGATTTGAGTGCAGGATCGTCCAATCTTAATGAATTACCGGAATCGCTTGCCGCAATCCACTTCTCATAGGTTGGCAACTCTACGAATGTCTCATGTTTCTGCGCAAAAGTTTTGAATTTATTATCATATTCTTTCAATGTTAGGCCCATTCAAACGACTCCTTATAATGAAAAAATGACGACCGGTAGATGAGCAAATCGACGGTACCGATTTCCTTCGCTCGGTCGGGACTCGGAAGCCCATGTCCCTGGAGCGATATGCTGACGGCTTCGACAAATGAACTGAGGAAGAACGGTCCGGGATAAAGACTGAAGCACGAGACCAAAAAACTAGCTCACCGCAAAGGTAAAGCCGTCGCCATCCAGGCCGACTTTGATCTCGTTGATCTGCTCGCCCACCGCCATTCGGCCTAAAAGTTCCTTGCTCATTTCCGGCATGAGGGTGTTGGTCAGGATATTGTCGATGTTTCTGGCGCCGCTGTCCACCTCGGTACAACGACTGGCTACGGCATCGACAATCTCATCGCCAAAGACAAAGGCAGTCCGGCGATTCTCCAGCATCCGCTTGGCGACCTTATTCAGCTTCAACCGGACGATACGCTTGAGGTTCTCATCGGTCAGCGGAAAGTAGGGGACGACCTTCAGGCGCCCGAGAAAAGCAGGCTTAAAGTGGGTGGTCAATTCCGGCCGTAGCATCTCGGCCAAACCTGCTGGCGAAGGCATGGTCTCCTCGTCGGCACAGGCCTTCATGATGGTGTTGGTACCCAGGTTGCTGGTCAGGATTATCAAGGTATTCTTGAAATCGATCTTGCGACCCTCGCCGTCCTCCATGAGGCCCTTATCGAAGACCTGGAAGAAGAGTTCCATGACATCTGGGTGGGCTTTTTCTACCTCGTCGAGCAAGACAACGCTGTAAGGGCGCTTGCGCACTGCTTCGGTGAGCACACCGCCCTCGCCGTAGCCGACATAGCCTGGCGGAGAGCCCTTGAGGGAAGAGACGGTATGGGCCTCCTGATACTCACTCATGTTGATGGAAATCAGGTTCTGTTCCCCGCCGTACAACAGATCGGAAATGGCGATGGCGGTCTCGGTCTTGCCGACGCCGCTGGTGCCGACGAACATGAACACACCGGTGGGTTTGGAGGGATCCTCAATGCCGGCATGGGCGGTCTGCACCATCTGCGCAATAGCGGCCAAGGCGTAGTCCTGACCGATGATCCGTTCACCGAGCAACTTCTCCATCTGCAGCACGGTCTGAATCTCGTCGGTCAGCATGCGGCCGGTAGGGATACCGGTCCAGCCGGAGATAACGTCGGAGATGGTGACAGAATCAACCTCGACGGTGACCAAGGGATCATCGCCCTGCACCCTGGCCAGTTCCTCCTCCATTTCCTTCAGGCCAGCGCTTTTAGCCGCCAACTCGGAATCTTCAGGGTTCTTACCGTGCAGTTCGTTGATCTCCCGACGGGCATCAAGGATCCGGTTGGCCGCTTCCATCTCCGCCCCCCACTTGGCGTTTAGGGCCGCTAGTTGATTGGTAGTCGCCTCTTTCCGGGCTACCAATTCCGCCATTCTTTCCTGGTGATCTCGGCCCATCCGGGTCTCTTTTTCAAGAAGGGCAATTTCCCGCTCGATCTGAGCGATCATCCGGGTCGCATCCTCAACGGCCGATGGTGAGGTGGTCAGGCCGATAGCGACTCTGGCGCAGGCAGTATCCAGGACGCTCACCGACTTGTCGGGCAATTGCCGAGCCGGTAGATAGCGATGCGACAGGCGTACCGAATCTATCAGGGCTGCGTCGGTGATCATCACCTGGTGATGCTTCTCCAAAAAAGGTGCAACGGCCCGCATCATCATGATGGCCTTGGCCTCGTCCGGTTCATCAACCTTGACCACCTGGAAACGGCGGGCCAAGGCAGCATCTTTTTCAAAATATTTTTTGTACTCCGCCCAGGTGGTGGCGGCGATGGTTCGCAGCTCACCACGTGCCAGGGCCGGTTTCAAAAGATTAGCGGCATCGCCGGCGCCGCTACCGCCAGCCCCGATCAGGGTATGGGCCTCGTCGATAAAGAGAATGATCGGCACCGGTGAGGATTTCACTTCCTCGATCACCGATTTCAGCCGGTCTTCGAACTCTCCCTTAATGCCGGCACCGGCCTGCAGCAGGCCGAGATCCAGGGTGTGGATCACCACGTTGCGAAGCGGCGGCGGCACATCGCCCTCGACGATGCGTAGGGCAAAGCCTTCCACTACTGCCGTTTTCCCTACCCCCGCCTCACCGGTGAGGATGGGGTTATTCTGGCGGCGACGGATGAGGATATCCACCATCTGCCGAATTTCGAAATCCCGCCCGAGTACCGGATCAATCTGACCCTGCTTGGCCTTGTCGGTCAGATTAATGGTGTAAGTGGCCAGCGCCTGCCCCTTGCCCGCAGGACCCCGTGGTGGTGCCGCACCCGATCCTGCGGCGGTGCCCGTAGCTTTGGCCTCTTCGGCCTCGATGGATCCGGCCGTAATATCGGCAAAGGCCTCCTTCAGGGTTTCCACCGAAATCTTTTTGAACAGCGGTGAACTCGAGATCAGGATTCTGGCAGTCTCCTCGTTACTCAGCAGGGCAAGGAGGATATGGCCGGAACGAATGCTCCCCGCCTGGAAATCAACGGAAGCCAGCAGCCAGGACTCTTCAATCATCCGCGGAATGCGTGGTGAGAGGGCCGGGGTTCGGGCGTTACCGGTCTTAAATCCCTCGATAGTGCCCGTCAGATCGCCAATAAGATGCGAATCATTGATTTCGAAATGTCTGAGTATTTTCTGCCAGTCCGTATCGGAGAGGTCGAGAATCTTGAGAAAGAAATGTTCCAGATCAACTTCGTAATGGGTATGGGACAGACAAAGACCCGCCGCAGATTCAAGCGCTGTACGACAGGTGGTGTTCAACTTCGAGATAAGAGACTTCAAGTTCGATCGTGCCATGTGACGCTCCATTAATTATTGATAGAGATTACTTGACTCCTGAAAGGTGGTGCAAAGATTCTCGGGATGGACGAATTCGGGACTTTTCAGCCAGGTTGACCAGCCAAGCCGCGTCTCAGTATGGCCAACCGAGGCACCGAGAATACAGGGGGGGGCCTCCTCACGCTTGAGACAAAGGCAAATTTCAAACTCATACTCGATGCCCACCATATAGCGAACAAGGGAAAAGGTGGGGTTATGCATATCGCCAGCTGGCATGAGACGGGTATATTCTCGGAGCGACATCGGCCCGAGCCGGACTCTGAATTTAGTCTGGCACTCCCAGACATACTGCCCAAGGATATAATTCGTGCCAAGACCACTGTTCGCTTGCCCAAGACGGCTCAAATCACCTTCGGAGAGAGGTATCTTTCTTTCTATGAACTGCTCAACGGATGCTTCCGTACCAGAAAAATGGGCAACTGTGCCGCTGATAGAGGACCCTGAAGGCGCCATCCGTGACAGGAGACCGCTATAAAAAGACAAGGATTCTTCAGCAAAGCCGATCCTACCTGTCAATTTAGACGTTCCGAGACCGCAGAGGCTGAGCAGGTAACCGGAGAGTTTATCTTTGGCCCCCGGCAAGAAATTAACTGGAAACTGGTGTTTTTTCCAAGCCAGGTAAAAAAGGCTGATCAGGCGGTGATGGAAGAGATCAAGGAATGCGGTAAGGGCTGAATCTTTCGCTCGAAGTCGATCTAGAGCCAGCGTGTTATACCAATGCGGAAGGAGCCCCGATGGACCGACCAGACCCATAAAAGCAACTTCCATGGTAGCGGGATCATCCTCCTTCGCACCTGGCACGAGATTTGAGATGTCGCTTGCCGGGAAAGAGAAACCAGGTTTGACGGCAAAACGCACCGCCTCTTTCCCTGGTTCCAGGCCTGCCCCTAGTTTGTTCTTTTCCGGTGCAAGGGTCTCGAGGAGATGGACCGCGCTAAAAAATGAGAATTTGTACCACTCATTAAATAATCGGTCCTTTACAGGAGTACCCGTTCGCCGCTCCTCGGTGACCATTCTTTCAACACCTCTTTCCCTTGTGATGTTATTACCACCAATTGGCTGAAGGAATTCACAGAAACATACTGTCCGAGAAATCGTTCCAAAATACTGGCAAAAAGGAACAATCCGGCACCGACGAACTTATCCTCGTCAAGTTCGATCGTAATCTGGACCCCACGGCAAACCGAAAGCCCCATCCTTCTGGTGACATGTTTGGCCTGAATAGCAACGATGCCGCTGATCTGCTGTTTCGTTGAAGGCGAATCTTCAAAATCATACAGTCTGAGAATCTCTCGCAGTGCTTCCTCCCCACCCTGAACAATGGACATGTAGTTAAGGGATAGATGCGAGATAAGTCGCCATTGTAAACCACCCCCTAAAGAAGGCCGCCGGGATTGTGTTGGTTTACTGAGACAGCGGATCGCACGAATTGGAGCAGCGCTTTCAAGGTTGAAATCGCCATTGGCGTTGCCAAAGGGCAACCTGCTCGGCAGATCCCTGTTGCTGCAGGTAAGATGGGCGGTGAGGATTTCGGCATCGGGATCTGTCGACTTGAACCCCAAATCAACAAAAGAGAGGAAGACATCCGTGCCGCGATCATCTTTTTTCTCAGAGATTCGGCGCTTACTGTGCCAGAACACCTGTCGCTTCAAGTTCTCCGCCTCGGCAAGATGGTGCCTTATGGAATAGAACGGTTTGAATTCAACCCCTTCTTCTCCACCGGAGGCATGAGAGGACACGAGACGATCAAGGCTGAATATTTCGGTGCTATTCCTTCTGCGGATGTCCGGTATCACCTGATATTCCGGTTTCATATATTCAACCCGGATAGGCTCGGCAATGCGGTGAAAAAGATTGATTACCGGAGCTACATTCAGGACAAAGGTATCTTGATCGACAACAATTTTTGTTTTGGGAATCCTATTCAAATAAATTTTGATGGTCAAAGACGTATCGGCGTTCAGTTGCACTAATTCTTGCAGACCGTATAAATCCAAAAAAAGAAATTTCTCAGGGAGGCAAAAATACTCAAAAAGCAGCCTGTATCCTGGGAAGGAGCGGCTGGTAAACGGTAAGAGCGCTTCCTCATCTTCAAACGCAGCGGGCCGAAGCATATTTGATGGCAAAGGTACCTTGGTGGATTTGCCACGTCCATCCACGGTCTCCATCTCTATGGCGACGACGTTATTCAGTAGCAACTCATACAGCTTGAATACATGATGGGATTGCCCGTTAAGGAAGAAGCGGACATAATCCCAGCTCAACTCAGAAAAATGTACATTATTGAAGGTGGCGAGTTCTATTTCAAGGACAAGCAATGAACCGTCATTGCGCGAGAAATCTGGATCTTTGAAACTGGCGTTCACTACTTCTACCGGCCAGATCTGCACAGGCATGCAGGTCTTGAAGTTGCACGTTGTACCGGCAATGGGCTGCGAGATGAGGGTTGAATCACGAGCTAACGCATAGCCGGCTTCGGAAATATTTTGTCTGATGGGGTCAAACTGCACAATGGCCATGGAAGGAATGGGGGCCACGTAGTGCGGATAGATGATATTGAGGAGCGACTGGGTGATCTCAGGAAAATCATCATCGATCTTCTTGTGAATGCGGCCACTGATAAAGGCGAAGGCCTCGATCATTCGTTCGACATGCAAATCTGCCGAACGGTCCTTCTCAAGCAAGAGACGACCGGCAATCTTGGGATATTTACGGGCGAACTCCTGCCCTATCTCCCGGACATAGGTCAATTCCTGTTCATAATATTTGAGTAACGCGTCTTCCATGATCCTTACCGAGAAATGAAGTATTCGCCCCTATTGGGGTCAAGCTGGATATCGAATGCTACCGGTTCGGCAAAGGATTCTACCACCATGGTGCCGGCGATGCGGAAAAAAAGTTCTCGTCGCTCGCGGCCAGTATCAATCTGCACGACAACGTTTTTCAAACGCGGCTCGAAAAGCGCAACGGACTGGGCAATCTCCCGGCGCAGATTCTGGAGCACCATCGGATTGTTGGGGTTTTCCGCCGTATAATCGCGCAGACCGTAGGTATACAGCGAGCGGTTCAGCTCACCGTAGGCTGCGGGGGGATCCAGAATATTTCGCCGTGTATTGAGCAGGTTCTCTAGATCACGGAGGAGCGACTTCTCGACCTGTCTCATGCTGACGCCCTGGGAATGGGGTAGCTCCGTACTCACCTCAGGCTCGTCATCGATCAACCTGTCGAGAATGGATGCCTGGATGTTTTCCTGCCGCTCCCTCATCATTCACCTGTATATCTTTGATTCTTCCCCTCCGGCCTTCCCACACGAGGGTTAACTACCACAAAATTACCACCGTGCCTGGTACGGTCGGCACACCAACCGTACCAGGATGCATTCCTTTCCTATAATTACACCGAGTTGGCCTTGATATCATAGTTAAAGGGAGCATTGCCAGCCCCGCCGCCTTTCTCACTCTGGGGAACATATACGACATTGACCTTGGCAAAATTGATCGAAAGATTCTCGGTCAGCCGGTCCTCGCCGCCAGAGCCGCCGGTAGAAACCGAGGTGATCAGGCAGTCTTTTAAGGTCATCTTGATATACTCCAGAGGATTTTCGCCGGCCTTACGCACGACCAAATTGGCCTCAGCGATGTGCTTGCCAGTGGCACAGGCGGTCATCAAAAAAGTGGAACTAAAATCAACATATTTAGTTACGCTGATATCCTGAAAATTCGCCTTGCCAGAACCACTGCCACCGCCCATATGCGAGGAGCCTGAATTTGAAATGCCCCAGCTCCAGGCAAGTACGTCGATTTCGTCCTTATGCGTTTTATCCTGCGCCTCGCCCTTAATTCCCTCTAATTTCAAAAACATGTCAACAGCCATTGCGAATCCTCCTTGGTATTATGGTTGAACATTCAAAGGGCTTGCCATCCACCCCCCTTGTGTTTTTCTTTCATGCCCAACACAAGGCATTATTCTTCTCTGTAAACACATCGTAAAAATCATCCGACAGCTTACGCCGCAGGTGGCGGCAGGTTAGCCACCAGCCGCAGGGAAACGGTCAGCTCGTCGAGCTGGAAATGCGGCTTTAAAAATGCAACCGCCCGATACGCACCTGGTTTCCCCGGAATTTCAGAGACATCGACCCGCGCTTCCCGCAAGGGATACTTTGCCTTCATCTCCTGGCCGGCATTATCATCCAGCAAAACGTAGTTGGTGATCCAACGATTCAGAAAATCCTGGGCATTCTGGGCGGTCATGAAACTACCAATCTTGTCACGCATCATCGACTTCAAATAATGGGCAAAGCGAGAGGTCGCCAAGATATACTGGAGCTGCGAGGATAGGCGGGCATTGGCCGTGGCGGAGTCGGTGTCATACACCTTGGCCTTGTTGCACGATTGAATGCTGAAAAAGGCAGCATAGTCAGTGCCCTTGCAATGCACCAGGGGCACGAAGCCAAGATCGGAGAATTCCTTCTCCCGCCGATCGGTAATGGCGATTTCCGTCGGACATTTGAGCGCGATATCTCCTTCGTCGGTCTGGAAATTGTGCACAGGCAATCCATCCACCAAGCCGCCCCCCTCGACGCCACGAATGGCGGCGCACCAGCTGTATTTGGCAAAGGCATCGGTAATGCGGCTGCCAAGGGCATAGGCAGCATTACCCCAAAGATACTTGCTGTGATCTGTGCCGTCCACTTCCTCTTCAAAATTGAAAGATTCGGTGGGCACATTTTTCTGGCCATAGGGCAACCGCATCAGAATACGGGGCAAAGCCAGAGCGACGTATTTTGCATCATCGGTATCCCGAAAAGAGCGCCACTTGGCGTAATCGGCACCCTGAAAAATCTTGGCCAGATCGCGGGGTCCCCCAAGTTCAGTAAAGCTTTCCCAGTTAAACAACTGAGGAGCCGCCGCCGCAATAAACGGGGCATGGGCGGCTGCCGCCACTTGCGAAATCTTTTCAAGCAAGGCAATATCCTGCGGGTGATTTGAAAACTCGTAATCACCAATTAAAGTGCCATACGAGGCCCCGCCAAAAGTGCCAAACTCTTCTTCGTAGATCTGCTTGAAAAGGGCTGATTGATCAAACTCACTCGCCTTTTCCATATCCTTAAGCATATCTTTCTTTGAAACATTAAGAACTCTGATCTTCAAGCGTTGTCCGGTTTCCGTCTTACTGACCAAATACTGAAGCCCCCGCCATGATCCCTCGAGTTTCTGAAAAGCCTCATGATGCATAACCTCGTTCAGCTGGCGTGATATCAGTTGATCGAGCTGGCTGATCCGGGTGTTAATCATGGCCTCCATGTCCTTGGAGACTACCATCGTCCCTTCCATGACCTGGCCCACGAATTCACCAATCAGATCCTTAGCCCAGGCCTTCTGACTCTCCTCGCGGGCCATGCGGCCTTCATTGATAATCTGGTCGAGCAGGCTCGGAGACTCGGTGTCCGCACTCGTCGATTGCGCTGCCAGATCCTGTTGCGGTGTGCTCTCTGTCAAGGTGGTATCCTCCCGTTAGTCTTGTTTATCCGTCAATGCAGATTGTGCACCAACCTCTTTTCCTAATTTCTCAAGTGATTCGGTGCTGCTGATCACCTCTTTCAACAATTCCTCAAGCTTATCATTACCATCAAGTTTACCGAGAAGATCAGACAGCTTTTTCCTGGCCTCCACAAGCTTGCGTACCGGTGTGATTTGCTCGGCAACCCGTTCCGGATGAAAATCCTCAAGGGATTTGAAACGCAACTCAACACCTATTTTGGTATTCTCATCAGTCAGTTTGTTATCGACCTTGTATGCCAGTCGCGGCTTCATTCCCGCCAGCACTGTGTTGAAATTGTCCCTATCTATTTCAACGAACTTTCTGTCCTTCAATTTTGGCAACGGTTCATCAGGATTACCCGACAAATCGCCCATAACACCTACGACGAAGGGAATTTCCTTCATCTGAATGGCATCACCTACCTCAACATCATAAGTAATCTGCACTCGAGGTGCCCTTACTCTGTCCAGGGTATGCTGCAAACTTTCTTTCGCCATCTATCGTCCTCCTGTTGAAGTAAACGTATATCGTCTTGCAACGGTTATCAAACGAGACCATCTTGGTAGATTGAGTTACTGTTTATATTTCATAGCCTTGGTAATATCTGTTGTACAAAGTTTCTTCAGTATATCCTGTGCCCGATAACGATCCTCATCAGTAGCCCCATCAGCGATCAAACAGCGATACAGGATATCCAACACCTCGGCGATCCAGATAGGTGACTCCCAACGTACCAGCTGCAATTCCTCCATCTGGGCAAAAAGTTGTTCAGCTACAGGACGAGCCAAGTCAGCCCGTCTCGCCTGGAGGCACAATTTGGTTATCAGGATATGATAATTTGCTCGCTCCCGCACCGACTGGGCGCTGCATGCGGCACCAAGCAGTAACTCAATAGCTGCATCGATTCCGGACTTCTTAAACTTCGCTTGAGCCTCCTGCCAGCGAGCCTCCTCCAATCCCCCCGATCCAAGCAACCTGTTGACGCTTGTATCGCCTGCAATTAAAGGCGAGAGCATCAGGCCCCCTTGTTGTCGGGGCGTATCAATCACAACGCCATCGGCTGACGACACTGCTTCCGGTGCCTCACTGTCACCAATTTCGGCCTGATCCTGTTGCTCATCTTCCGGATCAGGTTCCTGACGTCTTTTTTCCTTCAGGAGTTTACTTACCTGAACAACGCAATCCTCAAGGGTCGATCTAAAATCTGAGATTCTCGGGGCATCGTTACCAAACTTTTCGTCAACAACTTCATCAAGCCGTTGAAACTTATCCTGGCATGACTGCACCCGTAGCATAAGTTGCTCATAAAATTCACGGCTCGAACTCTGCACGGCCAATTCAAACGCCTCGGCCGTCAGTTTACCCTCCTCAATCAACTGATCTCGCGCGCTTTTTTTGTTATAATCGGTACTACCCCATTGATCCAGAGTGTCAGCCTCTTTACCGACCTTGACCGACTCTTGCCACTGGAACCATGAATATCCGGGGCTCACTCGTGTATCTGTCAGGGGAATTTCCTTCAACAACCCGGAAAGCTTATCATTGACGAACTCGAAAGGACCGCATCGATAATCTAGATCGCCCTCTTCCGCCTCTGGATAGACACATTCCCAGAAGTTTTCAAGAAATCCGATCAAGATGGCAAGACCCGTTTCAACTCCATCAAAACCTGTCGTCCGGATCATTGCCTCCAGAAGCCAAGCCGCGATTTGCAGATCCTTGGTATTCTGGGACAAAGCCTCTGTAGAAAGCGATATAACCTTATTCCAATCGGCAGTTTTTAATTCCCGGCTCCAATCACCCCGATCCAACAGGTCGTCGGCTCGACGCGCCTCTTTGATCTCGTCATACAGAGCCAAATAACGCATATCGGCTCCGGCGGGGTTATCACCCGGCAAGGGAGCAAGTATCGCATCAATATCGATTGCTGGTGTCATCCTTTTCTCCCTTTACTCGATTGGTTGCGCACTTTCTTGAGCTATCAGGTTGCATTGGATCTCCCGCAAGTCGAGAAGCGAGAAGGCTTGATCGCCAAAGACAAAAACCTGCTGCCCCGCCCCCCTGACACAACTTCCAGAGGGCGTAAACCAGTCGGTCATCCTACCCATTCGGACCTGTTCGTTGTCATGTTTCCATGAATTGGGGTACAATACAGGCAGATAACCGTTTATCGACAACCCGCTCCAGGTGGTGATCGAGGCGGAAATCCACATAAGATCAAGGAACGTTTGGGGAGGAGTGACGATAATTTCCCGTATCGTTTCAAAGGGTACCCATACATAGCGATCATGGGCGAACACCTCCAGCGCGAAGGCTAGCACATCATCCGTATTGCGCATCCCCGAAAATGCAGCGCCATTGACCGTCCCCGTAACCTGAGGAATCTGCGCCGCCATTGCCTCGAAGGCCTCCTGCCCCTTGCCGTCGAGGTTGGACTGTAACTGCTGGCAGGCCTTGTGATAGTCCTCAAAATAGGTTGGCGTTGCGGGTAAGAACGAAGGCATCGTTTTTCCTAATGCCACCTCTACCCGCTCTTGCTCACATTTGAGAAGATTTTCATACAGTGCAATCCCGGCCGCCATCTGCACATCTCCAGCAGCAAGCATCTCCAAATGCCGCTGGGCTTTATCCCACTCACCCGAAAAAAGAAGCACCTGAAAGAGCAGCGTTCTGCTGGCCGTGTCACCGGGATGGGTTTTAACGGCGGCAACCAAGCTTGACCGGGCTTCCGCTAGTTTACCTTCTTTGATCAGATCCTTTATATTCACTTGGCACCTACCCTGAAAGTTAGTCTTTCCAATCCCCTATCCTGTGATGCTTCCGGAGCCATTTTTCAGATTCAGCCCCTGATGGATACACCTACGCAATACCCACGGGTTCAGTCATGTCGTCCTGAGTGGAATGTGACGGCGGCATGAAGGCGTCAGTTCCAACCAATCCCTGCCAGTTCCGGGCAAATTCCTCATTAGTTGTCTTGCCATCTTTGACCAGACGTAGCATCACGCCGTCTCTTGTCTCAGCAACCAGCATCTTGGGCCACTCGCCCTCACGATTGCAAGAAAACTCAAGTTCATTGGCACGATTGCTGCCCTTCCCCATCGGGGGGAAAACTTTTTTGCCATACAATTGGGCATAAAAGGCCTGGATGTCCCCAACCCCGATCAACGGCTGATACATATCCTCAAGTTGCTGCCAAATCGACACCGCCATCGATTGAGAACAGAGCCCCCCCTTGCCACTTCCCCGGCTGCAAACCGTAAATAGGGAGAAAGGAAACTGTCGAAGTCCATCTGAACTTGCCTGAATAACTCCGACAACCGGGTCGGCATTTTTCCGATGCTGGTAAATAAAATGCCATTTACCTTCAGGAGGCATTATCTTGCCCTGAAAACTATCGAGAAGCCAAGTCCGCCATTGCACGGCACCTTCGGTGATGACGACACTGATGTAATCCTTGTAGCATGGCAGTTTTCCATACGTTTCAACAGGATAATCCGTTTTTCCTGGAAAAAATTTTTTCAGGATGCCCAGCATCGTCTCCCCTCCTCTCCGTGGATGCGATCTTTTCCCGAGACGTGCTTCGTATCCGCTTAAATATGCCCTTTTGCTCTGCCGCTACACAACACCATCATCTAGAAGACCACTGTATGTTTTCCGGCAAAGCCTGATCCCAGGAAATGGTAACCGGTACCTCGTAGTGCGAAGCACTGACACCTTTCTCCGACACATTGGCGGGTGCCTCAGCAACACCTTTCGGGAAAAGCATGTTGAACCGCAATTCACTGGAAGAACTACTACTTTCTTTTTTTCCTTCCCAAAGAACATAAGCAGGAAACACGAGGTTGCCGCCACTAATTTTGATCGCGGAGGCAAGGCCTGTTTCTTCGTTTTTTGCCTCCATTATAATTTCAGGATTCGAACCAATCTCCCAATTAATGGTGGCGGTTTTGAACTTCTGTCCACTGAAACGAAGCCGGACAGACTTATCTTTATCATTTTCCAGCCCGGTGATGTTCAGTTGCGTAAAATATTTCTGCGCGCTTAAACCGCTTTTCCCCTGTTCCTCCTCCAGAGTGATTCTGACCTGATGGCTGCGTGGCTTTCCTTCCTTATCAAAGAGAAAATTACGCCAAGCCAGACATTTCTTCAAAAACGCTTTGTCAGACTGGCCTAAAGGGGAAGCCGCATCATCAGCCGGAGAAACGGCGGCATCGAGCAAGTTATATTTTTTGGCAAAGGCCTCAAGCCCATTGCCCGGTGTAAAGAAAAAGTCCTGCAGATCGCCTTTGGTTGCGGTGCTAAACGCCAGTTTCCTGATAGTATTGTCGACAGCATCACTGCTACCCCAGTGGGTTCGGCTACCGAAAGGAAATTTATCGCCAAGACGCGGCCGCCAGGTATTGACAAAATCGTGTAAGTCTTTACCTGAACCGGCGGTAAAACCTTTCTGAAGCAAACTCAAGGCATGGTCTTCAATTTTCACTAATCGCAATGCCATGGGTTCATTCCGCCCGGCCGGATCTCGGCCAATGCGTTTCTGGAAATCTCCCAAGGCTTTCAAGTTATCCATGGAAACCTTTTCACCTGGTTTAGCGCTCTTCAACATCTGCATGGACTCTCGCGAATCATCAGTAAGATTCTCGACAACAGCGCTGAAGATGTTCTGCGCTTCATTCAGTTGCGGTAAAAACCGGGTGGCCGCATACACACTACTTGTGTTGACCACCTTCTGCTCCAATGCCATCACCTCGCTAGAGGTGGTGGGGTTTACCCCAGCATTATTCATGATGTCCTTGACCTCCTGGACATCCTTGTAGGCCATAAATTCAAAAAAAGCGTTCAAGGGCCAGGCAGCAAGATCGATGAAGGCGCCACGCCGGACGAGGACTTCTTTCCGAAAGGCCGGCCAACTGCTGGTCTTCAGAATCCCACTGGCCGGATCCACATCGACCAACTTTTCAGCCCAGAATTTCAGACAGTTGCCCCATGCCGTGCCCATGATAGTGCCGATGGACGCACGGATAGTACCCAAACCGGGAGTTCCTGGGTGACGTAACTGAACCCAATCACCTACTTTCTGCAAAACCTTGAATCGGGAGGCAAGCCAAGCCGCTCGCATGGGCTTCGGCGTCTCCGTTCCCTTTGCTGCCATCGCGCTCATATCAGTTGCTAGGGCGACCTGCAAGGCGGCCATGGCTGCTTCCTGATCGGCCTGGAGAACTGCCCTGTTCAACAATTCATCGCAAATGGCGAGCAATTCTTTTTTCTGCCATCCTTTGCTGGTAACCTTATCCAGTCCGGCCGTAATCTCTTTAACCAACTCCCCTCGCCTCGTCAGCCACGCCTGGTTCCACGATTCGAGTACAGGCAGGGGATTTTCACTTTCGGCTTTCAGCCGTTCTTTCATTTCTGCGGTAAAGAGGGGGCCAAAGGCAGCGATTTTCAGAACAGAATCGCGCACCATGTACATCTCTGGATTAACCGCCCCGTCTGCAGCCAGAATATGACGGTTCTGCTCCATCGCCGACCCCCACTCGCTGCCGACCCCCTTTTCAAGTTGCGAGCAAACCGCAGCATGACGTTTCGCAGTCTCAGCCATGGGCACAATCTCGGCAGAAGTCACTTCCGCCAGTTTGTCATGCAGCGTCAGATAATCGCTTTTACATTTATCCCTGAGGGCATTGGTCCAGACCAGCACCTTCCCTTCAGCTTTCGGGTCTATCCCGGCAATGACTTCTTTAAAGGTGCTGGCTAATTTAACAAAATGCTCGTTGACATTGGTGGTCGTGCCGATAGCGGGCGGCACGTTGGCAGCCAGCAGTTCGGCATAGGTGGCGTTGATCAAGGCAATCTTGTTTTTTTGCTCCTGCCACTGCATCCCATAAAAGGAATCCCAGAACCGATAGATACTGGTTAAAACCTGACGGACATACAGCCCTCCCATTTCAAGATTTCTGGGACCCTTGCCCGATTTACGGCTATAGGGATAGGATTGAATGATCTGTTCAGCCTCGGCGCGTTCAATATCAAGCCCCTTCGTTGCCTTCCAGGAGACGAGATCCAGCAGAAAAGCCATGGACTGGACGTTGATCGGTCTACCGGCAAGAACATCGATGTACTGTAGCAACATTTTGTACAATCGTTCTTTTTCATCGATCGTAGTCACACTTTTGGTGTCGCTGAAATCTTTCCCAACCGCCGCGACCAGGATATTGAGAAATTGCCTTTCAAAAAGCGCATCTTCAATCAGACCGATATCCTCTACCAATACATTGCCGCTGGTTCGCAAGAAGCGCTTGGCGCCATGCGTTGCTATTTCCCGACGTCCTGCTTCCAGCGTGTTCAGGAGACGCACAATCTCTGATGCGCTTACCTCCTGTCCCGGCTTTGCCCCTATCAGAAGTGTTTGCGCATACCGAACCTGCTGCTCTAACGGCTGCACCTTCTTGACTAAGGATCGGTACCCGGAGAAGAGCATTGCCCCGGCAATTACCACGAAGAGAACTGCAAATCCGGCGGCGGCCACCCTGAGGAGGATCTCCCTCTTGGTGGCGCCACCCGCCCGCTTCACCAGCCAACGTTCCTTAAAGGTCTTTGCGTAAAAAGCATTGATAAAATAAGCGCGGGACTGAACAAATGACTTGGCAAATTCAGCAAGAATGCCTCGATCGCTGCCTTCCGCCCCATCAAGCAGGGCGCGTGCAATCGACTTGCCTTCCTGCATACCGCTGCTGAAGAAACAGCCACGGAGCAACAAGGGGATATGATATCGATCCGGTCTGAAAATCAGACTGAGATACCCGGCAAGGGTATCCTGCAACCGGTGGAATTCGCCGGGGAAAGCATACATCCTATCTGCTTCCACGCCGGGATTCACGTCGCGTAACCGCCGTCGGGCCCAGATGTTCAAGCGTTCGACCAGACCAGTAAAAAAGGTATTAAACTCATCGTGCTTGAAGGCCTCGGGGGTCATATTCTGACGGTTCCAACCCAAAGCCTGTTTCCGATCTTCGTTGGAGAGTGAAGCGCAGAATTCGGCAAACCCGTAGACCAGGTCGAGTTTTGAAATCATGATGTACACAGGGAACTCAACCCCCAGAACAGCGACTAACTCCTGAAGTTTTTCACGGATGGTGAGCGCCTTGCTTTTGACGGTCTCCGGCGGATCTTGCAGTAGGGAAGTCGCCGGGATGGTGACGATAACCCCATTGATGGGACAACGCGGACGATGGCGGGCGAGCAGTTTCAGAAAGGAATGCCACTCCTCGCGGTCAGAAGCGGTATCAACTGGCATAGTGAAACGACCGGCGGTATCAAGGATCACAGCCTCATTGGTAAACCACCAGTCACAGTTGACCGTCCCACCAGCTCCAGACAGGGAATCGTTCCCCAACGGAAAATCCAGGCCGGACTCTCGCAATGTCGTGGTCTTGCCCGACTGAGGCTCACCAATGAGCAGCAACCAGGGGAGATCGTAGATCCTGACCTTGGTCGCCTTTAGGGTGACCAAAGCCTCAGCCCAACGGTCTTTGATTCCCTGCACGGCCACCTTCGCCTGCTGCCGCTGTTGTTGTTTGGATGCAGCATCTTGGCCCAAAGCACTTTCCAGATTGTCGCCCCGCCGCCGCTCCAAAACCTTCCACAGGAGCACAATGGCCACCACAAAAAGAATGCAGAGAAGCACCCCGGCCAAGGCCAGGAGGAAAAAACGCAAGCCCATGCTTTGCCAGATCCGTCCGAGCAGAGCCACAGTGCCCACACCTAACAGGGTACCGCTAATATAGAGAAAGGCCGTCGATTTGATTAAATCCAGCAGAGAACTCAACATAAGCCGATGTGATCCTTCAATTGTTATGGAGTTTTGATCAGTGAAACTGCAATGGCATGAATGTTTTCCGCAATCGTTGACCACAACCATTGGCTCGTCACAAAGTAGCCTATGGTTGCAACCAACAGAACGATGACCACGGTCGATATCCCGAAGATGCGGGGTATCATTTTATCTCCCCCTGCGAAGGCCTCGCCGGCCCCAGGAGTTATAATCCGTTCGTCATCGGGTAATCGATTCGGCAAGACCGCATAGACCCGCTGCTTGATGGTGCGCAAGTCGTCCTCACGGGATCGAAACTTGCCACGAAATCCAAGTGCCAGACAGGTGAAGAAAAAATCAGCCAGCTCGGGATCACGGTAGCCGTACTGTTCCAGAAGTTCAAAAAATCGCTCCCCGGCAACGCTCGTCTTGAAGAATTCCATCTCCAGCAATTTTTCACGCCACTCGTTGGCCTTGTTCCAAGTAGAGGCAAGGATGACCTCGTCGGCAAAGCCTACCAGGATGTAGCGGATGAGTTCCGCCCGCGAGTGCAGGGCCGATGAACTGCGAAGAACCGCCTCAACCGACTGCAGGGCATTGTGAATATCACTGCGCAATGCGTAGATATCAATCTCGGCGCCTGTCTCCAGCCGATAACGGAAGCCAAGAAGAAAATCAATGACAGGCTTGACAGCCATGCTCACCTGATTTTGCATTACCGTTCTCCTTTTTCGACGTGAACATATAGGCTGATATCTTCAGTCACATCTACCGGAATCCCATGAATCACGAGCAGAAGATCCCGATACAGATCCTGCCAGAATTCAGAAGTCCTAGAGAGATCCACCTGAAAATAGTGGAGACCGCTGTGATCGGGCAACCCGGAGGGGATTCGCCGCAACCGCTGACAGGTCAACCCTCTGGTTCGTGCCATCAACATCTCGTCGATTCGTGACGGCGGGCCGATTTTGACGCGGTAATCGCTGAGCATGGCGTCCACGCTACTTTCCGGCATGTCGGTATTGATGCAGAGGTAGGCAATCACCCTCACATTCGGCTCCGGATCGAGCCATTCCTTGTCGATACGGCAGTACCGCCGCTCACCATCAACCTCAAAACGCCGGTGGATATAATCGACCACAACCCCGCCTTCCACCATGCGCTCCACGAGCTTAATGACCGTTTCCATGACATACCAAAGGTTGTCGTGATCGTAGGCCGGGACCTCCAACGGCGTATCGGGATACAGCACAATCAACTCGCCGAACAAACGCACCAGTTCCAGATAGAGCGAAAAAGGGTGTGTCTGGTTCATGTTTAACATCTGCTGCAGTACCAGACTGTAGCTCGACATGATCTGCAGCCTGGTCAGGTTCGCAAGGACTCGCAGCGGATCATTGGTCAGGGAGATGCGCTTGGCGACCAGCTCACCTTGTAAGAAGGTGGCCTGATTACGAATTTTGACCACCACATTCTTGACTCTGTCCCGCAGATAGGCAGAAGCGCCGATATTGAGCAAGGGTGGGATATACGCGGCATGAAAAATGGGCTGTTTTGCCGAAGACCAGACCAGTTCTCCCACCTTGAGAGCCTCGAATTGATCTCCTGGCGGCGGCCCCAGGGTTATCTGCACATTCCACAATCGCGATTGAATGACTTGCCCGTTTTCGCCGCTGTTTTCATCAACAAGGGTGTTTTCCTTCAAGACGAAGGGACGGGGAATACCCTTATTGGTTTCGTTGAGGGGATGAACAAGGGGTCGATTTGGCTCCGCTCGCTTGATTGCAAACCAGACAGGCAAAGGCTCATCAAGCTGACCGGTGATGTCCGCGAACCCGCGTTCTTCGGCATAGGCATTGTTGGGGATATTTAACCACGTTCCGTCTTTTAACCGCAGCACCGCACTGTCGACCTTGATTCTAAATCCGGCGAGAGCGGTCGGGTTGATCTGGAGATCAGCAATGCCCCACCAGCACGAGACGAGATGCATCATCTGCTCACGGTCGACCATGGAGGAACGACGGCGTTGCGTCTGAAAATGATGGGGCTGCATCAGCATCCCCTCGTACCAATGGACTTCAGCGGACTCGGCTTCGAAATTGGGGATCACGGCATCAGCTCCAATCTGTTGTTATGCACACGGATAAGATAACTGTCGCGAAACCGTTCCTTTCCCGGGAAGATGATGATTTGCTGCTTCGCCCGCTCACTGGTATTTTCATAATCGGCATAGATGATGATTCTTCCGGTATCACTGGGTACCCGCACGTCAATCTTCCTGGTGCCTCCATCTTTAACAGCGAACTTCTGAATCTCTTCCGTGGTCAGCCGTTCCCGCATCTCATTGCCGAACCACAGCTCGGGCGAGACAGCGAGAACAGCCTCAGCTTTGCTTTCATTGACCGTGATGATATCAATCGGCAGCAGGATGCCATCGTTAATAGGCACATCCGCCTTAAGCGACACAGCCACTTCGGTATATCTTGGTGTCGCCGGCGCGGCGCATCCCGACAGGGCTATGCCGACCAGCAACACCTTGAAAAAGTTGGTAATACACCGCCTGGCGGTACCCCGATCATTCCCAGTCTGCAGCGTGCATTGCTCATTCATAGTCATAGCCCCAATTGTTGAAACTTTTTCTTAATGATATCGCGGACAATGGTCTCACTCACACCCTCGGTATCTATTCTACGACGCACAGCTTTGAGCATGACCAATATCTCCTCGATATCCAAACTTTTTTTCCCAAGCGACTGCATAAGCGATCTGCCATCCTTCTTTTCAGAAACCGTACTCTCCAGCATCGTGCAGAGAGCGTCGGCGAAAAATTTGTAGCCATCATGCTGCGAGGCCAGAATAACGACCAGTAAATTATACAAGGTATCCAGATAGTGCTTTGTTCTCTGCTCCAGCTGGATCGGATCTCCGGCACTTGCGGCCAGCACCTCATCAAGTTTCATTGTCAGTCCGGGTGGGCGGAAATCCTGCTGCGTGGCAACAGGGTTGATGGCATCGGCAAGAAAACCCAAAATGAGCCGCTCCAATCGCTGTCCAAAAACTTTCCAGGGATCCAGTGCGAACTGCGGTGCGGCCCCCTGCCCCCTTGGCAGAATAGGCTGCTGCCCATAACCACCTTGCCCTTCTGCTGACGGGCCGGCGATAGGAGCTGGGCTTTTCTTGGCGGTTCGGACAATATCGATCACCGTCCGATCGGAGGCGCCCCGCCGCAACTTCGGCCCAAAGGCCTCCATGAACTGTTTGTCTTTCCGCATATAGCGCGCGGCAAGACTCCCTCCCTCCTCCAGGATAGCGCCAAGAATATCGCCGATGCCGATGGTACCCTGCTTCCGCTCGGCCGCCAGATTCATGACTCTCCAGACCCGGGTAGCAACAGTCAGTGAGCCAGGCTGTCCCTTGAAAGAATTGCCTACCGAAACCTTTGCCAGCCATTTCCCGAAGATTTGATACCGGTCCGGTGCTTTGACCTGGCGGACACAATCATACCCCGCATCATTTATTTCGGCCGCAGACTCCATCATGGCGATGAAGAGCCGGTCGACATCACAAAAATACCGGTCGATCGTGTTATCCTCTTCAACGAAGCGGAAGAGACTGTTCCACACATGGTTAAGCCCCGGGGTCATGGTGTAGATCGTCCGTGGGTCGCTGAAGCTGGACTCGCTGAAGGGAACACATTCCACCCCTTCCTTTTCCGGGTCAATCTGCAAAATCGTAGACCCTACCAGCAAGACATCATCCATCTGCAACGAATAGCTCCGACCAGCCTGGAGCTTTTCATTCTGATAAAAGGTGCCATTGGTGCTGTTCAGATCCCGCGCGCACCAATCATGCCCTTCTTTGACGATCTCCGCATGCCGTCCGGAAACCTCCTCGTCCAAGGCTAGAGAAAGAGCATTCCCCACCTTCCTGCCAATGGTCCCTTTTTTGTCGAAAAGGCCACGAAGCCCATCCATGGGGCCGCCAATTACTTCTAGGACTACGGTGTCGCTCATTCGAATTTACAGTCTTCAATCTGCTTGGCTAGTTCCACCGCTTCAGCCCAGCAAGCCGAAGATTGCGGAATATCTTTCAAATAATCGCAGGCATCCTTCTTGTTTCCCTCCTGGAGAAAGACCTTGGCTTTGCTCAAGTATTTGGCATAGAGATTGTTGCCCTGCCCTGAAGCGCACCCACTAGCCGCTGGTTGCGAAAGAGGAACAGAGGGAAGAGCTACGGCGGGAGGTGGTGGTGTCTGAACGGGCGCGGGACTCTTTAACCAGAAAAACAGGCCAATGCCCACGATCAGGACAGCCGCTCCGATACCACCGCCAATGAAAAGCATGTTCTTGTTGCTCTTTGGCTTCTCTCCCCCTCCATAGACAGAGGGTGTCTCGTGCGCTATGCCCCCTCGACTCCCCCCACCTGGAGGAGCATTGGAGCCGAAGTCAAAAGATGGCGGAGTATAAGAGGGGGACGGAAAGCCCGGAGCCTGCTGCCCCGCAGGGAATACTGGCGGGATGGGCTGACTGGAGGGAAAGGGGAACTTATCTCCTTCTGACGGGGCCGGTGAGAACGGCTGACTTTCTCCCCATGGCTGAGCGGCAGGCGTTGGATACGCAGGCGATGCCGGTCGGCTGGGGAATGCCCCACCCGAGCTGGGCATTCCTGATCCGGGACGCTGCTGCGCGGCAGCCGCTGGGTTGCTCATCAGGACGGTCGCATCAGTGTCAATTTTCTTGTCGATCTTACAGGTGACATTACCGATTGTCAGCGAGGCGGGAGCGGCTACTTCGAGGGTTGTCGACTTATAGATCTGGTTTGCATAGACCAGGCCATTGAGGCCCAGGACCTGCACGTTGATCCGATCGCCGTTGCGTTGCATGACGAGATGGTTGCGACTGAGCGTCTTGTCCTCGATGACGATATTCTGGGAAGAATCTCGACCGAGCGTGACAACCTCACCATAACGTAAAGGGTATCTGATCGGATTTCCTGGAAGATCAGCCACAAACCACATATCGTCCTGCTGGGCCGAAAGCTGGTACAGGTCCGCCGCCGGCTGTGGTGGTCTATAGGGCTCCGCCGGTTGGGGGGGCCGATAGGGTTCCGCTGCCGGTTGAGGTGGCCGGTACGGTTCTACAACCGGCTGCGGCGGCTGGTAGGGTTCGGGTGTTTGTGGTGGTGGTCTATAGGGCTCAGCGGGCTGAGGCGGCCGATAAGGTTCTGCCGCCGGCTGGGGTGGCCAGCTGGGTTCCGCAGCTGACGGGGGCGGCTGGTAGGGTTCGGGAGACTGCGGCGGCCGGTAAGGTTCCGGTGAGGGAGGCGGAGCAGTGGGCGGAAAGGCCTCTGCCGGGGGCGGACTCTGCCAGAAAGGGTTGGGTGAAGGAGGAGGCGACTGATTTACCTCCGGCGGCCTACCGTCTGCGGGGGGGGGTGCATTGAAACCACCGATACGGGTCTTATCGTCTTTGGGGAAATGGTTATCCATATTGTTCCGAACCAACTCTTTATGCAAGAGCACCGCAGCAAACCCCACCGACCCGACCTCAAGTCAGGACCGTGGGACGTATGCCGGGGTCATTGCCTTTTGGTTAAAATACACGGTAGAAGACGAAAGGAAGACGTTGGTTTGTGGTGGTACCGTCTTTTCCGACCGTCTTTTAAGTTATAGCCAAACCACCTTGAGAGGAGAGCCACCTCTCTTTGTTATCCCTATCCACTGGTTCCCCTGCACCGCATGGGAACCGTTCTGGTGCGTGAAATGAACCCTGTCTTGCTTTGTCATTTCGACCAAAGGAAGAAATCTCCAACGGCCAAGCGCACCCTGCATAACAGGTTCAAACAACTGCTTTTCCACCCTCCAGGGCAACCAACCGCTCAAAATTTTCCAGCGAAAGAAGATGGGCCAGGGCAAGCTCCAGATAACCTTGCCGATAGAGGCTGCCGATCGTCTCGTCCGGTAAAGCGGCCATCTTCTGCCGACTCAAGACAAAAAACCCTTTGAGCTGAAGTTTTTCCCCGGTCGCCATGGCCACGTCCGCCTGCATCGGCTCAAGGAGACCGTGCTGCAGCAGGACCGCGCAGAAATCCAGGGTCCGCTGATGCTGAATCTGGAACTCCTGCAAAAAAGAAAGAGATCGTGTCAACGCCGCGCTCTGGTCGCCATCCTCCTGAAACAGTCGCTCGCCCCGCCCTTCCCGGTTAAAGCCGGCAAAACCTTCATCGATACAGACCAGGTAGTCCGTGCTGCCCTCCTGCAGGGCTGGAATAAAGGGGTAGCGTCGGACATAGGCGGGAATATAGGCGGCTTGCCAGGCCCCTTGTTTGTTGATGAACAAATTCTGGCCATCCTGCAGGCCGAGAACAGCTGCCGGAAAATAGCTGCCCTGGTCCGCCACAAAAACAAGGGGATATTCCCGGCAGGCCTTGCTGAATTCAGCAGCGAGGACAATCACCGAGTTCGTTGCCGCGGCAAAGGTCATATCCGTAACCGGGGCAATCGAGACATCCCGATGCCGATTCTTGTCCACAGGCACCACCTGCCGATAAAAAAGAGGTTTATTCATTCTATTGAATCCATGATTTCACTACTTGTTCCGGCCTGCTTACAAATTGAGACTTCCCGGCTTGTCATTTCGACCGCAGGGGAGAAATCTTCAGAATGCAACGGCGAATTAACGGTTGCGGCTATTGACGATTTATCACGGCATCCCTGCTATCTTATACCAGCGCTGGGTATCGTACTTGCCCAGGGTCTCTTCCATCTGGTCCTCCGGCATCTTCAATTCCGGGGTAGCCAACGAGAAGAGCGAAATTTGCTGGTTGAAGAGGGCCGGATCAATGTAATAATTGAGATTACCTTCTTTTTTCAACTCACTGCCCAAAATTGAATTAAAGGCCGCGTTAACGATCGCCACACCGTTATGATTGTCAATATTTGCCTGATTATAGAAACCGTCCAGGGTTATGGTCTGGTTCGTTTCCAGGTAAATATGGCCAGGGACATTGAGATTGAGATTGATCTTGCCCAACGGATCCGAGGTGATCACGGAAAGGTTTCCTAAGGTCGTCAGTGTGTATTTCACCGGCTCTCTGTTATTAATATCACCATGAAGAGCTTTTAAATACACATCCCCAGCTCCTGCATTCATATCGGCATGGAGGACAATGGTATTGTCGTCCAAATGAAAACCACTGGTTGTTAAGATGCCATTCAGGGTCGTGGCCCCTCCAATATCGGTGAGGGTTCCAGAGAGACTGCTGCCAACATTGCCAGTGAAGGTGTCATTGCCTGAGCCGCCCAACAGATTGCCCACACCGGTGAAGGCCAAGGCTCCCGCCGTGCCTGCATTCGAGCCGCTGATGGTGAAGGTCTCACCCGCATTTGAGCCGGTCAGGGTCGTGCTTGTTCCGTTACCGACAAACGCTTCGATGCCGCTGAAGGTGCCGTTAATACCGGTGGCCGTCGCGGTCTGCTGGTTGATGGTAACCGCTCCCACCTTGGCACTCAGATCCAGGGTATCAGCCGTCGTCTGCGTTCCCCCCACCAAGTTGCCGCTCAGACTGCCCGCGTTGGCGATCACAAAGGTATCATTGCCACTGCCGCCAGTCAGGTTGGCTATGCCGGTGAAGGCGTTCCCGCCGTTGACATCAGTGAGCGTTCCCGCATTGGCCGCGTTGATCGCCCAGGTGTTAGCGATGTCGTTACCCGTCAACGTGTTGCCCGTCGCCG
>TBL_comb47_HYPODRAFT_10000524_pt1 | contig 51239 bp, 45 predicted proteins | sample TroBogypolimnion_40_FD_10682 | JGI IMG/M metagenome (IMG submission 10682)
ATGGTCTTTGGCGTTGTCGGAATGCTTGTAGGAGTGCTGATCGCAAGTCAGCTATTTGCTCCTGCTTTAAATTTTAATATTCCCTATACAACATTTGGAAGGATCCGTCCTCTCCATACAAATGCCGTTATTTTCGCGTTTGTGGGTAATGCAATTTTCATGGGCGTCTATTATTCGCTGCAGAGACTCTGTAAAGCAAGAATGTTCAGCGACTTACTCAGCCAGATCCATTTCTGGGGGTGGCAGTTAATTATTGTACTTGCAGCCATTACACTTCCACTGGGGATGACTTCATCTAAAGAATATGCCGAACTTGAATGGCCGATCGATATTCTTATCACGATTATTTGGGTTGTCTTTGCAATTAACATGATCGGCACGATAATCAAAAGAAGAGAGAAACACATTTATGTGGCTATCTGGTTTTATATAGCTACACTTGTAACTATCGCAGTTCTTCATATTGTTAATTCTGCAGAACTTCCGGTTACATTATTTAAAAGTTATTCTGCTTATGCAGGAGTGCAGGACGCCCTGGTTCAATGGTGGTATGGGCATAATGCAGTAGCGTTTTTTTTAACAACTCCCTACCTCGGGTTGATGTATTATTTCCTTCCAAAAGCAGCGAACAGACCTGTCTATTCATATAAACTTTCTATAATCCATTTCTGGTCTTTAATTTTCCTATATATCTGGGCTGGTCCGCACCATCTTCTTTATTCATCACTGCCTGACTGGGCACAGTCACTCGGTACGGTATTTTCCATTATGCTTATAGCTCCATCATGGGGTGGAATGATAAATGGTCTTCTTACATTAAGAGGAGCCTGGGATAAAGTACGCGAAGAACCTGTACTTAAATTTATGGTTGTTGCAGTCACAGCTTACGGAATGGCAACATTCGAAGGCCCTATGCTTTCATTGAAAAATGTGAATGCGATTGCCCATTTTACAGATTGGATTATTGCGCATGTACATATCGGGGCACTAGGCTGGAATGGCTTTTTAACATTTGGTATTCTGTACTGGCTAATCCCAAGAATGTGGAATACGACCCTCTTCTCAAAAAAGCTAGCTAATGCGCATTTCTGGATTGGAACCCTGGGAATAGTTGTTTATGCGACTTCAATGTATTGGTCCGGAATTGCCCAGTCGTTAATGTGGAAACAATTCACTCCGCTAGGATTGTTACAATATCCTAATTTTCTTGAAATTACTCTACAGATTATTCCAATGTATATCATTCGAACGATTGGCGGCGTACTTTACCTCATCGGCGTGTTTATTATGATATACAATTTGATTAAAACTGCTAAGCAGGGAACCTTCACTGCAAATGAAGCTGCACAGGCGCCGGCAATTCCCAAAAACATAGACGAATTCAAAAAAGGAGCCAGGCACCGCTGGCTTGAAGGTAAACCTGTTTACTTTGTAATAGTTTCACTTGTGGTTATACTTGTTGGTGGAGTTATTGAATTCCTCCCGACATTTCTTGTTAAAAGCAATATCCCGACCATCAGCAGTGTTCATCCTTATACTCCGCTTGAACTTCAGGGACGAGATTTATATATCAGAGAAGGATGCCTTGCCTGCCACTCCCAATTAATTCGCCCATTCAGATCAGAAACGGAAAGGTACGGCGAGTATTCAAAAGCCGGAGAGTATGTTTATGATCATCCATTCTTATGGGGATCAAAAAGAATAGGTCCCGATCTTCACAGGGAGGGTCAGAAATACCCGAATCTCTGGCACTATCTCCATATGGAAAATCCAAGGCAAATGTCGCCAGGCTCTATAATGCCAGCATATGCATGGCTATTGACAAATAACCTGGACAATTCGTCACTGAAGACCAAAATAAATGTATTAAGGACTCTAGGGGTTCCGTATGCAATAGGGTATGAGAACCAGGCTGTTGCCGAGGCACAGAAACAGGCCGAGGGAATTGCGCTTGATCTTCAGAAGAATGGTGCACCAGCAGATCCTGATAAGGAAATTATTGCACTTATTGCTTATCTGCAGCGTCTGGGTACTGATATTAAAATTGAATCTCAACCAACAAACTGATATTGAAGGACAAGTTATGATTGAAAACAGTTTGCAGAATATCCGGGGAGTTGAAATTTTCCCCGTAATTGCATTGATTATGTTTGTCGCATTTTTTGCCGCACTTGCGGTTTGGGTCTCAAGAACAGATAAAAATCATATGTTCATCATGAGCTCTATGCCATTGGATGCTGACAAAGAATTAAATAGTAATGGTGAAAACTATGATAAATAAGATTTATAAAACCATCCTTTTTATCTTTGCGGAATTGCTTTTTAATTTCGCAAATGCATCAGCGCAGACTTCAGAATCTGAAACATCTAAATACGATGTACTTAATCTGACTTATTATAATATGGTTATTTTAACTCTCGTAATATGCATAGTAGTGGTATTCGCATTACTTCATTATTACGGATTTCAGGAAGAAAAACCTGCAAGAGCGAGGAAAAAATCGGTCTTCCTTGAAAAGTTAAAAGATGCAGTAACCCGCTCAGCTCCATTGGATCGCGAACATGAAATTCTGTTGCCGGATGATTACGATGGTATTAAAGAATTGGATAACCAGGTTCCGCCCTGGTTTAACTGGCTCTTTTACGGCAGTATTATTTTCGCCGCATTATATCTCCTTAATTATCATGTACTGTCAAATAATAAACTGCAGACTAATGAATATGATGATGAAGTTAAAATCGCCGCTCTCCAAAGAGATGAACTGATAAGATCCGGCGCTTTTATTAATGAAACCACAGTTTCCCGTCTTACAGATGCGGGTTCACTTGAAGCAGGTAAAGAAATATTCAAAGCCAACTGCGTGGTCTGCCATGGAACTGAAGGCGGCGGACTTATCGGTCCAAACCTAACAGATGATTACTGGATTCATGGCGGAACAATTAAAGATATCTTTAAAACTATTAAATATGGTGTGCCGGCTAAAGGAATGATTACATGGCAAAATCAGCTTAATCCAAGACAAATGCAGAATGTAGCAAGTTATGTTATGAGCCTCCATGGTACTAATCCAGCCAATGCTAAACCTCCTCAGGGGGATAAATTTACCGGCACCGACACTACTATTTCAATAAAGACGCAATAAATGATTGATCCGGAAGCAAATAAAGAAAATTTCAGAGATTCATTAGGAATAGTAAATCAGGAAGGGAAAAGAAAATGGGTTTATCCTAAAAAACCTTCAGGCAGGTTCTATAATGCAAGAACAATATTCAGTGTATTTCTGCTCATTATTTTGTTTGCTACTCCCTTTATAAAATTGAATGGGCGCCCCTTTCTGCTTCTTAATATTATAGATAGAAACTTTATTTTGTTCGGCATTCCATTTGGCCCGCATGATTTTTACATTATAGTAATAGCGATGATTGCTGTTATTGTCTTTATTATACTTTTTACTGTTGTGTTTGGAAGAGTCTTCTGCGGATGGGCTTGCCCTCAGACTGTCTTTCTGGAAATGGTGTTCAGGAAGATAGAGTATTTTATTGAAGGGAATGCAGGAAGGCAAAGGCAGTTGAATTCTGAACCATGGACGAAAGTAAAAATCTTTAAAAAGGGTTTTAAGCATTCTATTTTCTTCGCAATTTCATTTATTATCTCAAATATGCTTCTGGCATATATTATCGGCATTGATGATCTTGCAAAAATTATCTCTGATCCTCCTTACCAGCATACTGCCGGACTATTGGCAATGTTTATATTCTCAGGAATATTCTACTGGATATTTGCATTCTTCAGGGAGCAGGCCTGCATTCTTGTCTGCCCTTATGGACGGCTTCAGGGTGTACTTCTTGATCGTGATTCAATTGTAATAGCATATGATCATGTCCGCGGCGAACCAAGAGGAAAGATAAGGAAAAATGAGGTTTCTGAAATTAAAGGCGACTGCATAGACTGCAATTTGTGTGTGGATGTCTGCCCAACGGGAATTGATATTCGAAACGGTATCCAGCTTGAGTGTGTTAACTGCACTGCCTGCATTGATGCCTGCGATGAAGTAATGGATAAAATTAAACGCCCAAGGGGGCTGATAAAATATGCTTCCGTCAACAGCATTGAAAAGCAGACTAAATTTCATTTAACTCCAAGAATCATTAGTTATTCTATTGTTCTTCTCATTTTAATTACTGTCCTGGGTATTCTTATTTCTTCAAGAACTGATTATGACATAAATATATTCAGGACTCCAGGACTATTGTTTCAGGAACAGCCAGATAATAAGATCAGCAATTTATATGATCTTAATATTGTAAATAAAACTTATAATAAAATGCCGGTTTCTCTTAAACTTGAAAACCTGAATGGGGAGATTAAAGTTATTGGTAATCCTATTTACTTAAAGGAACAGGAGATAGCTGTATCTAAGTTTATGGTCATTCTGCCAAAAGCAGAGCTTCACCGGATGAGTACTCCTTTTATTATTGATGTCTACTCTAATAAAATGTTGCTCGGAAAAATTACTTCATCATTCCTTGGACCTGTAGCTATAAAGGATAAAAAATGAAGTTTAACTGGGGCACCGGAATAATGTTTATCTGCATTGGATTTGTTCTCCTTTGTATAACAGCAGCTGTTATTTTTATGAATCAGGATGTGGAGCTCGTTTCCAATAATTATTATGATAAAGAAATTCGGTACCAGGATAAAATAAATATACTAAGGCATACCCGTGACCTCCATGCGGATGTAAACATTGAATCCTCCTTTAACATAATCACACTGCATTTCCCAGGCGCGATTAAATCAATTAGTCGTACAGGTGATATTATTTTCTTCCGCCCCTCGGGCGAGAAGAATGATTTCAAAATAAAAGTATCTCCCGATTCAGATGGAACTCAGATAATTAGTTCTGAGAAACTAAAAAAAGGATTATGGAAAATTGCGGTTGACTGGAAATCTGACGATAATCAGTTTTACACTGAAAAATCTATCCTTATAAACTGATATGGAATTATGGACAGCACTAATAATCGGATTTGGAGGAAGCTTCCATTGTATCGGGATGTGCGGACCAATCGCTTTGGCGCTCCCTGTTTCAGGCGCAGGTAAAATTCAATTCATCTCAGGGCGTATTCTATACAATTTCGGCCGGATCATTTCATACATCCTTATGGGTGCTCTCTTCGGCTACCTAGGCGGCAAAGTTATAATGTATGGATTACAGCGGATCCTATCCATTTCATTAGGATTAATTATACTCTTATTCCTTCTCATCCCGCCAGGGAAAAGGATGTATTTAGCTTCATTCCCCGCTGTAAAAATGAGGATAATTATACTTAAAGATTTAATGAGGAAGCTCTTTTCCGTAAATTCGAAATTATCACTGCTTTTTATAGGAATATTAAACGGATTTCTTCCGTGCGGATTTGTCTATGTTGGATTAGCTCAGGCTTCAATGGCGGGTGATTATCTTAACGGATCACTTGTAATGCTAATGTTTGGGCTTGGTACTTTCCCGGTAATGACTGCAGTTTCATTTTTAGGGAAATTAATCAGTCTTAATTTTAGAAGAAAACTTAAAAGGACCCTTCCTTATATGGCTGGAATATTGGCGATTATATTCATACTCAGAGGTTTGAACCTTGGAATCCCTTATTTAAGTCCGAAACTTGAAGGTGGTCTTTATCATCATACAATGATGCACTGTCATTAAGTCATAAGAGAAGCTCAACTTTATTTTAACCTTAAGCTTCAGATTAACTCTTCGGGTGTTCTGCGACCCATTGTTTTATATAATCAGCAATGTTAACGGTAGAAGCACCTGGTGTAAAAAGTTCCCCTACCCCTAATTGTTTTAATTGTTTAATATCCTCCTCGGGAATAATACCGCCCCCGGTAAGTAGCACATCGTCGATATCTTTTGCCTTCATCAAGTTCATTATTTTAGGGAATAAAGTCATATGAGCACCGGATAGAATACTGATCCCAATAACATCCACATCTTCCTGAACTGCAGCTTCAACAATCATTTCAGGTGTCTGTCTTAATCCAGTATAAATAACTTCCATTCCGGCATCTCTCAATGCAGCAGCAATAACCTTTGCACCTCTGTCATGTCCGTCCAATCCTGCTTTTGCAACTAATACTCTTATTTTCTTTTCCATAACAAAGTTCCTTGATTATTTAATTTCTTCACGGATTTTATCGGCATATTCTCTCATCATATCATCCGAATATTTCTTTAGGTTTAATTTAAATCTGAAATCGTCCTGATCAAACCGTGGAATAATATGCAGATGAAAATGTTTAACAGTTTGTCCTGCAGCAGTTCCGTTATTAACTACAAGATTAAACCCATGACAATTAAGTTTACGGCTGATTATATCCGAGATTAACTGTGCTGCCTGGATTACATAGTCAAGCTCATTCTTAGGCACTGCCAGAAAATCGGGGTAATGCTTTTTTGTAATAACAAGTGCATGACCGAAATTTACCGGGCTTGTATCCAGAATTGAAATAACATTATCATTTTCATAAAGAATTTCAGCATGGGCATTTCGATTGACGATTTTACAAAAGATACAATCCATAGTTAAAAAATAAGGTTAAAATTCAATTTAGGCAAAATATTCAGGGAATGTCTTCCTCACTATAATTAGTATCAATCACAAAGTTTTTATAATAATACCTGGCTCTTTCAAGGTCCTCAGGTGTATCAACAGCGAGATTCTCATAATCTGTGACGACAACTTTAATTTTAAATCCGTGTTCAAGCATCCTAAGCTGTTCAAGCTTTTCTGCTTTCTCAAGATCTGTAGGAGCAAGTTCGGTAAAACGGAGAAGTGATTCTCTCCGGTAAACATATAATCCAATATGTTTATAAATTTCGCACCTCTGAATTTTCTCAAGATTTGTTCTTGCGTCTCTTACAAATGGGATTGGTGACCGTGAGAAATAAAGAGCGAAATTATTATAATCAAAAACAACTTTGGGAATTGAAGCGGCTTTAAGTTCTTCTACGGATTCAATTTTTTTGCAGAGAGTTGATACATTTACTTCAGGATCGAAAAGCAAAGGCTCAATAGCCTGATCTATCATTCTCCCTTTTATGAATGGTTCATCCCCCTGAATATTTACAATTATATCAGCATCAGGAAGGTTTTTAGCCACATAGGCAATCCTGTCGGATCCTGTAGTTATGTTTTTAGGTGTAATATATACTTTTGCACCGAAATCTTTCGCGACCTGGGCAACCTTCTCGTCATCGACAGCAATAATTACATCAGATAATAATCTGGATTTTTTTGCACTTTCGTAAGTATGCTGAAGCATGGGTTTGCCGCCGATATCAGCAAGAGGTTTTCCCATAAGTCTTGTAGATGCAAATCTAGCAGGAATAATCCCTATTATCATTTATTCCCCGCCTATAACTTTAGGGACTTTGAAATATTCTTCATCTTTATCCGGCGCATTTTTAAGAGCATCTTCCCTGTCAATTGACGGTTTCATTAAGTCATTCCGAAAAACATTTGAGTTTTCAACCGGGTGTAATAATGGCTCAACATTCTCTGTATCCAGTTCATTCAATTGTTCCATGTAAGCAAGAATTTCATTTAACTGAACTGTAAAACTTTCTAGCTCTTCATCCTTAAATTTCAATCTTGCCAGCTCAGCAATATGTTCAACGTCTTTTCTGGTAACTGACATTTTTCAATCTCCTAAAATATTTTTATCAGAACTAATGGCAGAATTTAAATATGCCGGCAGGCTTTTTATTGCAGTTACCCGCTTTATTATAGAAGGGTGGCTATAAAAGAACCATTCAACAATAAAATGAGGATCCTTGTCTCCAAGATTTTGTTCATTCAGTTTTTCGAGTGTCCGGATAAAATCATCCGGTTTCCTGGTTGTATTAATAGAATACTCATCAGCTTCATATTCAAACTTACGTGAAATAATATTCGAAACAGGAGTCAACACAAGTCCTATTACCATGGCCCACAAAGATAATAATGGCAGAACTGCAATATCAGTCTGACTGCTGAACCCAAACCAGCCAATAGATTTTTGATAACAAAAGGCGATAAGGAATAATGTTGCAAAACTAGAGATGGTACCGATAATAATATTTTTAATTATATGCTTTTTCTTATAGTGCCCTAGTTCATGAGCAATAACGGTTTCAATTTCGTCTTTGGAAAAGTTATCAAGAAGCGTGTCGCCTAAAAGTATTCGTTTGGATTTCCCAATCCCCGTAAATGCAGCATTTGCCTTTTTGGTATTCTTGCTCATGTTAAATTTGAATACATTTTCAACTTTAATACCCGCCCCAAAAGCCAGGACTTTGATTCTCTCATTTAGATCCTCATCTTCCAGTGGAGTCACCTTATAAAATAAGGGTAATATTAATACAGGCACAATCCTGGCGAGAACAACTGACAGCACAAATAAAATTATCGCGAAAGGAAGCCACCACCAAGCACCATATTTATTCAAGGTATAAAAGAAAAAAAGTAATAATGGAATACCTAATGTTAAGGATATTAATAGCCCTTTAATATCTTCCCAAATCCAGGCTATAAAAGTCTGATTTGATAAATTATATTTATGTTCGAGGTAGAATTCAAGATAGTAATTCAGGGGAAAGAATATTATCCCTGCCGCTATACCAGTCACACCGGTGAACAATAGAAATAGTAAATAACTATTTGCTGAATAATGTAATAAATAATTAAGCAGGGTTTTACTTAAACCGCATGTTACAAATAAGAGAATAAGAAGAAAACTTGCTATCCCTTTGCCGATACCGGCTGCAAGCTTGATGTTGTTATATTTTTTGGAATCCATACGTAAAAAATAAAATTAAATAGGGTTGCAAACAAATAGTAAAAAAAAGAGGCTATCTGATTAAGATAACCTCTTAAAATTTAAAAAGTATATTATCTTAGGAATTTACTTCTTTGTTTCTTCTTTCTTATTCATTTTGCAATCTTTATCCATCTTGCCGTTCTTATCCATTTTGCAGTCCTTGCTCATTTTTCCATCTTTGGAGCAGCATCCTTTAACATCACATTTTTTAGATGTTCTTGCTTTTTTAGTTGTCTTATTAGATTTATCATCAACCTTAGATACTGTTTGATTGGTTTTATCCGGTGACTGATAGTTGGTCATCGAATATCCACTAACAGATAATGCGAATGTGAAGATTAATGCAGCAATTAGAGATTTCATTTTGATCCTTATTATTGGTTTGTAGTTATATTTTTTAGTTTAATTTTTTATCTTTCTTTGAATTTTCCTTTTCAAATTTTGCGATATACTTGGCTGGATTCTTTTTGAATTTTGAGAGACATGTATTGCAGCAGAAGCCATATGTTTTCCCATTATATTCTACAAAGAATTTTGGATCTATCTCCTCATGTGAAACAATGCAAACCGCATTAACAAACTTTCCTGAACTTTTCACATCCGTAGATTTTGTCATTTCCGCTTTCTTAACATCTTTACCATCCTTGTTATCCTGCGCATAACTAAAACTGAAGCTTAGAGCTATAATCACTATAAAGAAGCCCAACAACATTTTCATATATTTTTCCTTTTGATATGTCAATTTATTCAATTATTCACAATATATTCACGTATTAAATAATACCTAAATCTTTTTCCTGAAGCCAGCCCACTTTGCCGTCCTTAAGTCTGATCCTGACCCAATCATTAACTTTGTCTTCCAACCTGACTTTAATTCCTTCATGAATAATAAATGAATCGGTACTTTTATCATCAGGAGAAGATTTCACATTGACAACCTGCTGTATTATTACGCCATCCCGTATATTAAGTTCCCTATTCATCCTCACAGACAGAAGCACAGAGGTTATAATCAAAACAATTAAAAATCCAGCTGTTGAATAAACAGCATATTTCTGAATAAGCTGGCTTTTTGCGAAGAAATAGAGCCCAATTGAGATAAGGACTACGATATAGAAAAAATAAGCGAGATACGTCCACCCGGAAATTGTAAAACTCATGAGTGTACTTTCCCACCATTTAAACAGGAAGAAGGTCGGCATTACATCAAGTTTATCGACTATTTTATTATTTACAATTGCAAGATTATGGGCTATGTCTTCATCTGCCGGAGCAAGTTTAGCCGCTTTCTCATAGTATAATATTGAGTAACCTGTTTTCCCTAAAAGATAAAATGCATTACCAAGATTAAAGTAAAGCGAAGGACTCTCATAACCTGCCTCAACAACTTTCTGATAAGCATCTGCCGCTTTATCAAAATTGCCAGCCTGATAATATTGGTTTCCCTTTGTCATAAGGTCTTCTTCAGTTGAGGCAAGAGAAACTGAAAATCCGAATCCAACAAAGAATAATATTAAAGGAATAATTTTACGCATGTTTCTTTACCGAAATTGATCTTTCAACATCTATAATTAGTTTTTCCGTATCATTGTACATATTGTTCATTTCAGTAGTTCCATCTTCAACAGGAGCAAACCTTATATATTCACATTTCTCAGCGCAGGTTATGATTTTCCCGATCAGATTTTCGTCAATATTTCTCGATTTTAACTCAACCGATGCCCTGTCGAGTGTAAATTCAGATTTAGGGATATGAAGTTTATCTTCAAGATATCCGAATAAAGCCAGAGATATTTCACCATAGAATTCAGGCTGTTTACCTGAGTTCATTAATTCCTTAGCAGTCTTTAAACGCTTCTGAGATATTCTTTGCGCCTTGCGGTATCTTAATAACTGTACATTTCCTGAAAGTTTATCCTCTCTCCTTTTCCACATTACAGCACCAATTAGAAAGAATAACGGAAGAACTGAAGCAGTCCAGAAACCAAAATTATATAAAACGATATCTCCTGTTTTATGCAGGCCGCTAGTAGATGTTTTAATATACCGAATATCATCGCCAAGAAGTTTAATATCTTCTTTTGAGAGACCTGCATAATTCTGATCGCTGCTTCCCTGCTCTACATTAATATTATATGGAGGAGTACTTATTGTAACATAACTTTTTTTAGCCGGATCGAAATAAGAGAATTTAACCGGCGGTATTTCTTTTTTGCCTGTATTTCTAGGGACTAAAAGATACTCAATTGCTTTTTTACCGGATATCCTTCCCTGTCTAGTAATCTGATCACTTGATTTAGGATCATATTTATCAATTCCAGTGGGAAGATTTAAATCCGGAATACTTAGTAATGAAATATTTCCGCTCCCGAAAATATTTACCTTAAGTGATAAAGGCTCGTTTGTTTTTGTGGTTGTCTTATCCAGTTCCGATGTAATTGTATACTGACCCACTGCACCCTTAAAGGTTTCAGGCTTATTTTCAGGAAGGGGTATTGCAGTAATTTTAATTGTATTAGACTTAGCATCGTAATTTACAGTTTCAGCATTTCCAAAGAAGGGGTCATTAAAGAAATCATCAAAGATACTATTTCCAGACTGCTTCCTTTTTTTCTGGATCTGAACCGGTACATTCAATTCCATAGGAGTAACCGATAATTCCCCGCTTTGAGACGGGAACAATGCGGCTTTTTTCAATATGCCTACTCTGTATTGTTTTCCTTCATAATTCTCAACCGTAAAATTTATATTGTTTGCAGTTTCAAGTTCTTCACACCAGAAGCCCTGATATTGAGGAAGTTTTGAAACCTGCATCTGAGCAGCGATACTTAGACGAGTATATAATTTATATGTAATTGTTACTTGCTCACCAACATATGCTTTCTGTTTATCAGCAAATGCACGGATAAACAGATTTTTCCCAATCTCCTGATTCTGTGAAGCTGAATTATCTGCAGTATTGCCGCCGGCATTTTGTTTCGGCGAACCTTTCCCAACTTCGATTGTAATTGGGGTGCTCCTTAAGGTTGTTCCCTTGTAATTGATTGAAGCGCTACCTACAGTAAATTTTCCCATTCCTCTTGCCCTTAAGTAGTAGGAATAAGATAATTCTCCTGACACAGCGCCATTTATAATCTGCATGCTAGTTGACTGGTTGGGACCAGAAATAACTAGCAAGCCGCCAAAATCAGGTGCTTTAAATCCTGTAGCGCTATTTATATCCTGCCCTGAGAAGGTGAATGATACTTCAACCTGATCAGATTCGCCAATTTTATTGCTGCTTGCAGAAGCAGTTAAACTTTGAGAAATTAATTTTCCTGAAATTACAACTAAAATCAAAATCACATATTTAAGTATATGCCTTGTCATCATTCTACCAGTCTTTTTCAGTTTTAACGGGTACACCTGTATGTTTTCTTAATTTCTTCTGAAGATCCTTTTCATCATTTTTCAGTGCATTAAGGATTCTTTCAGCCTCATCCTTAGAAATCTTATTTTTATCTTTTGGCTGCTGCTGCTGTTGATCCTGTTTATTCTGATCCTGTTTATTTTGATCCTTTTTGTCCTGATCTTTTTTATCCTGGTCTTTCTTATCCTGATCCTTGTTATCCTTATTCTGATCTTTGTTCTGGTCCTTATTCTTATCCTTGTTATTCTTGTCGTTTTGATTCTGTTTATTATTCATCATTGACAGCGCATAAGAAAGATTATATTTAGTGTCTTCATCCTTAGGATTCAATTTAAGAGAATTTTTATATGACTCAATGCTTTCCTTATATTTCTGCTGTTTAAGGAAAGTATTTCCGATATTATGATACACTTTTGCAAGTTGATCTTTATCTTTTGTTTTAGTCAATGAAGCGCCGTATTGTTTCATTGCTTCATCATAACGCTGTTGTTTATAATAAGCATCTCCAAGATTAAAGTTACCCTGAAATGAATCAGGCATCTTTTCAATACCTTTCTTAAAATTTACTTCAGCATCATTATATTTTTTCTGAGAGTATTGATCAACGCCTTCATTTACAAGACTTCTTGTACTCTGAGCATAAATGCTGCTGCAATATGCTAGTACTGTAAAAAATAATATTATAAAAACGCTTTTCATTTATTCAATCCCAAGTCTCTTATTTAATCTGGTAAATAATGGTGACTTCCTTTCACTCATGAAGAACTCGATTAATAAAAGTATAATCGCCGGTATTAAAAGATAATAAAATCTATCTTCGAATTGTGTTATCTTTTTAACTCCGAATTCCGATTTCGTTAATGATGAAAGATCACCATAAATTTTGTCAAGATAATCTTCGTAGTTATTTCCCCTGAAATACTTTCCATTTCCTTCTGAAGCTATCTGCTTAAGAATTGCCTCATCAAGTTTTGTAATTACGGTATTCCCATCTCCGTCCTTTTTAAAATCAACCTGCTGTCCCTGGGCATTATAAATAGGAATAGGTGACCCTTCCGGAGTACCCAATCCTATTGTATATGTTTTAATATTTTTAGAATCAGCATCACTGACTGCTTTATCAATATCCCCTTCGTGGTCTTCGCCGTCAGTTATTATGACAATAACCTTCTGGGTCGAGGTCCGGTAATCAAAAGATTTTACAGCTAGGTTAATAGCAGAAGCGATTGCAGTTCCTGGCTGAGGTACTGAATTTTCGTCAACAGCATTCAGGAATAACGAGGCTGCAGAATAATCGGTAGTCAAAGGGAACTGAACATATGCCTCTCCTGCAAATATCACCAGCCCTATCCTGTCTCCTTTTAATTTGTTAATTAGATTTGATATCTGCTGCTTTGCTTTGTCTAACCGGCTCGGTTTAATATCATTAGCCTTCATACTTAATGAAACATCGAGACAAATAAAAACATCTATACCAGTCTGCTTAACTTCCTGAGTTCCAGTGCCGATCTGAGGATCAGCGGCAGCTGTAATTAATAATGTTATAGCCAAAAGAAGGATTGCATATTTTAATATTATTTTGGGTCTGCTGTAAAAAGGGACCAGGATACTCTGAAGCTTCTTAGATGCAAAATTACCCAGCATTTTATTCTGTCTTAAAACAAGATACCAGAACAATCCTGCTAACAGCGGCACTGCATATAAAGCATATAAATATTGCGGGTTTGCAAATCTGAACATTACGGCAGTCTCTTAAATATTGTTTGAGATAATCCGATTTCTAAGAATAACAGAACTAATCCAACACTCAGCCATGGGAAGAAAAGTTCCTTCGCATTTCTGTAAGATGTGACTTCAACCTTTGTCTTTTCAAGTTTATCAATATCCTTATAAACTTCTTCAAGCGCCTTGTTGTTTGTGGCTCTGTAATACTTCCCGTCTGTAATCTGTGCAATCTGCTGCAGCATATTCTCATCAATTTCGGCCGGGATCATCTGATATCTGACACCAAATGGTGTCTGTACCGGATAAGGCGCCTCACCTTTTGTCCCTACACCTATAGTATAAATTCTGATGTTATATGTTTTTGCAATCCTTGCTGCTGTGATCGGATCAATTTCTCCGGCATTGTTCATACCGTCAGTCAATAGTATCATAATTTTAGATTTAGAGGGAGTATCCTTTAACCTATTAGCGCCATTTGCAATTGCATTTCCAATTGCAGTACCATCTTCAATCATTCCCGGCTTAACCTGGCTAAGAAGGTTCTTTAATACACCATAATCAATTGTAAGCGGGCATTGAGTAAAGGCCTCACGTGAAAATATGACCAGACCGATCCTGTCCGAAGTTCTTCCGTCAATAAAATCATTTATAACATTCTTTGCTTCGCTTACCCGGTTAGGTTTAAGATCTTCTGCCAGCATACTTCCCGAAATATCCAGCAGCATCGCGATATCTATCCCCTGCGCATAAATATTTTCACCTGAATTAAATGTCTGAGGACGTGCAAGAGCAACAATAAGAAATCCTAAACCAAGAGCTCTTAATACAGGTGGAGTATCCCTAAGTTTTTCCTTCCAGCCTTTTGGAATCCTCTTTAGCAAGGTCAAAGATGAATAGGTAACAGAGGGTTCCCTTTCCTTTCCTTTGTACCAATACCATGCAAGCATAATTGGAATCACGAGTAGAAACCAGAACATCCAGGGATATGCAAATGTTATATCTTTAAACATTGCTTACCTCTTCCGGGATATTCTCAATTGTTCTGTTCACAATTTCAACTGCCTGTTTCATCATCTCCGCGTTAACTAAGTTATCCGGCTTGAATTTAGCAAACTTCACAAGATCAGCATTGTTCAGAAATTCATTAGTAATATCAATAATCTTTCCGGCTTCTCTTCTTTGACTCAACTGAAGATTTACTTCAGTTGTTGTAAGTTCAAGTGCCGGCAGGCTGAATTTCTTTTCAAAATATGATCGAATAATTTCAGTTATCTCTGAATGATATTCTTTTACCATACCTTTCTGCCACAACTGTTTATTCTCAAGATCTTTCAATGCATTTAATGCTTCAACATGAGGAGGAAGAATAATTTTCTTTGGTATATTCGCAAGTCCCGCTTTTCGTTTCTGATTCCATTGGTAAAGATACCACCCGCCTCCAACCAATATAAGAGCAAGCAGGATCCATAAAGCAATCCATCTCCAGTCAAGAGGAATTGATTCAGGGTTTTTAACATCTTTTATTTCTGCCTGCGTGTTAACCTTTACTGTGCGTACAGAAAAAGTAACCGGATAAGATAAAAGCGTTTTTAATGTAGTATCCTGATCAGATAATTTCTCATCAGGCTTATTTAATAATTTATACTTAATTGCAATTGGAGGAATAGTCACAACCGATGAATCATATCTTGAAACAACAGCTTTAATTACTGTTGTTTTTTTATCCTTATCTTCTGTTGTAACAGGAGGCAGAATCTGAAGGATTTCCACACCCTTTAAACTATCCTTTATCTGAGGCGGAATAATCCCGATCTTTTTGTCGTATTCAATTGTTAATGTGTAATTGACCGCATCGCCGACCTTGTATTCTGTAGTATCGGTAGCAGCTTTAACTCTTAATCCCTGTCCGTAAATTAAAGTATTAACCAGAAACAGAAATAAATAAATAAACCTTTTTACCATCTTCTCTCACGCATTCTGAAAAACTGTACTAATGGTGCTATATAATTCTGTCCGGTTTGAATTTCAATACTATCAAGCCGGCTTGTAATAAAGAGATTCTTCATTTTCTTTTTCTTTTCCTCGATCAAAAGTTTGTACCATTTTTGAAATTTAGCGTCTGAGGTATCAATATATCTTTGCTCGCCTGTTTCAGCATCCATAAATTTAACGATACCTACTTTGGGGATATTGTCTTCTTTTTCATCTTTAATGACTATTCCAATCAGATCGTGTTTCCTGCCTACAATTCTTAATATCTTTTCAAATCCGTCATCAATAAAATCTGAAAGCAGGAATGCTATACTTCTCTTCTTAATCGCGTTGTTCATATATTCGAGCGCCTGTTTCAATCCAGTACTTTTCCCTGAGGGCTCAAATGATAAAACTTCGCTTATTATACGAAGTACGTGTGTTCTTCCTTTTCTTGGAGGAACAAATCTTTCAATCTTATCAGTGAAAAGAATCAGTCCAACTTTGTCATTATTCTTCATGGCTGAAAAGGCAAGAATAGCGCTCACTTCTGCTGCTACCTGCTGTTTGGTTTTATCAATTGTTCCAAAACTTAGCGAACCGCTGAGATCAACCATTAGCATAACAGTAAGTTCTCTCTCCTCTTCAAATATTTTGATATAAGGATGGCCGAACCGTGCGGTAACATTCCAGTCGATATTTCTAATATCATCGCCGAACTGGTATTCCCTCACCTCTGAGAACTCCATGCCTCTTCCTTTGAAAACAGAATGGTATTCACCTGAAAAGACCTGGTTTACAAGTCCTTTGGTTTTAATCTCAATCTGCCTAACCTGTTTAAGGAGTTCTTTAGTAAGCATTACGGCACTTCAATTTTGTTCAAAATTTCCTGAATAATATTCTCAGAAGTCATCTCTTCTGCCTCAGCTTCATAAGTAACGGCAACACGATGGCGGAGCACGTCTGGACAAATAGCCCTAACATCTTCCGGGATCACGTATCCTCTTCTTTTAATAAAAGCCATTGCCTTTGCTCCCAAAGCCAGATTTATTGAAGCCCTGGGGGATGCTCCGTAAGCAATCATGTCTGTCAGTCTTTCCAAACCGAAATCCTTCGGGGTTCTTGTCGCAAATACAATGTCAAGAATATACTTTTCAATCTTCTCATCAATATAAATATCATGCACAAGCCCCCTTGCTTTCAATATATCAGCAGGAGTAATGACTGCATTAACTTTAATATTTGTATTTAATACGTTCTGTCTCATAATCTTCATTTCTTCTTCGCGTGAAGGATATGAGATTTTTACCTTTAACATAAACCTGTCAACTTGCGCTTCTGGAAGAGGATACGTACCTTCCTGTTCAATGGGATTCTGTGTTGCTAATACAAGAAATGGTTCCTCAAGATAGAAAGTTTCATCTCCTATTGTAATCTGCCTTTCCTGCATAGCTTCCAATAAAGCACTCTGCACTTTGGCGGGAGCACGATTAATTTCATCTGCGAGAATGAAATTAGCGAAGATAGGGCCTTTCCTTATGTTAAAATTCCCATCTTTCTGGTTGTATATCATTGTACCAATTAGATCGGCAGGCAAAAGATCAGGTGTAAATTGTATTCTCTGGAACTTTGCTTTCATAGCAGATGCCAGTGTTTTGATAGCAAGGGTCTTTGCAAGCCCCGGGACTCCCTCAAGGAGCACGTGTCCATTCCCAAGTAGGCCGACTAGCAGTCTCTCGACCATGGCTTTTTGACCCACTATTACCTTGTTCATCTCATTTAAGAGAAGATCTACAAAAGCGCTTTCCTGTTTAATTCGTTCGTTTAGTTCAGTAATATCCAATTTTAATCCTCATTTATGATATAATTGATTTACTTCGAAAAGTAATAAGATTAGACGTCTGCAAACATAAAAATGTTGCATTATTTTATCAAGAAAATGAACTTTTTTTAATATAAGATTAAAACTCCGTGGTTTTCTTCAACCCCAGGAGGTTTTCCACCCCATTTCTTTGATCCTCAAAACTCCCCCCCCCATGCCTATACACAAATACATTAGAATAAGAGAACTTCATGAGAATAAACAGAGACAGTGCTGATTTAGCGGAACTTAGTGAAACTTAGTGGACTTTAGCGAAGCAAAAACCTCAGCATTTGAAAACCCCAAACTTTAAGTACGATGTTTCTTCCATTGCAGACAGTTTCGGGTGATCAGACGAGGCTCCATTATAATAAACTAGCTGCACCGGCTTTCCTGACTTTATCGAGCCCGAATTAACTGATTCCATAAAGTCCGCTTCACTGATATGATGTGAACAAGAGGATGTTACCAAATATCCTCCCTCATTTAAACACTGCAAAGCTAGTCTGTTCAATTTGGAGTATCCCTTCTTTGCAGTAGGAACGCTCTTTCTGTTCTTTGCAAATGCGGGAGGGTCAATCATAACCACGTCAAACTTTTTACCTGTAGTAATGCAAACCTCAAAGTAATTGAATACATCATCTGTTGAATATTCTACATCAGAAGTAAAATTATTCAGCTTGTAATTTTCCTTAACAGATTCAATCTCATTTGCAGAACTATCAAGAAATGTAACCTTTGCAGCGCCGGCTTTAACAGCATGAAGCCCGAATCCGCCGGAATTACAGAAAGCATCAAGAACAATCTTGCCCTTAACAACTCTTTCTATATAAAACCGGTTATCGCTCTGGTCAAAGTAAAACCCAGTCTTATGCCCCTTCTCAAAATTAATACTATAACTAACAGAGCCGTCATTTATAGTTTCATTTTTAATAGCGCCTAAATAGATCTTATCCTCAATTGGAAGTCCTTCTAAAACCCTGAAATACTCTTCATTTTTAGAGAATATATTTTCAGCATTAAGATCTTCTTTAAGGATTTCAACGATAGCATCAATATTCTTTTCCATTCCGGCTGAATATACCTGAACGACAAAAGTATTATTGTATTTATCTATGATAAGTCCCGGTAGAAAGTCACTTTCACTGAAAGTCAGTCTGTAGGAATTTCTTTCCGGATATAAGTCTTTTCTCAGCTGCCATGCGTTTAATATTTTAATTCGAAGTACTTCTTTCAGGTTATCAATCTTACCTGTGCTTAAAAGTCTAACAGCAATAAGGGAGTTCTTATTGTAGAAACCGGTTCCGATTAAACTGTCCTTCGAATCGCAGACCATAACCAGGTCGCCATTCAGAATTCCTTCATCAGCTTTAAAAATTTCATTACTAAACACCCACAAGTGGCCGTTTCTTAATCTTCTCTCTTCGTTCTTTTTTAATATTATTTTCTTCATAGTGCAATTTACCACATTATTGGCTGTTTTCCTGAGAATTTGAAGGTCATAAACAGAAAAACCCCGGAAGATTTCTTTAACCTCCGGGGTTTAGGAATATAATAACAATTAAAATCTAAACTTAACTCCTCCGAAGAACTCTCTACCTGCACCCGGCTGGTGTGAATCTCCATTAGGATCAGGTTCCAGGTAGGCATTATATCTCTGATTAGTTATATTCTTACAGGTCAAGGTTAACTTGCCATTAAAACCCTGCAATGACCAATCGTATTTTATTCTTGCATGATATAGTGTAAAACCCGGTGCGCTCTCAGATTCTAGGTTACCGCCGTCAATATACTGCTTTGTCAGCATTTCAGTACTTGCACCTATTGAAAGTTCAGGCAGCAAAGAATACTGAACATCAATATATAATTGGTGCCTGGGAGAACTTGGCAGAACATGCCCTTTACTAATGTATTTAATTATTGTAGTATCATTCATATAAAGCGGAACTGGAGTCACATTAGTATATTTGAAATCAGAATATGTGTATGCAACCTGGCAGGTCAAAGATTTCACAGGAGAATAGGAAGCATACACTTCCAGCCCTATCCGGCGTGTTGTATCAGAATTTCTGTAAAAGGTCAATTGCTCTCTCAACTGATCATCAATTCTATATCTTTCAAAATCATTATTAGTCTTAAGATAGAATGCAGTAACATCATAATTAATATTGTTATTTAAAGAACCCCTTGCCCCAAGGTCAATTTCGTTTGATGTTGCAAAAGTAAGATGAGTGTTAAATCCTCCGAAATGATCCGGATTCTGAGCCAATTCTTCAGTAGAAGGAGGTAGAAATCCTTCTCCCCAATTTGTAAATAAATTAAGTTCCGGTGAGGGTGAATATGTTAATCCTATCCTGCCTGTTGTTTTGGAAAAGTCTGCGCTCCCTGAATGGTCCGGCTCAACAGCAGCCAACTGGTCATTTAACTGATTATGCATCTTATCGTATCTTAAACTCAGCATAACATTCCATAGCTGACTTATATCCATTTTATCTATTACAAAAACACCAACACCGCTCTGGGTTATTTTATCATTCGAAAGAAGAATATCCTGTGGAAGTATGTAGGGATTGGCTAGGCTATCATTCCAATGCTGAACCCATTTATCTTCTATAGTCTGCCAGCTTAGATCGGTACCTAGACTTACATGATTCCTCAAAAAATCCTCGGGCCTGCCATAATTCAAATCATACTGAATTGAAGTTCCCGGAGTAAGAATTGTTCTATTGTTGATTGCCCCGTCTATTGATTCGGTATAAAGAGTTCTTTTAACAAACGCATTGAATTTGATATCCTGATCTGAAGCAATCTTCACTTCTCCTATAAGGCCGTTAGTGATCCGATTTGTTTCAAGATACTCATCAAATGGAATAGCCAAAGGATTGGGGAGCCTGGGATCAAGATTAAATAAAGTTGAGTTAATCTCTTCCGGGTTTTCAGTATATACATCCGAATAAATAAAAATTGGAGTTAGAGTTATATATTCCGAAGGAGTATAGGTCAACTTACCTGAGACATTATTTCCCCAAAACTCACTATGCTGTCTGTAGCCGTCCCCCATTGTCCTCGAAAGTGAAATCAGATAATTCACATCTTTTGAAGTACCGCCAAACTTACCTCCTTCCTTCCAGAAAGCATTTGAACCAAAATTCCCATATACTTCGCCAAATAAAGGGACATTAGGTGCATTAGGTGTTGTAATGTTAATAATCCCTCCCGTAGCAGAACCGCCGTATAAGGACGCAGATGGTCCGCGAAGCACTTCAATCTTTTCAACATTACTGAAATCAACATCATAGAAATCAGGGGCAAACCCGGTTGGATCATTGAGAGAAATGCCGTCCTGTAATATTTTAATTCCTCTTATTCCCCGCTCGGTTAGAATACCCTGACCACGGATTGAGAGATGCACTCGTTCACTGTTTGTCTGATTATCCACTTTAACGCCTGGTACAAGCTTTAATGATTCATCTAATGATACCCCTCGCGCGGTTTTATCAAGAGTAGTAGAATCAATTACACTGGTTGAAAATGGCACTTCCTTTAAAGGAATATTCATTCTTGGCGCAGTTATCATTATCTCTGAAGGATACTGATAATGAAGTGTATCTTTCAGAATAGTTTGAGCATTTAAAATTGTGAAGGTAATTGAAACTAGTAAAATGGATAGTAAAATATTTTTCATCATTAACCCTTTTCAGTTCAGGCAGCTACCGGAAAATTACAGAATAAAAAAAATAAGAGATTCTGTTAACTAAAACATTATCTCAATATTTAACACTGTAAATATAAGTATTAATATTAATTGCGCATATAAATAATTCATTATATACATATAAATAATATTAAATTTTATTTATAAAGTAACTTTGTCCGTGTCCCCCACTATAACATAACTTTTTCTTCTCCTCATAAATTTTATTAAACCCTGCATATGCTTAAATTTGGTTTCAAAAAATAAGACTTTATGAAATCTAGACTTCTGTTCCTGTATTTTATTATATCAGCATGCCTAATATTCCCACAGGGATACAAATATGCGCTGCTGTCCGATATTAAATACGGCTCTCCCGGCTCTGAGGATGAGTTAAAAAGTATAGTGGATAATATAAATTCAAGGAAAGAAATCAAATTTGTGATAATAACCGGGAATGCTACGCAGGATGGAAAGGATGAACAGTTCACCGGGTTCAAGAAAACTCTAGATAAACTAAAGGTTGATTATTACCCCGTCTCCGGTTTTATCGATATGAAAAGAAATGCCAGCGGAGGAAGCAAAGCCAGGGAATTGTGGGAGGATGACAAGTTCACTCTTGAGGTTGCCCGGATTTCAAAATATATCGGAATAAATGAATACTCCCCATGGAGAAATTATGGACATTTCTCTGTTGAAGATTTGCAGTGGCTTGATACTGTGGTTACCACTGAAAAAGAACATGAACAAATGTATTTTTATTCCTCATGCCCCCTTGATGACAAAAACATCGGCAACTGGTACGAAGTCCTTAACCGCTTCAGCGGTAAAAATCTGAGAGCTGTTTTCTACCCGGGGCCTATTAATAACATTATATTGGATTCCCCAGTTCCTCAGGTAATCACAAAACCATCAGTCACTAAAGATAACGGATGGGACTATACACTTGTGGATAAGGAGCCCGATTCCCTTTCATTCTATGATGTATCGAGAGATTTCAGCGATGCCTATTGGGGCGGATTAGGCGAATCAAATCCCGTCAGGATTGCTAAAATAGATTCTACTAGTTTTATAAATTATAACGCTAATATCCTCTGGCAGAAAGATCTTCAAAAGGAAATGTACGCTCCGGTTCTTATCACACAGGATAAAGTTTTTACTGCCTCCTTTGATGGTGAAGTATCATGCTTCAATTTAGCCGGAGATACTCTCTGGAAAAAACATCTTGAAAGAACTGTGCTCAGCGGATTTACCCGAGTAAATGATCTATTGCTAATAGGCACTTATGAAGGAGATCTGTTCTCACTTAATGTAAACAATGGATCTGTGGTTCAGGTTATAGGCATAGGTGAACCCATAACATCGCAGCTGGTTACTGCTGATATTCATTACAATGAAACAGACACAAAAGCAGTAATTGTTGGGACCGCAGCAGGCAATATTTATTTTTATGAAGTTAACTCATTTGAGCAGATCTGGGTTAGCAAGCTCGCATCAGAAAAGATTACAACAAAACCGCTTCCTTTAAAAGAGAAGATACTTATAACCTCCCGCGACGGCATGCTGTACAATATAGATTTAAATTCAGGAGTGCTAAACTGGAAATGGTCGGCTAAAAATTCCTACAGCCTATCATCTCCATTTACTGATGATAAAGATGTTTACGTCTCTTCCGCTGATAAAAACATAACTGCTATTGACCTTCTTCGCGGGAAAAACACATGGAGGAGAAACGAACATAACGCTAATGAATCTATTCTCCTTTCAAATGACCGGCAGAAACTGTTTATCAAATCCCTAAGTGACTATTTTATTATCGCTGATGCATCTACCGGCAAAATGGAAAGAAAAATTAAATGCGGCTTCCCGAATGATCCCGATCCTTCCGATATAATACAGGTAAATAACAATATCCTGTTCGGTTCAGGGAACGGTGTAGTCTATTTAATCGATAAATACTTCAGATCATCCCCCCTCCTTTTCCTTGGAAATGCGAGGATTACAACTCTTCAATCCGCCGACAATAATTTAATAATTGCCGCAAACTGCGACGGTAAAATTGTAATATTCAAACTTAATCAGGACTAATGGATAAATTTAAAGGAATAATTTTCGATATAGATGGTACTTTAACATCTACTAATCAGCTCATCTTTGCATCGTTTAATCATGTCGCCGAAAAATATCTTGGACGTCGTTTCACCGATCAGGAAATCACTGCAATGTTTGGCCCCACTGAAGATGTAATATTAAAACAATGGTGCCCTGATAATTACGAAGATGCCCGCAAAGATTATTACGCATTCTATGAAGCCAATCATTATATGGCTGACCTTTATCCGGGCATAATTGATATCCTTGATCTCCTTAAGAAAAAAGAATTACTTTTATCAATCTATACCGGTAAAGGAAGGGATGCTTCAGTAATAACGCTAAAGCTGTTAAAGATTTATGATTACTTCGATTTAATTATTACAGGAGATGAGGTGCGGGAGCACAAGCCCTCTCCAGAAGGCATAACTCTCTTTCAGGATAAATATAATCTCCGCAAAGAAGATGTACTCATGATTGGCGATGCCCCTGCCGACGTAAATGCTGCACACAACGCAGGCGTTAAAGTCGCATCGGTTTTATGGGACAGTTATGCCGGCAGCAAGGTTATGGAACTCAAACCGGATTACCTTTTCCACTCAGTTCAGGAGCTAAGGAATTTCATAACCACCGTGATTTAGCTTCAGCGAGGAATGAGCGAGTCACCAGCGAGAGATCAAGCCGAGATCAACGAGAAACCGTCGAGAAATGAACGAGAAACCGTCGAGAAATGAACGACAAGCCATCGGGAGCGGATGAACGGTAAATAATCTCAAAACCATATCAAAACAAACACATCAGGTTTTAAACCGGCCTGGCTTTTATTGTGTACCGGTTGCCATAGTTTCTATAATGAAATAGTCTTGATAAGTCAAAGAACACCATATAATATAATAGCTCAGTTATATCAGTGATTGAGAAAAATAAATAATAATTATTTTCCTCAATTACTCAACCCGTATTTTATTTCAATAAAATCATTTTTTTAACAGAGTTGAATTTATTCTTTCCATCCGAAGATACAGCCTTTATAGAATAGAAATAAACACCGCTTGCAATACCAGAGGACTCAAATATTAGTGTATAATTTCCGGGTTGTCTTGAATTTTCATTTACTTCACGGATACATTGCCCAAGTGAATTGTAGAACTTTACATTTACACTACTCTCAAACGGTAGCGCATATTCAATTATTGTTAAGGGATTAAACGGATTAGGATAATTCTGAGACAATGAGTAACCTTTAACAATACTGCTTTTATCCGTTGAGACATCTGTCGGGTTAATTAGAACATATGATATATTGATGCCGTAACCCGTAAAATAGTAACTGTTGCCGTTTATATAAACGATAAATTGATTATCTGCCGGTATCCATGATGAATTAGACCACGCTTCATTGTATCCTGTCAGCTCATATCCATTTGCATCGTATGTGCATGTGCATTGCTGATAATTTGACCATGCCCCATTCATCCATATCTGATACAACGTGTTTAACACATTTCCATTTTGATCATTGGTGTAATTGTATTGGTTCGCATTTACCCATTGCCCCATCGACCAATACTGACCAAGTGTATTGGTTTTATACCCATTTGCATCATACGTGAAAGTGGATAATGATGTATTTGTCCATTGCCCATCCCATGTCTTGCCCAGATAGGAAATCATGTTTTCGTTTACATCGTATGTGTAGAATACCTGAAATGAATTTGTCCATTTTCCATTCATCCATGACTGCTCTGTCTCTGTAAGTAACTTCCCTTTACTATCGTAAGTGCTGGTATTATAAACAGAATTTGTCCACTGGTTATTAAGCCATAGCTCAAATAAAAATGTAAGTGCATTACCATTTCCATCATTAGTGTATGTGCTTCTATCATGATTTACCCAAATGCCATTAGTCATGTACTCACCAAAATCAGTAAGAATTTTCCCGTTTGAATCGTATGTGCGAAAACTTAGGATTGAATCTTTCCAGGCTCCCTGCCCCCAATAACTAAACAAATGTACAAGCATATTTCCATTTGAATCATAAGTTGAACTGTCTAATGTAGAATTTACCCATTGCCCATTCAGCCAATTCTGCTGCAAATTAACACTACTTCCATCTGGAAAATATGTCCATGTGTTCAGAATATAATTTGTCCATTTCCCATTCAACCATATCTCAATCAATTTGGAATTAAAATCACCGGTCTGGTCATACGTCCCGCTCATGCGTATAGTGTCCTTCAATGAATAAAGGATTAATGTATCCGGAAGGTAAACCTGACTTTTAATCAAATTCGTTTTGTTAATTTTATTATAAACTTTGAGATGGTGCGTCCCTTGAGCATTGAGAATAGGTAACGGTGATAAGAAGAATATAACAGTAATAATTGCTAAAAATAATTTCATAACTGTTTCCTTTTTTTAATAAAAAGTTAGAAAATTAGTATTTAGTTTAATTTATAAACAATTAGCTGTTAAATTTTGTAACACCTGTCATGTGTATTTATTGGCACAAGGAAATAAAAAAACCTTCGGAGTTAATAAAACCCCGAAGGTCAAAAAAGGAAGGGTTTAAGTAAGCAGGTTACATGTTAAATGGATAACAGAACGTTACTCTGGGTTCAATTCTTTTCTGTGGAGCATATCCAACAATTTTACTGTCAACATCAAGCACAGGTGCAAATGTCCACTGATAAACCATTGAAACCAACAAATATGAATAGGGTTTATATCCCAATTCGAAATAAAGATATGAATTGTTGTCAAGCCTGAACATGTCAGTTTCTTTCCCAATATTTATTTTATCATATCCGCCTCGTACAACAATCGGGAAAGTATTCGGGGCCACTTCAGTTACCAAATGAAGAATGCCGCTGTCAGGTGTTTTATCAAGACGCTGATAACTTCCTGTAACTCCAAGCAGTCCCATTACATCAACCAGCAATTCGCCGTAATAGCCATTGTCTGTATTTATTATTGAGGCAAGTTCTCTTGCTTTACTCGTGAAATTTTCTGTACCAGTAGAAGATGTGTCAACACGGAATCTTTCAATTTCATAGAAAGAGTTGAAATATCCCGGAATATATTGGCCATTATTAAATCTTCTTTCAAGTTTAGCTGATGCAGTGATAATGCCAATTCCATTAAAGTCTGCCTTAACACCGGTGGCAATTCCGTTACCAAAATTAATGATCTGTGAAAAATCAGAATAAATTTTTAGTCCTAAGATGCTGTTTGAAAGTATAGGGAGTCCTATATCAAATCCTACAATCTGCATCGACCCATAGCTGGTTGTCTTATCGAAGGTATTGGTAACCTTGTTATATGTACCATTTATAACTGCAGCATTTTTATTAAAATCTCCTGCAAATGTTCCACCGACTTCCAGGTTGCCAATTATCGGGATACTTCCCAGACTTGTATACTTCAGAGGTTTTACATGTCCTCTTATTCCAACAACACCAGCTTCGCCAAATGAACTATAAATAGATTCAAATCCAAAGTTTCCGAAATCTACGTCAAATACCAGTCCTGTTCTTCTTGCATCAAAACTTGGGCTGTTGTTATAATTATACATTATACTTCCGTCTCCAAGAGTATAATAATCAAGCGCACCGAGTTTAATGAATAACGGATCGTTTTTAACCCCATATCTTGCATATCGGATTATACGGACATAATCAGCAAAAGTTCTGAAGTCCTCAGTCCTTATTTTGCCTTCTTTATTAAAGTCGAGTTGAAGATCAAGACCTATACCATAGTTTCCAATAGAAACATCCGGTCGAAAATGAACAGTATAGAAAAGATCACCATTGATCCAGTTAAGACCTAAACCGCCGGCTACATTCCCTTTCCCGTCAAGCGGGTACTGTGTAAACTGATCAAACTGACCAGCCTGAGGAAATACTGAAATGGATACAAGAAGGAACAACGTAGAGAGTAAAATTCTTTTCATAACATGTCCGTTTATAAGTTATTATGCTAAGCTGTCATGCAAAGTTAAAAAAAACTTTACAATTATTTTACATAAAGTTATCTTTTTTTACACACCAATTGTTCCCTGAAAAACTTACATTGTTAAAGAAATGAAGACCAGAAACTTTAATAATATTGGTTTTCTAAAAACAGAATCTTCCCAATAACAAAATTTATTCATTTCCGGACTACATCAATTTAATTTAATAATGAGTAAAATAATGGATATTATGATTGCAAAACCTGATAGTGTCAAAAGTGAAATATTGCCTAAGTATGAAGTTCTTAAATGTCTTGAAAGTAACGTTAAGGAATGGATGGAATCCCATTTGTCAAAAAGAAAACTCTGGTTCTCAAGTGATTTCCTTCCGTCTGATGAACAAATGAATGAAGATAAAATTACTGTTGCTTCAAAACTTAAAGAACGCGCAAAGGGAATTAAGGATGCTGTCAGAACAGCACTGGCTGTTAATCTTCTTACTGAAGAGGGTCTTCCACACTTCCATACTTTATTAACCAAACACCTGGGAGACAATACATTCTGGGCAAAGTGGACAAATATGTGGACTGCAGAAGAAGACCGTCACGGTAATGTTATCCGTGATTATGTGCGCGACAGCCGGATATTCAATTTCAAAGAAATCGAAATGATGCAGTTCAATTATGTGGAAGCGGGATTTAATCCCGATTGGGGAATGGACCCATATAAATTATTTGTCTACACAACTCTCCAGGAACGTGCTACACAGATTTCGCACAAAAATACAGGTAAAGCCGCAGGTATTGAAGAACCCCTCTTAAATGGCATTTTAAGCAGCATCGCAGCCGATGAAGCTAAACACTATACATTTTATAGAAACGTTTTTAAGGAAATACTCACACTTGATCCTGAACAGGCTCTTCTTTCAGCAGTTACAGTAATGCCCGCAATTGATATGCCCGGCATTGCAATGTCCAACTTTCGCGAAATGGCAGATGTTGTAAGACGCTCAGGCATTTATGGACCATGGGAATATAAATCTATTGTAGAAGAGGTAATTAAATTCTGGGAAATTGACTTAATTACAGGGCTCAGTGACCTGGCAGCCAAAGCGCAGGAAAAAATATTAGCTATCCCCCAGCGTCTTCAAAAAATTGCCGAATATATTGACCATAGGACTGAAAGCAAAACATTTTCTTTTGAATTTATATATGGGAGAAAATTCAGCTAGCAAATCATCAGGGTTTTCATAAACTTCGAAGATTTAAAATTGCAATGAAATCAAGGGGTTTGCGTACCTGTTCGGTTTAAAATAAGAACGGCAGAACTTTAACATTCTGCCGCCAGATATTTTTAATTTTTTCGCTCTTGGAAACTAATCCTCCTGCAATTAAAATTATCTGATAAAGACTGTCCATTTGATGTCCATAACTAAATAAACATCGGATCAATCTCTGATTTAAACATAATAAAAATAGATTATCGACGTTGTAGCCTGAGTCATCAGATCGCTTGCAAAAATTGAACTTTTCCTTATATTTACTTCCAATGTCTCTTGTTGCATAATCTCAAAGGTTTTCCGGTGAAAGAAGAATATTTCAAATGGTACTCAAATTATCTTGATAAAGAATTTGAAATGCTCGTCTTTGGCCACATGGGATATCCTGTTATTTTATTTCCAAATGCAAAGGGGCGTTATTATCAGAATAAAGATTTTGGAATGATCGATTCTGCAGCGGGACTAATAGAGCAGGGGAAAATAAAAATCTATTGTCCTGACAGCGCTGACGAGCAAAGCTGGTATAATTATTCAGTTCATCCATCAGAACGTGTACGTATGCATGAGGCTTATGAAAAAACAATCCTTCATGATGTTCTGGGATATATTAACCATGATACAGGCTTAGAAAGGATTGCAGCGGCAGGATGCGGATTCGGCGCCTACCACGCAGCAAACCTGGCATTCCGTCATCCTGACCTGATTAGCCATATTATTTGTATGGGCGGGGAATTCAATATTAAAAAATCCATTTATGGTTTTTATAATGATAACTGCTACTTTAATAATCCTACTGATTATATGCCAAACCTGAATGATCCATGGTATCTTGACCGTATACGGCAAATGGGAATTATACTGGGAACCGACGAGAGGGATTATAGCCTGGATGAAAACAAATATCTTTCTAATATATTAAATTCGAAAAATATAAATCATTGGCTTGATATAAGAAGCGGCAATGAACTTGACTGGCATGAGTGGAGAGAAATGTTTCCTCAATATCTTTCGCGTATCAGCGGATAAGTCCCAGTTTTATAAGATCATATCCATGCTTATCTCTTATAGAATTCACGGCTTCAAGAATCTTTTTTCTCTTAACATCATCATCGTCAAACAGCGCCTGCTGATCAGGCAGTTTAACAAATTTACTTAACCCCACTCCAATCAATCTTACAGCAACTCTCCTTGTATAGGCCTTGATAAAAAGATCCCACACTGTTTCAAATACAATTTTATCATCATCGGTAGGCGGTAGAGACTTTGATCGTGTCAATGTACTGAAATCAGTATAACGAAGTTTAAGATTAACAGTCATTGCCTTCATTTTATTATCCCGGAGGTTCTGACAAATATGTCCGGTCATATCAAAAAGTGTATCTTTCAGAGTTTCAATGTCAATTGTATCTTCCATAAAAGTATTTTCTTTTGAAATACTTTTAGGATCATGTTCAACGGAAAGATATTCCGTCCCTTCCCCGTTTGCCTTGTACCAGATATCCATTCCGGCTTTCCCGAATGCCTTGGTGAAATATTCAAGAGGCGCTTCAGCAATCTCCCCTATCTTATAAAATCCCCTCTGGTTAAGTTCTATAGTTGTCTTTTTACCAATACCCGGAATAGTCTCTACCGGCATTGGAGCAAGGAATTCCTTTTCGAATCCCGGACGTATGTATGTAACTCCAAACGGTTTCATGCAATCGGATCCAATCTTGGCAAGAGTTTTATTTTTCCCGATGCCTATTGAACATGGAAGCTGAGTTTCTGTCAAAACTATCTGCTGAAGCTGTTTTGCAAATTCAAAATAAGGGCCATACATATGCTCAGTACCGGTAAAATCCATATAGTATTCATCCACTGATGCCTGTTGAATAACGGGAGCGTATTTTTCCAAAACAACCTTTACCAATTTTGAATAGCGGCTGTATTCTTTGAAGTTTCCGTGAAGATAAATCCCGTTAGGGCAGAGTGCGAATGCGCGCCCTATCGGCATGGCTGAATGAAGACCGAATTTACGCGCTTCGTATGAACATGCAGCAACCACTCCCCTTCCATGCGGATCGCCGCCGACAATTACCGGTTTCCCTCTCAGCGACGGATCAAGAATCCTCTCCACTGAGACAAAAAATGCATCCAGATCCAGATGAAATATTGTTCTCATAGGAGTGAAATCTATCTAACAATTCGGAGAAATACAATTAGGATGTAATCCGGAAATAAGACATAAATCAAAAAATGAAATAATTCTTAGAAAAGGTTTAATACATTACTTAATTAAAGAGGCAATGTATGAGAGGGATAATCTTTTCCCCAAATTCCGATTTAGATACATATCCGTCAGCGCCGGAATTCAACGAGAGATCCTTATAAAACACTTCTTCCTCAATTGAGACAATTACAACTTTGGGGTGATCTGGGGGAGCTTTTATAGTCTTCAATATATCAATGCCGCTTTCATTAGGCAGCGATAAATCAAGTAATACGAGATCCGGTTTGTTATCATGGATCATTTCTAAAGCAACATCGCCGGAAATAGCTCCGCCGATTACATCCATTTCATCATTAAGACTAATGAAACTTATTGCTGACTTAATGAACCTGTAGTTATCATCGACTATTAAGATTTTTATTTTTTGCATTATAAGTAATATTTATTTACTACTCAAAAGTATTCTATATTACTGTCTATGACAATCAGGTAATACCTGAAAGGTAAACTATTATACCCCTAATTTAGGTGTATTTTAGCGATAATCTATGCCCAACCGTACATATCAAAAAATAAATTCTACCTTGTCCCCTATTTCTCTTTGGGTACATCATCAAGGTTAAGAACATTTATATCATTATATTCTTTCGCGGCAAGAGGTATTTTATCAGCATTAAGATTTTTATACAAGAGGTCATTCTCTATAAGGTAAAAGAATTGCCTCCTGAATTCTTCAAGAGAAATGCCGCAGGTTACTGCATATTTAGCAAGTTCATTCGGGTCCACAAAATCCGCTCTTCTCAACCGCAACATAAAGCGTCTGGCAATATAGAAAGCTTCAGAAGCAGGATCGACCATTCTAACTCTGGTTTTCTTTGTAAGAGGGTCAAGTATATCTTTGAAATAAAGAGGGACAAAGTGTCCGTTTTGAATAGAAGCCATTGCACCAGAACCGCCATGGAGCAGAAACTGGCATGCTGAAAATCCAAGATCACGAGTATATTCAATATCGTAGGGAATTGGGTCCGCACATCTTAATTCGTAACCGATATTCTTGGCTACAATAGTAATTTTAAGATTGAATTCACGGAGTCTTTCAAGGACTTTATATTTAAGTATTTCACCGAAATTTATTTCAGCAATTCTTATATTATTATGTGCATCACGTTCAACTCCAGCAAGTGACTCAAGATCTTTTGGATCAAGATGTTCAACAAGTCCTTCTGCAATAACAGCTACACCATCGGTTCTGCCGTAACTGAGGCGCTTAATGATTGCGCCAGCAAGGACATCAACTATATGGGATAATTTAATAACAGGACCGGGGAATTCTTCAGGTATCAAAGTTAATGTAGCTCCGGTAGCTTTTCCTATTCCCATAGCTAGGTGTCCTGCCTTCCTTCCCATTGAAACGACAAAATACCATCTGGAAGTTGTAAGCGCATCTACCATGAGGTTCTGAACAATTTCAACGCCAATATGTCTTGCAGTCTGAAAACCAAAAGTTGGAACTCCCAGGGGAAGATCAAGATCGTTGTCGATAGTTTTAGGAACATGGCATACCCGAATCCTCCCGTCAGCCAATTCGTTCACCTTAAGGGAACTGAATGCTGTATCATCGCCGCCGATAGTAATGAGTTTATCAACGTTTAATCTTAGCAGAGATGTAACAGTGTTTTCGAGATATTTTTTATCTTTAGTGGGATTATTTCTTGCTATGCCGATATAGGATCCGCCCCTAAAATGGATTCTGCTGACATTATCAATATTCAGTTCTTTAGTATGAGTTATGTCCCCTTCCATTATCCATTGGAAACCATCTCTAATGCCAACCACTTCAACACCATCCAGGGAAGCCCTGATAGTAACTGCAGAAATAACTGAATTTATACCCGGGGCAGGACCTCCGCCGACTATGATAGCTAATTTTTTAGGCGCAGCTGGCATATCTTTGTCTCCTTTTAAAGATTATTCATTCAAATAATTTACATGAACGGAAGCAAATTTCAAACTAATAATTCTTAGAGTACCTTAAGTTTTGCGAATTTCAGCATAAGCTGCTTCACATTGTTACCTTCAAAAACAACTGTAGCTTTCTGCATATCTCCGCTTCCATCAACAAGCGTAACCTTGCCAAGTCCGAATTTCTCATGCATTACACGGCTGCCGGGACGTAGTGTCTTATTGTCATTATCAAAATCTACATAATCAACATTTTCAAAGTATTCGTAGTATATCTCTTTTTTCGATTTCCTTACTGATGATTTCCGTCCAAGCCCGCCATTGATCTCGTCGACAAGTGAAGGTTCAATTTCATCGATAAATCTTGATCTGCTTTGATATGCTACTTCGCCAAAACGGTAACGGCTACGGGCATGTGAAAGATAAACTTTAACTTTTGCTCTTGTAAGCGCGACATAAAATAATCTTCTCTCTTCTTCAAGAGTTGCATCACTGCTGAATTTATTTGAGAGCGGAAAAATATCCTCTTCGCATCCTGTAACAAAAACTACCGGAAACTCAAGTCCCTTGGAACTGTGAATCGTCAGAAGTGTTACGGCATTTTTGCCGTTATCATATTTATCGACATCAGAAATAAGGGAGACTTCTTCGAGGAACTGTTCTAGTGTAGTGGCTTTGTTCTTGGCACAATAGTCACTTATATCCGCAAGGAGACCATTTATATTTTCCATGCGCTCAAGAGATTCAATCGTATTTTCTTCTTTAAACATCCTTAGGATACCTAGTTCATCAAGCAAAGCACGTGACAGTTCTCCCGGTGAAAGCTGGTTCTTGATTCCTATGTATTTATCGAGGAGAACTTTGAACCCTTTTACATTCTTCTGTATTCTTTCCTTAATATCAATGACTTCAAAAACTCTGGACATTGTATCAAACATTGTAATGTTATGTTTTCTTGCAAATGCAGTCATTCGCTTGATAGTAGTATTACCAATACCGCGCTGTGGAAAGTTCATTATTCTTAATAAACTTTCTTCATCATTCTGGTTTGAAATTACACGAAGGTAAGCAAGAACATCCTTAACTTCTTTTCTTCTGTAAAACTCAACGCCGCCAATTATAATATAAGGTATCTTTTCTCTTCGAAATATATCTTCTATCGCGCGGGACTGTGCATTTGTCCTGTACAAAATAGCAATATCATTAAGAGAGAGTTTTCTTTTGGTTATTTCTGTTTTTATAGATTTAGATATCTGGTATGCTTCATCTTTCTCATCCGAACATTTAATTAGAGTTAAAAGTTCGCCGTCATTGTTCTCAGTCCATAAGGTTTTCAATATTTGCGACGAATTTCTTTTTATAACAGAGTCAGCAGCCTGCAGAATAGATTTTGTAGACCTGTAATTCTGCTCCAATTTAAATATTTTGAATTTAGGATAATCCTTTTCAAAGCTCAGCATATTTTCAATAGTTGCGCCGCGCCAGCTATAGATACTTTGGGCGTCATCGCCGACAACCGCAATGTTGCCGTCTTTAGGAACAAGCATTTTAAGCAGCTCGTACTGCGCCTTGTTTGTATCCTGAAATTCATCAACCAGAACATACTGGAATCTCTTTTTATATTTCTGGTGGATCTTAGGATTTTCCTTGAATAAATCGCATGGTTTGAGGAGGAGGTCTTCAAAATCCATGGCGTTATTTTCTTTAAGACGGATCTGATACTCAGTATAGATTTCGGCTATCTTTTCATCAATAACCGGATTTTTAATATGATACTGCCTAAATTCAGTTGGCATAATCATATGGTTTTTGAGGTAACTTATCCGATGCTTAACATTATTGGTAGTTATTCCTTCAAGCTCAATATTGAGATTGGAAATAATATTTGAAACAAGAGAGGAAGAATCTTCAGCATCATAAATGGAGAAATTTCTTTCATAATTAAGACTCTTTGCCTCAATTCTTAATATTCTTGCGAAAATTGAGTGAAAAGTCCCCATCCAAATTGAATCAGCTTTAGCCCCGACAAGCTTTTTTATTCGATCTTTCATTTCATTGGCGGCTTTATTGGTAAAGGTCAATGAAAGAATTGCCTCAGGGTCAACACCCTGATCTAATAAATATGCTACTTTGTAAGTCAAGACTTTGGTCTTTCCTGATCCTGCACCGGCAACAATCATGACCGGGCCATCGATTGTTTCAACGGCTTTTCTCTGCTCGCTGTTTAATGACTTGATACTTAACATATTGCTCGAATTTTTGATGTGCAAATATAGGTATTTGAAAACCGAATTTAAAGGAAGGAATTGAGTTTTTTAATTGACTCGTCACAGAAACACGGGTAATCTAAGTTTATTTAGATTATCAGGATATTTTCTGATCAGCAAGCGGAATATTTGTATTCCTCAAAGAATGAACTTTATTCGGGATTGGCATGTCAACTTCGCTGGTAACTCTTTTTTCGAAGTAATCGCGGAATCTTTTAATCATAAATTTCACAGGCCAGGCGGCAGCTTCACCGAGAGCGCAGATTGTATTACCTTCAATATTATTGGCAACAGATATTAAAAGGTCAAGATCATGAGTTGTGCCTTCGCCTTTCACCATTCTGTTAAGAATTTTGAGCATCCATCCAGTGCCTTCCCTGCAGGGAGTACACTGACCGCAGCTTTCATGGTGATAAAATTTTGCAATTCTGGCAAGGACTCTGACCAGGTCAGTATCTTCATCCATAACCATAACACCGCCGGTTCCAATAGCGGTGCCGAAAGCTTTCAGAGATTCGGCATCCATTTTAACACCTTCAATCTGATCCCCTCTCAATGGGGGCATTGAAGATCCGCCGGGAATAACGCATAGGATTTTCTTATTTCCCGGTACGCCGCCGGCATAATTATAAATTAGATCTTTTAACAGAGTACCTGAAGGGAGTTCATAAATTCCGGGTTTATTCACATGCCCGCTAATTCCGTACAGGAGTGTGCCGGGGTGTTTTGGTTCTCCGATCTTTGAAAACCATTCCCATCCTTTATTAATAATCGGAGGGACATTGGCAATAGTTTCGACATTATTGATTGTTGTTGGACAACCCCAAAGTCCATTCTGTGCAGGAAAAGGGGGTTTTACTCTAGGATATCCTCTCTTACCTTCAAGTGAATTCATGAGAGAGGACTCCTCTCCGCAGATATATGCGCCTGCGCCTTTATGAATATAAATATTGCAAAAGAAATCGGTATTGAATTGCTCTTTCATTGCTTCCCCAACAAAACCCTTTTCATACGCATCTGCAAGAGCCTTTTCCATCAGCTTTATCCATTTAGAATATTCACCTCTTATATATAGGTATGCTGATTTAGAACCAATGGCATAGCAGGCAATCAGAATTCCCTCAATTAACTGATGAGGGTTAGATTCAAATATCTGTCTATCCTTAAAAGAACCGGGTTCACTTTCATCACCATTAATGCAAAGATATTTCGGTTTGTCTGAAGTCTTTGGCATAAAACTCCATTTCAGACCGGCTGAAAATGCTGCTCCACCTCTTCCTCTGAGGCCTGATTTTTTAACCTGATCAATAATGGCATCAGGTGCCTGTGAGAATGCTTTTTTTGCAGCGCTATAACCCTCGTTCTGAAGATAAACATCTATAAGGTGAAGGTCTTTAATATCAGGGAGAACTATTCTTTCCATTTAATTTTTATTCTTTAAGGATTCAATAATCTGTTCAGCTTTAACCAAGTCAAGATTTTCAAAGTAATCTTCATTTACAGCGATCATAGGAGCAGTACCGCAGGAGCCCATACATTCTACTTCCTCTAATGAAAAAAGATTATCACCGGTAACCTGCATATTTTCAATACCGAGTTTCTTTTTAACTTTTTCATAAATGTCATAGCCGCCTCTGAGCATGCAGGATACATTTGTACATACCTGGATATGATATTTCCCCATTGGTTTCTGGTGATACATTGTATAAAAAGTAACAATACCTAAAACTTCCTCAGGAGGCATTTCAAGAGTTCTTGCAACTTCCTGCATTACTTCACCGGAAACCCAGCCATTCTGTTCCTGCCCGATATAAAGCGTGTCCATAACAGCGGCTTTCTTATCCGGATATTTTGCAATAGATTTCTCAATCCGCTTAATATTCTCGTCTGTAAATTTGAATTCCATAATCAGTTTCTTATTTCAATTATTATTTATCTGCTTCGCCCATAACAGGATCGATGCTTCCGACAATTGCAACAACATCAGAGACCATGCGTCCCTTTATCATATGAGGCAGTCCCTGGCAGTTAACCATCGAGGGGGCGCGGATCTTGCATTTCCATGGGTGTCCTTCCCCTTTACTTACAAGATAAAAGCCTAATTCTCCTTTAGGATTTTCAATTGCGCTGTATATTTCTCCTTCGGGAGGATTTATACCGAAATTAACAATCATAAAATCATGAATGAGTTCTTCCATTTTGGAATAGATTTCAACTTTGTCAGGAAGGACTTTTTTAGGACTGTTAGTCAGAATATTTCCCTTTGGCATTTTACTCATAATCTGCTTAACCATCTTAGCGCTTTCACGGCATTCATCAACGCGGACAAAATAGCGGGCGAGGCAGTCGCCTTCATTATGAGTTATAACATTGAAATCAAGGTCGTTATAAAAGAGATAAGGCATATCTCTTCTAAGATCATATGCAATTCCGCTGCCGCGCAGGGTAGGGCCGGTTAATCCAAGCTGGACAGCATCTTCTCCTGAAACGACGCCGACACCTTCAAGCCGTCCAATAAATATTCTGTTATTGTTGAGAAGGTATTCACATTCAGTCAGGTTATCATCAAACTGATTTATAAACCATTCTGCCTTAGCGATAGCTTCGGGTTGAATATCATTTGCTACGCCGCCTATTCTTGTATATGAAGTAGTAAATCTGGCGCCGCATAGGATATCCCATATATCAAGAATCTTTTCTCTTTCCCTTAGAGTCCACAGAAAAACAGTTAAAGCGCCGACATCCATTGCGAGCGCGCCAATAGCCACTAGGTGGGAGGCGATCCTGGATAATTCGCAGATAAGCATACGAATATATTGAGCGCGCGGAGGAGCTTCAATTCCTGTAAGCTTTTCAACTGCAAGAACCCAGGCAACGTTGTTAGATAAAGGAGCAAGATAATCGAGGCGATCAGTATGAGGTATAAATTCATAATAGGTCATATTCTCCGCCATCTTTTCATAACCGCGATGTAGATATCCGAGTTCAGGAACGCAGGAAACAATTGTTTCCCCGTCCAGACGGAGCAGCAGTCTTAGAACACCATGTGTAGCGGGATGCTGAGGACCCATATTAAGAATCATTTCATTTTCGAGTGCATCTTCAACAGTGATATTCTTATCTGCCAACAGGGCTTCTAATATTTTTGAATGGGCATGTTCTTTAATCGTTTCCATAATATCTCTTATTTCTTTGGGAGAGGAAGTGAACCGGGAATACCCATAAGAGGAAAGTCCTTTCTTAACGGATAAAATTCAAATTCTTCAGGCATGAACATTCTTCTTAAGTCAGGATGATTATTAAAATGGATACCATACATATCGTAAGTTTCACGTTCTTCCCAGTCGGCAGTTTTCCAGACAGAACTTATCGAATCAATATTGCAGTCGTCCTCTTCAACATCGCACTTAAGTCTTAATCTGAATTTATTTTTCATAGAAAAGATATGATAAACGACTGTATACCTTTGATTCCGGCGGGCCCAGTCAATTGCAGTAACATCTTCGCAGAAATTAAATGCAAGATCAGAATCTTCCTTAAGGAAGCGGCAAAATTTAACAATATCTTTTTTATTCAGTATCAAGGAAATTTCTCCTCTGTATTCAACTGTAGTAAATTGAATGCCGGGGAGATTTTCTTTTAATTTCGAAGTAAGTAATTCTTTGATTTCCATAGTTCTCAGTTTTTATTATGAACCGGATATTCAGTTAACGGCTGATCCTGGAATTCACGAACTTTAGTTTTACCTATTTTATCCTGGATCATGATAAGAGCGTTTAAAAGGTTATCCGGTCTGGGCGGACAGCCGGCAAGGTAAACATCGACGGGAAGAAACTGGTCGATTCCCTGAACCACATTATAAGATCTGTACATACCACCGGAGGAAGTACAGGCGCCCATAGCAATAACCCATTTAGGTTCAGGCATCTGGTCATAGATCTTTTTGACAACATGAGCCATTTTATAAGTAACAGTGCCTGCGACGATCATCAGATCGCACTGGCGGGGGGTAAATCTCATCACTTCAGAGCCGAACCTGGCTATATCATATTTTGGATCGCCGACAGCCATCATTTCAATAGCGCAGCAGGAAATACCCATAGGCATTGGCCATACAGAATTCTTTCTTGCCCAGGCGGCTATTGCGTCAATAGTGGTAGTAATAAAACTGTCCTGATTTAATTTAGCTTCTAATCCCATTTGAAACCGCCTTTTTTATAAACATACAAATAACCTAATTCAAGCACTACTAAGAATATTAACATCGAAAAGAAGACAGAAGTTCCAATTTCTCCCAGCAGTTTCCTAAATTGGACAGCCCATGGGTAGACAAAAATCACCTCAAGATCGAAAATAATGAAGAGCATAGCTACAAGGTAATATTTGACGGATATTCGTTCATTAGTAGTGCCGACCGGTTTCATACCGCTTTCATATGTAGAATTTTTCACCGCATCAGGTCTTTGAGGCCCTATCAGTTTAGACGAAACTATTACAGCAATGGCAAAAACAGCTGCAAATCCGACTACACAAAAGACCGGTATATATTGTTCAATCATAAGTACTTAGTGATATTTTTTGAAATTACAGTGTATAAAATCTATCAAAATTATTTAAAAATACCTGGATTGTCAATTTAAGGAAGTTCTGCCAATTTCGCCTTATTTTCTGATTATTTTAGGGTTGGCTGCCACAGGCGTCACGAGGAATCACAATATTTAAAGGAAGCAGAGATGCTTTAAGCTCTGCGCTCCTTCAGAATGACATGCGGGGATTCCCATAAAGAGAAATAGAGGGCTTTTTAATATATCCAATTCTCTCTATTTTGACTTATTATTTTGTTAGATTTAAATAATCCAATTATTTACAGCATATGATATACCGGTTCATATATTTATTACTGATAGTCTGTTTATTAGCTGCCGGATGCGGAAGAGAAATTGACTTAAATAATACCGGTTCAGGAATTCCACCTGCGGTTCCTGTTGGATTAGCTATTGATTTTGCTCATGACGGAATAATAGAAATTTCATGGCAAATGAATCCGGAACCGGATCTGACAGGATACAACGTTTACAGAAGCATAAATAAAGGAAATTTTGTGCTTGTAACGTTTACATCGAATAATTATTACGATGATGATTCATTGGACTACTCGACAACCTATTCGTATAAAGTAAGCGCAGTTAATTCTTCAAACATGGAAAGCAGATTAAGTGATTCAGTTTTTGCTAAGCCGGTAAATCTTTATGCTCCCTCAGCCCCCGCGCCATATACATTTAATATAAACGCAAAAAACGAATTGGGAAAGAAATCAGTTTCACTTAACTGGAATCCTAATCCTGAAGGTGATGTACAATGGTACTTCATTTACCGGAGTGTTAACCAAACATTCAATGCTGACAGCACCACCTTTATCGGGAAAAGTCTTACACCTTCTTTCACAGATTCAATGAACCTGACACTTTACACAAATTATTATTATAAACTGAGAGCGGTTGATAAAGGAGGACTGCAGAGCGCAGACAGCCGAATAGTTTATGATATGGTATTTGGAATTCCTGAATTAGCTTTCCCGCAGAACAACTCCATAGTCGGTTATTTCTCCCAGTTTAAAATAATACCCCTTCCTGTATCGGCAGACTATAAAATAATTGTGCAGACAAACCCATATTTCGGAGAAATCCAGGAAACAGATTTGAATACATCGCAGATTAGTGATACATTATTTGTAGATTTTACGGCATCGTTTCTTGAAACAAATGTTCCTTATTATTGGAGGGTAGCGACATATTCACCTAACAGCACTAATCCTAACAGTATATCGCCATTATACCAGTTTACAATCAAACAATAAAATTGTTATTGAAAAAATTTATTTACATAATCATCTTAGTATATCCGGTTTTATTATCAGGCCAAAAGATTACTGACAGTCTTGATTTTTATATTGATTCCAGGGTGAAGGATAATCTTACGACAAAGCTGGAGAAGCAGCTTAACACATATTATTTTAATTCAATTTTCACACTGAACGAATTTTCAGACAACATACTATTCGATCTAAATGAAAACTTTAATTCAACACTTATAAATTCCACCGATAAGAGCATAAGGGACGAGCACTATTTCAACATGAAGAGTGAATATAAATTAGGCGATCAATGGCGATTAGGTATGCTGGCATCAAACAATATATTATCAGACAGCAGGAAGATTGAGATAAATTCGGCATCAATTTCAGATGCAGCATTATTCACAAATTATTCTCCGATAAGTAAAATAACAATATCTCCATTCCTTGGGTACACATTAAACCGGCAGGTCGGAGAAGAAGACAAAGGATTATTAATTGGAATGGAAGGGCTTGTGGATGATCTTGATCTGCCGGGATGGAAAATTAACGGAGACATGCGTTACAGGGACGAAGATATTTCTCCCAGGAAAAATACATTACGGAATCTTGCATTTACTGCAGTAAATCAGTTTGATGAAAATGTTTCGAATAATATTGGGTTTAAGTTTTATCAGACGAGAAAAGATTTTTATTACGCAGCGGACTCAACCACAGCATCGGTTTATAATATAGTTAACAATATACAAAGCAGGACTGAAACCGGATATTTTGGAGAAGACCGTTTGAACTACACCCATTTACTTTCATTCCTTTCCCTTGATTTACTAGGAAGAATAAATTACAGAAGCATTGACCGCAACACTTTGTACAAGCTTTCAAATGCAACATCAACATCAGATTTTGACACTAAGGTAAATGAGCTTAAGCTGGAATTTGAATCAAACGCAGTAATTACCACAGAAAAGTTTACAGGGATAGTGCGGGTGAATTATTCAGAGCGTGATGAGAAGAACTCAGCAAAGGATTATCCCGGATCGAATGAGATAGTATACCATCAGGCATCACAGGAAGAAAGCATAAAAGACAATACAACTAACAGAGGTTCGCTAACATTTTCCGGTACCTATAATTTTTCCCAGGATGATCATTTATTTTTTAGCTTATTTCAGAACAAGCTTAGGTATGACACTCCCACCGAGGGCAATTATGACACAAGGGATGAAGTTCTTTCAATGGTTAGATTTAAATTTTCCCATGCATTCACACCATTCTTTACAGGGTTTGTAAATTTTGAGGGAACCTACAACCATGTGGTATATATTTATTCTGAAAACAGTTCCAACAACAATGTAAACCGCGTGTACAGATTTTCATCGGGGGGAGAATACACCGGAAAGAATCTGACATCTTCAAACACCTTCGAAGTTTCAGCAAACTACACTGTTTATGATTTTGAGGATATTAATCCTAATTACCGGAGTTTTTCTTTTCGACAGTTTAATGCTGTTGATTCAACGACTCTACATTTAGGAAGGAGCTTTTATATTACGCATTATGGCTATGTGAAATTGTCAGAGCAGGGCGATTTGAGGTGGGCCTCATTTTCCACCAAGCCTACCCGTTATCTGGAAGAGATCTATACCGAGCCAAAATTAAATTATGTTATCTCTAAAATAACGATAGCCGGCGGCATGAGGCTATTCGAGCTGAATACTTTTACGTATGTAGTGAAGCTTAGGGTACCGGAATCGGAATATGTCAGCATAGGGCCTGTGACAGAGATTTCCACGGTAATGGGAACTTCTTTATTTTTCCGTTTATATTGGTATTATGAGTTCATCACAGTCAATAATTCCGACAGGCGGAAACAGGCAAGTTTCACAATGCAGACAATTTGGAATTTTTAATTGAAAAGAGAATTATTTTTATTATTTTATATTATTAAATAAGGATTCATTTGTCAGAAAACATCTACCATCTCGAGATTGAAAGTAATCCACAGAATCTTATCACTGTTGAAGAGTTTATTAATTACTTTTCAGTTGATCTTCATGTAGGTGAAGAAAAGATGGCGGGTTTGCTGCTTTCGGTAACAGAAGCTACAACTAATGCAATAATACATGGTAATAAATGTGATGAAACAAAATTAGTCACAATAGATGTCAGGAAAGAGCAGGACAAAATAGTAATAAAGGTAAAGGACCAGGGAAAGGGATTTGAACCCGGAAAGGTTCCCGATCCTACAGAACCGGAAAACTTATTGAAAGATTCAGGACGCGGATTATATCTAATGCGGGTTTACATGGATGATGTCCGGTACAATATTACTCCTGAAGGGACAGAGATTACCCTGATCCTAAATTTGTAACCATTCTTTAATAACCTTCAAACAACCTGATTATTTTTTCAGCACTTTAAATCTATAATTTATTTGTGTGCTGGAAAATTGCTTTGTAAATAACAAATTTCATATTATTTTATATTAAGTTTTATTATTCACTAAAATTGGAGATACTGATTATGGGAAGAAAAAAGATTGCTGTTATAGGCGGCGGTCAGATAGGCGGAGTATTGACACAGATTTGCGCTCAGAAGCATCTTGGTGATGTTGTTCTATTTGATATAGTTGAGGATATGCCTCAGGGCAAAACACTTGACATAGCTGAAGCATCAAGAGTAGACGGCTTTGATGTTAAAGCAAGCGGAACAAACACATACAAAGACATTGCAGGGTCAGACATAGTTATAATTACTGCTGGTCTGCCGCGCAAACCGGGCATGAGCAGAGACGATTTGCTGGTAACGAATGCGAAAATTATGCGTCAGGTTGCTGAGGGCGTAAGAGACAATGCTCCGAATTCCATTGTAATTATTATCTCCAATCCACTTGATGCAATGGTTACATTGTTCAAGAACATTTCCGGATTTCCGGCTAACAGAGTTGTAGGTCAGGCGGGCGTGCTGGATTCTTCAAGGTTTGCGACATTTATTTCCTGGGAACTTGGTGTATCAGTAAAGGATATTAATGCACTTGTACTTGGCGGGCATGGGGATACCATGGTTCCACTTACACGTTATGCAAATGTGAATGGAATACCTGTTACTGAACTTCTGGAGAGGAAATATAAGGACAAGGCAATTGCCGCACAGGTAATGAAAGATATGGTTGAGAGGACAAAAATGGCAGGCGGTGAAGTTGTAAAACTTCTTAAAACGGGGTCGGCATTCTACTCCCCCGCTGCATCAGCAATTGCAATGGCGGAATCGATTTTATTTGACGATAAGAGAGTTCTTCCGGTATGCGCTTACCTGGATGGTGAATTTGGAGTTAAGGGATATTATGCCGGAGTGCCTGCAGTATTAGGGGCGAATGGCGTTGAAAGAATAGTTGAACTTACATTGAACGAAGAAGAAAAGGGTCTCTTTGATAATTCAGTCAATGCAGTAAAAGCTCTCGTAGCCGATATGGAGAGACTTGGATTGTAAGTGTACTAAATTTATATTTATAATTTAAGCCGCCGTGGATATAATATTCCGGCGGTTTTTTTATGTACCTAATCCATTTTGAAAGAATCATTGATCAATACAATTGAAGTTATTTTCCGAAGGTAAATGGGATATTCGGGAGGCGATTTTTAGAATCAGTATTCCAAGTAAAGCAGAAATAGTTGATGCTACCATTATACTTAATTTTGAAGTTGTGACAAGCTCATTGTTACTAAATGCCAGATTCGTTATAAAAATTGACATAGTAAATCCAATGCCCGCCAATGCGGATGCGCCAAATATAAAATTCCAATTTAAGCTTACTGGCAATGAACTAAATCCAACTTTAACTGCCAAATAAGAAAAAAGAAAGACACCAATCAATTTACCAAGGACAAGTCCCGCAATAATTCCAATAGAGTTATGAGTCGTTAAACCAACAATGATATTATTTGGAAGAATTATTGAAGTGTTTGCAAGAGCAAATAAAGGAAGGATAATAAATGCAACCGGTTTATGCAGCCATTTTTGAAGAGAGTACGATATATTAGAGTCAGAATTTCTTCTAAAAGGTATGGCAAAGGCTAACAGCACTCCTGATATTGTTGCATGTACACCTGATTGCAGCATTAAATACCACATCACAGCACCTAATAATAAATAGGGCGTTAGTTTTTTGACATTTGCCTTTTTCATAAGAAGAAGGATTGAAAATATTCCTAGCGAACCAATTAAGTACGCTATTGATAAGGTATTTGTATAGAACATAGCAATTACAACTATGGCACCCAGATCATCAATTATCGCTAAAGCTGTTAAAAATATTTTAAGAGCAACTGGTATTCGCTTTCCAATAATGGATAAAACCCCTAGGGCAAAGGCAATATCTGTAGCTATAGGAATGCCAAAACCTTTTTGTGTTACCGTGTTTATATTAAAACTAATGTGGATTAATGCCGGGAGCAACATTCCCCCAAATGCAGCTATTACGGGTAAGCTGGCTTTTTTTATTGTTGATAATTCACCTTCATATATTTCCCGCTCAATTTCTAAACCAACAAGAAGGAAAAAGATCGTCATTAGTCCATCATTTATCCAGTGGCTGAGACTAAAGTTTAAGAATATATTCCCAAATGATAGATCAATATGAGTGTGCCAAAAATTTGAGTATGCAATTCCCAGAGAGCTATTGGTTATAGACAGTGACAACACAGTTATGCATATGAGTAAATACCCGGATGATTTTTCGCTATCTAAAAACTCCTTGAAAAGGTCTATCCTTTTGTTACTGATGGATTTTATTTTTTCTTTTAATTCTATTTTCATTCGTATAAAGATATCTACCTATTAAACGCTAATCAACTGTTTTTTGTGACATAATAAATTAAGAGATAAGAGTTCAATAAAATTTTATTATTTTAGACTCATGCAAAAGAGATTAACCGAATCAACTGTACTTTTTATAAGCATAATTAAATGGGTAGTTTTGGCGACTATTGCCGGAGCAATAGTTGGTATTGCCACAACGTTTTTCTTAAAACTGCTTAATTTAGCAACTGATATGAGTCATCAGTGGCCGTATTGGTTTTGGCTACTTCCTATAGCATTATTTTTAAGTACTATAATAGTAATGTATTTGGCACCTGAGGCTAAAGGGCATGGAACGGAAAAAGTAATTGAAGCTATTCATAAACGAGCAGGCAAAATTCCAATTCTTGTTGTGCCGGTAAAACTTTTTGCCACAATAGTAACATTAGCCTTTGGCGGATCTTGTGGTAAGGAGGGACCTTGTGCCCAGATAGGTGCTGGTATAACTTCATTTTTTGGTGATCTGCTAAGATTCGATGAACATGACAGAAAGAAATTGGTCATTTGCGGGATAAGTGCAGGATTTGCCGCTGTTTTTGGGGACGCCAATAGCGGGTTCTATTTTTGGAGTTGAAGTTCTTTTTGTTGGGGCAATACTTTATGATGTTCTATTACCTTCATTTATTGCGGGAATTACTGCTTATCAGGTTTCGACATCATTTGGAATAACTTATTTTCACCATCCAGTAAGTTTAGTTCCGGTATTCTCTGAAGGATTCCTAATAAAGGTAATGATTGCAGGAGTGTTCTTTGGCTTGTGTTCAATAATATTAATTGAAGTACTAAAGCTAATGGAAAAAGGATCAGATCGGATTAAAATCTGGGCACCACTCAAAGGATTGATAGGTGGATTTATACTGGTTAGCTTATCGTACATTTTTTCGATAAGGTATTTAGGTTTGGGTTTGGAAACAATTGAGGAAACTCTTAAGGGGCAGCCGACGGAATGGTATGCTTTTTTAGTGAAGCCATTATTTACAAGCATTACATTAAGTTTTGGCGGAAGCGGTGGTATTGTAACCCCAATCTTTTTCACAGGGACTGCGGCAGGTTCATTTTTTGCTCAGGTTACGGGGCTAAATGTTGCAACGTTTGCCGCAATTGGAATGGTAGCTGTTCTAGCAGGATCGGCGAATACTCCCATTGCAGCAAGTATTATGTCAGTAGAGCTTTTTGGGCCTTCTGTTGCACCGTATGCAACTGTAGCTTGTGTAATTAGTTTTCTAATGACAGGACACCGGAGTGTTTACCCATCTCAAGTATTATCTATTTCCAAATCACCGTCACTCCAGGTTGAATTAGGTAGAGAACTAGAATCTGTTCAAACAACATATCTACCAAAGAATGCAGGACTGATAAGCCGCGTTTTGAAATTCGTAAAAAGAATAGAAGATCTTGTAAATAAGATTCAAATTGATGTTGCTTCGCATAGAAGAAATCATAAAAATACTACTCATAAAAATAAAGAATAATTCTTAACCCCCTCTTTATTCTTAACATTGTGTTTATCAAAAAATCCCCTAATATCCTTGTTTTATAAGCACTTAGCTCCATTTTCCTTTCATAGCCTTTAGTTTTATGTAATGTTTATAAAGAAAAGTGGAATCTGAAAAAGGAATCTCAATTTTGTGAAAAATGAATGATGAGATTAATCACAGCCTTATTAAAAAGTGAGAATTTTGAGTTATTACAAAGGTGTTACAGAGCTGTTACTGAGCTGTTACAGAGCTGTTTAAAAGGTGTAATTGTGATGATATTGTGTGAATAGCTCTATACAAACGACAATTGAGCTAAAGGGGGGTATAAAAAAATCCCCAGTTGAATGCAGCCGGGGATATGGAAAGAATACTCCGTAAAAATTAGAATGACAAACTATGTAATTCTATTTAATGATAGCTAGTTTTTGGATTACATTTTGGGTTATGTTTCCTTTTTTCATAATCATTTTATAAAGATAAACGCCGTTGGCGCAATTATCGCCATCCTGATCCCTGCCATCCCAATGAATACGGTTGAAGTCATAATTAAGTTCATATGATTTCTTATCAATTTCCTTGATAAGTCGGCCAGCCACTGTGAAAATTCTAATCTTTAAATCATCAGGAATCTGAGTCAATTTGAATGTAAAGTAAGTTTCCCGGGCAAAAGGATTTGGATAATTATAAACATCCATTAACTGGGCAGCGCTGTTAATATGGAAATGACGAGTGAGTCCAACGGAATCAGTAATTGTACCGAGTGCGTTTTTTCCTTTTACGTTCAATATATAATCACCGTCGGGAAGTTTCGGATCATATTCCACAACAACTTTCGGGTTTGAATTATTGAAGTGATAATTTAGTCCCGTTGTAATTGCAGAATCATTCAGAGTAACTGCAACAGAAGAGGGATCAGTTATAGGAAGGAGCGTCTGGTCATTTAGCTGCATAATAATTTTAGGATTTGAGGAGACGAAATCGCCGTCAAGGATATCAATACCGTCGAAAGTTATTGAAAGGCTAGGGCGTGAAGTATCGCCCTTAACATAAAATGGGACTGAAAACAGATTGTTATCCTTATAAAACTCAGGAATTTTATTGTCCGGATCAATGCTGATAACAAAAGTGCCGGTACCAGCGCCGCCAGATGTATTATAGATAATGTTATAATTTTTATTGGTTCCGGGCAGAAGTTTATTAATAATATTTTCAGAGACGGTTTCTCTTGAATTATCCGGTTTAACTCTTTCGACTCTGACTTTGATGCTGTCGGCTTCTGTAAATCCTTCATTCAATACTTTAAAGGAGAGAGTTAAATTCTCACCGATCTTTACTGTATCCTTTGATAAATTAACCACCTGAAAGTTAGTTCCAATTTCAGGGAGCGGCTGATATTCAACTTTTAGATTACTTACAGAAGGAACTGAGTTGATTCCTTTCGTAAGATTTGTAATCAGATTTATATACTCATAAGCAGCAGTATTAATTGAAGAAAGATCAGCCTGACCGCTGATAAAATTGAGTGCAGAAAGAGTATCTTTAGTGCCGTCAGATTTAACCCCCAGAGGGATAACCGAAACGGAAGATCCATTGGGTGTGTTGAAATTTATTTTAAGATCTTTCCATTTATTAACAGGGCCGACCTCATTTGTTGTAAGATATCCAGATTGTGAATCAAAACTAAAAACAGTATCAAGCGTAACGGGACCGCCAAATGCTTTAGACCATCCTTCAGAAACGGAGCCCGGTGCAGACCCCTTCTTTCCAATCATTGCCCAGGAAAATGGATTTGTATACGGGGAAACAGTTACGCTATCGATATATTTACTTCCGTAAGAATGGATCATTGTTTTGAGACTGTCAGAAAAACCTATTCCCTCGCTGCCGCTAAAGGCAAAGCAAACTATTTTAAACTTAGGCAGAGAATCCAGGAAATGATATAAGTCAGTTGAGAATGAGGCGCCATCAGGATACTCCCAATAGTTAAATCGTCTTGTGGTTTCAAAGTTAAGAGTGGAATCAGCAAATATTACAACATCGACTCCATCTAACTGGCCTTCAGTAAGATAGTTATTCTTATTTACAGAAACCACTGCGGAGGCGCCATCATACAGATCAGCAGAAAAGACCAAAAGCTCTTTTTTAAGTTTTCCAAGACTGAAGCTGTTCTGGTTGATATCAACAGAGTTACTGACAGAGCCAGCGAAAGACAGGGAATCACCGAAATAATAGCTGAATGCAGAAGCAGAATCATAAATAAAAGAAATGGTTGAGCCAAAAAGTTCAGAGGGGTTGCTTATTTTTGATCGGAACCAGTATCTTGTTCCCTGCCGCAATGATGGTATAACAATTTTAGTATAGGCAGTGTCCAGAATCTTATAATAATTACCAGAGTTACTGAAATCCGGAGAAGAAGATACCTGATAATAGATAGAATCTGAGATTGTTTTATTAATAGGATTAATGAAATAGACTATGCCATTTCCGATATTGTTCAACGGTTCATTCAAAAGAGTTCTGACGGAATTACTTGCAACATTAAATGTAAAAGAAGCCGTGTTATCAGATTTGCTAATTTCAGTAACGGCATTATTATAATCAAGATTGACAGTGATAGTATGGGTACCTACATTTCCTTTAATCGGAATTTTAATGAGGATACTATCCATAAAAAGCGGAAGGTTCCTGGTTATAAGAAAATGGTCTTTGTCAACTCCATTTATAGACTGATTGACCTGAACAGTAAAGGAAGGGCTGGAAAGGACCATTCCATAATTGTAATAATTTATTTTAACAGTAGCAGAGTCAATAGAATCATCGAGATAACTGTGATCGATGGTTATATCCTTCTGAGCGATTGACAAATTTGGAAGAGGAGGAACCTGGAGTTTAATTACGGGGTCAGTGAATAGCGTGTTACCATACACAAAGACAGCATCAACATCAGCAGAGCCATAAGTATTCATCAAATCAATCTTAGCAAGAACATGAGCCTTTCCAAGAGTTGTAACATTCTGCTTCAATATTCTGTTATAAAACATCTGCGGGTAAACTGAAGTTGTTGTAGTGAATCCAAGAGTAGCATTACCGACATAGCCGATAGCTTCACCATCCATACCGCAGGTGAAGAGTTCAGAAAATGCCCTGATATCAGGTTCTGCAAATTTACCAGTAGAGCAGCCGAAGTCAGAAATAAAGGGATTCCGTCCCCTGCTGTTTTTCAACTGGCTGACATCGTTAATTCCATTATCCCATGTTTGTGTTCCGCTGTGACCGATATAGGAAATAAAAACTCCTCCCAGGCCGATCATATAATTTATTTGGTCTTCAGTATACGGGCCAAAATTAGTTCTAGGAGTGAAGGTTTTGTATAAATGATGTGGAATACCACCAATTGGAACTGTGGATACAAGAGCGGAGACATCATCATTTATACTTTTCATAAAATCAATTTCACTCTCCTTATCACCTTCTCCACCGGAAAAGAGCAGGTAATATTTATTCCAGTCATCGAACGGAGTAGTTAGATATTTTACATGTTTATCAAAAAAGTGCTGGAATTCTTCAATTGAAGCAGCGGGCATTCTGCCAAGATAAAGTTGAGGGACAAGTGAACCGGTAGAATCCCAAATAGTAAACCAGGTATCTGAAACAGGCTCGCCAAAACTGGGTACATAATTCATAACCGGGGGTGTATTAAAATATTTAACTTTATTGCCGTAATAATCATAATTGGCATCGCCAACAAGGAAAAGGTAGGTTGGTTT
>TBL_comb47_HYPODRAFT_10000525_pt1 | contig 51180 bp, 41 predicted proteins | sample TroBogypolimnion_40_FD_10682 | JGI IMG/M metagenome (IMG submission 10682)
CTTAGTTCAATAATTTGAGGATAGTATGCGAAACTTATTAAAATATTGTCGCTTAAGCTTCATCATTTCTATGTTGGGTTGTAATGTCGCCAAAGCTAGCAATGATCCACTAGAATTAATATCACCTCTAGACGCGTCAACTTTATCTGCTGAAAAAAAGGCGATTATTATTGATGTACGAGAAGATGGCGAATGGAATACCGTACATATTCCTGGTGCGATTCACATCCCTTTGGCGCAACTAAGCACTCGCTTATCTGAGCTACAACCTTACAAAAATGCTGCCATCATTACTCAATGTCGTTCTGGTGCACGCTCAGCTAAAGCTTTAGATATCTTAAAGTCAGCTGGTTTTAGCCATGTCCAAAATATGGAAGGTGGTTTAATCGCTTGGAATAAAGCAGGCTTAAAAACTCAATAACACCCAGACTCAAGTAATGCCGTTGCTACGGCTTTTCATGCTTCGCTTCAACTACTACTTAGATAACTCACACTATGGCTTTTATATCAACCAAACCTATCCCCGTCCGTGAACGCTTAATTATGGCCTTGGATGTTTCTAGCATACCCGAAGCCATGGCCTTAGTAGAAGAACTCGGTGACTCTGTTATTTTTTACAAAGTGGGCATGGAACTCTTTATGTCGGGTGATTATTTTGGTTTTATCGAATGGTTAAAACAACAAAATAAGAAAGTATTTGTCGATTTAAAGTTTTTTGATGTACCCGCAACCGTGGGTCGGGCTATTAAAGCCTTAAGCAGCAAAGGCGTAGATCTAGCCACTATTCATGGCAATGATGCCATCATGGAAGCAGCTGCTAAAGAAAAAGGTGATCTTAAAGTACTCGCCGTCACCGCCTTAACCAGCTTAGATCGTGGCGATTTAGATGACTTAGGCTTTCAATGTGATGTACGCGAGCTAGTCTTATCTCGTGCAAAACGTGCATTGCAAATAGGCTGTGATGGCATAGTCTCATCAGGACTTGAAGTCGCTATGCTTAGAGAAGAACTAGATCATAAATTATTAGTCATTACCCCAGGTATTCGTCCTGTTGATAATCGTGAAGAAGATGATCAAAAACGCGTCGTCAGTGTTGAAATGGCTATGCAAAATGGCGCAGATTATATCGTGGTTGGCAGGCCTATTCGTGATGCAGATGATCGCAAAGCCATGGCGGAAAAAATACAAGGTCAAATATTGGCTCAATTTTCTAGCACTTTGTAAGTCTTAAAGCAAAAGACTAAAGTAGATTTATCTTTAGTCTTTTGCCCTAAACCTTTCGCCACTTAAGCTTTTCCTACCCTTATGATGCACTTTGACCCAGCCTTTACCTCCTCCTATGTAGTCGCTTTTATTATGGGCTTATTTAGCAGTATGCACTGTATAGGCATGTGCGGCTCTATCATAGGCACACTCACCTTGAGTCTGAGCCCTGAAATACGCAATCATAAAAAAAGACTACTCCCTTTTGTTTTTAACTATAACTTTGGACGCATCACCAGCTATACGATTGCTGGCGCGTTAATAGGCGGAGTCGAGCTATTACTAACCCTACCACTGGGTGATGCACATGGACATCGTATTTTACAAATCATCTCCGCCGCCATCATGGCTGGGGCTGGACTTTACATAGCAGGTTGGTTCCCAAGATTCGCCTATATTGAAAAAGCGGGGGTATTCTTTTGGAAAAAACTAGAACCTTATGGTCGTAAACTGATACCCGTAAAAAGCCTTACGCACGCCTATCTTTTTGGTATGGTTTGGGGCTGGTTACCCTGCGGTTTGGTTTATGCAGCCTTAGCACTTGCTGCAACGACCGGCGACATTAGTACAAGCGCACTCACTATGTTAGCGTTTGGCTTAGGCACTTTACCAGCTGTAATGGGCGTCGGTATAATGACCCAAGTTTTAACTCGCTTATCCAGAATGAACCGCTTTAAACAAGTGATAGGTGTGTTTATGATTATTCTGTCGCTATTAGCAGGTTTACCTTGGCTTAACCCTATGGCTTATACCCACATGGCCATACACTGAGGAGGTTTAAAATGAGTCATTTTAAAGCTATCATCGGTCAATCACCCTCATTAGAATCTTTAATTCGTAGCGCCAAAATGGTAGCTGCAACAGATGTTACCGTTTTAATACAAGGTGAAACGGGTACAGGTAAAGAGGTCTTTGCTAATGCTATACAAAAAGCTAGCTCTCGTGCTGACAAAGCCTTTATTACCTTAAACTGCGCCGCCTTACCTGAAAGCCTGATTGAATCAGAATTATTTGGTCATAAAAAAGGCTCTTTTACTGGCGCAACCTCTAGCACTAAAGGACTCTTTCAGGCAGCAGATGGTGGCACTCTATTTCTTGATGAAATCAATTCCCTGCCCTACACAATACAAGCCAAATTATTACGCTTTTTAGAGTCTGGTGAATGTTTAGCAATAGGTGACATTAAACCTTATCACGTTGATGTCCGCATTATTGCCGCGACCAATACCGACCTACTTAAATTGGTGACGACAAAGGAATTTAGATCTGATTTATATTACCGGCTCAATGTAGTGCCTTTAGAATTACCTTCATTAAGTCAACGTAGCGATGATATTGAAGCACTCATTAGTCATTTTATGAACATGATGGCAGTTACGCACAGTATGGATGCAGCAAAACTCAGCAAACCCGCTTTGAAGGCACTTAAGGCTTACCCTTGGCCGGGCAATATTCGTGAACTACGAAATTTATGCGAAAGACTAAGCATACTGATGGCTGGAAATATCATTGAGCTAGAGCATCTGCCTCAAGAGTTTATAAATGCTAACTCCAATATCGATGCATTACTGCTACCGGAAAGAGGCATAGAACTTGACGCTTTAGAAGTCAACTTCATACATCAGGCTCTAAATCGGACTAAAGGCAATCGCAGCAAAACCGCTAAGCTACTGGGCATTACCAGAGACACTCTGATTTATCGTATGCAAAAACATGGATTTCATTAAGCTTAAATACTCTGTGTTGAAAGTGCTTTCAGGCAAGATACCTGACAATAATCCTTTATAAGGCTCCTACATGAAAAATGAATATAGGCTATTTAAGGCATCAATACTAGGCTGTTTTGTTGCCTTCAGTATTAAGGTAAGTTTCGCGGGATATCCTCCCCCTTATTACAATCAAGCGCCTAACTACAATCAACAACAACAACAACAACAACAACAACAACAACAACAACAACAACAACAACAACAACAACAAGACTACAATCAACCGCCAAACGACGATCAACAACAAAATTACGATCAACAACAAGACTATAATCAGCAACGTACTTATAATATCGAGTCGCGCGAAAACGAAAGAATGGCACCTAATGCGCCACCTCTCTCACAACAAGAAATCATCAGGCAAGCACCCTCCGCCATGCATGTTTGGAGACCCGGCTATTGGAATTGGCAAAATCGCTGGATATGGATACCTGGCCAATGGTCACAACTACCTAGACCCAATGCCGAATGGATGGAACATCGCTGGCATCGCCATGAAGATGGTGAACGTTATCGCATGGAACACGGAGAATGGCGTTAAAGTTCGACTATACAGATAATCTGGAGTGCAACAGCTTCAGCTGTTGCTTTTAAAACAGCTGAAGCTGTTTTACCGCTAGCCACTATTTACTGACCAACACTGCTCAAAAACCTAATCATCAAAGATATCGATGACTAAAAAAACCATTATTCCCCAACACAGCCCTTTCCCCACTGCAAAGCAAGATGCTAGTAGAGTCGTCTATGACGCTGGCACCCCGCAAAGTCACTCTCCGTCCTATCGTTTAGCCTATGACGATTTTGACTTCATTATGCGCGATGAATTACGTCCCGTGCGCTTACAATTAGAGTTACTCAAACCTGAACTAAGCCAACAAGAACATAACATCAATGCCACTGTCGTTATCTTCGGTAGTGCTAGAATTCATGAACACCTTGACGCTGAAAAAGTCTTACACAAAGCAGAACAGAACCAACACCTATCTAACTCTGATAAAGTCGATATTGCTAAACGTATGCTGGCTAAAAGCCATTACTACGATGAAGCCCGTAAATTAGGCGCACTAATTACGCTATGTGAACATAATTTAACCGTAGTCACTGGAGGTGGCCCTGGCATTATGGAAGCGGCTAATCGCGGTGCGGCAGATGTTAATGGTAAAAGTATTGGTTTTAATATCGTCTTGCCCAGTGAACAAAAACCCAACCCCTACATTACCCCAGAACTTTGCTTTCAGTTTCATTACTTTGCTATACGAAAAATGCACTTTCTGATGCGTGCCGCAGCACTGGTTGCTTTTCCGGGCGGCTTTGGCACCTTAGATGAACTCTTTGAAGCTCTGACCTTGATACAAACCCAAAAAGTAAGACCTATACCCGTTATTCTGTTTGGTAAAGCTTACTGGGATCAACTCATCAACTTTGATTTTTTAGTTGAAGAAGGAGCCATTACCGCCAGTGATCGTGATCTTATTCAATACGCAGAAACTGCCGAACAAGCATGGCAACTCATATTAGAAAGCTACACTATTAACGATAACCATGCTAATCATAAGGCATAGACAGTCTGCGCTTAATCAGTAACAGGGGGGCTGTTGTATTGTAGACATGATGTTATGACCGCCAGGCAGCTTTGCACGACAGAATGTTATCTGGCTAGCGTAGCCAGTCGTCTGGCTGCCATTGCCAGTCATCTGTACGTGTCAGCCAGATGACTAGCTAACGTTACTAGACGTCTGACTGCCGTTGCTAGTCAGATTTTACGCTGGCCAGTTTTCTGTCCGTGTTAGCCAGATGACTAGCTATTGTTGCTAGGCGTCTGGCTGCCGTTGCTAGTCACATTTTGTACTGGCCAGTTGTCTGTCCGTGCTAGCCAGATGACTAGCTAACGTTGCTAAGTGTCTGGCTAGCGTTGCTAGACACCTGGCTGCCCTTGCCGGTCACATTTTATGCTGGCCAGTTTTCTGTCCATGTTAGCCAGATGACTAGCTATTATTGCTAGGCGTCTGGCTGCTATTGCTAGTCACATTTTATGCTCGCTAGTTGTCTGTCCATGCTAGACAGATGCCTAGCAATGGCAGCCAGATAACGGGTTATTATTAATGAGGGCTCATTAATGCTTACCAGACACCTAAATAGAACAGCCCGTTATCGCTTAAGCAAGATGGCAGGCGGCAAGGTAACTCGCAAAAAATAAAAGACCCCCTATAGGGGGGGTTATTATTCCGTCTTACCTAAATACAAAGCCAGTGGCCATAGCATGCCATGTAATAACTAAGCTTAAGCATCAACTTAACTCGCCATCAATATTCAGCACGCGGTGATAAGTCAAAAACTACCCTTATTTTTGCATAGATATCAAATTTAATAGTATAGGGTATATTGACTAAGAAGGCTGATGACATGTCATGAAAAATGCAGTTTCTGACGGCTATAACCTCATAGCTTAGAAACGTGCATGAAATAACTTCGGCAACTATGATTTTAAAAATCCCCCCCCGCCCCCTTTCTCAAAGGGGGGGGTTGGATTCTACTTGACGACATTATTTCGTGCTCATTCCTTAAGATCATTTAGACTATCGCTATGACCACTATTAAAATAATATAAGTAGCAAAAGACGCCAATCAACCTATAAAACTGCCTTATTAACCCCATATTCTGAACCATGCCTACTCAAATAAACAACGCTAAAATAGCCGGTGTCATATTAGCCGGTGGTCGTGCTAGGCGCATGGCTAATCAAGATAAAGGTCTAATTCAATTTAAAAATAGAACCTTGATCAGTTATGCCCTTGAGGCCATGAGTTCTGTTTGCCAACTAACCTTCATTAATGCTAATCGTAACCTCATAGATTACGAAGCCTTTGGCCACCCTGTTATTACAGATCAAACCCATAGTTTTGACGGCCCTTTAGCAGGTATCTTAACAACGCTGATTCATACAAATGCCGAGCTATTGCTTGTTATGCCTTGTGACACGCCCTTTTTTAAGGCAGAACATTTACAACAACTATTGACTGCTCGTGCAGTGCACGATGCCGATGTTGCTATCGCCTTTGATGGCGTACAACGACACCCGCTATTTTTAGCACTTAAAACGTCATTAGCCAAGAATCTGCATGACTATTTGGCTAGTGGTCAGCGCAAGGTTGGTGATTGGCTAAAATCGCTTAATAGCGTCAATGTTGATTTTAGCCATGAGCCCGCCATCTTTATAAATATTAATACCCCTGATGAATTAGCCGCATTTGAAGCTCAAGACAAATATTTAGAAAAGAGCCGCTAGTTTATTGACAGTCTTTTTGGACTCGGGATATGTATTAAGTAACTCTGAGCTCTCAATAATCGACTGATTAGTATTTTCTGTCATCGGCTGGGGGTAACTTACTTAATGGTTCTGCCCCAGCTGATTTAACAACCTTAATAATGCCTGTAGTTACTTCAGTGGAGACCTTTTTAATAGGCATAGTGAACACCTTAGCTATTGGCTCTTTTACTAACGAACTAGGCGTTTTGTCGCTGTCTTGTTTAACTGCGAACTTGGCTTCATTAATACTCACCACTTTATTAACACTGGTCTTATCACTGACAGGCAAGTCCTTTTTCACCACGGGATTGACATCCACCTTAGTTACAGGCATTTCAAATGCTTTAACTAAAGCAGCATTGTTTGAAGTCATTATGGGCTTTGGTTTTTCTACACTCACTACTTTTGCAACAGGTACTGCTGACGGCTGGACTACAGCCGTATTAATTGACGTTACCACAGGCTTTGGTTTTTCTACACTCGCTACTTTTACAACAGGTACTGCTGACGGCTGGACTACAGCCGTATTAATTGACGTTACCACAGGCTTTGGTTTTTCTACACTCGCTATTTTTGCAACAGATACTGCTGACGGCTGAACTACAGCCGTATTGGTTGACGTTACCACAGGCTTTGGTTTTTCTACACTCGCTATTTTTGCAACAGGTACTGCTGACGGCTGGACTACAGCCGTATTATTTGACGTTACTACAGGTCTTGGTTTTCCTACACTTGCTACTTTTACAACAGGTACTGCTGACGGCTGGACTACAGCCGTATTAATTGACGTTACCACAGGCTTTGGTTTTTCTACACTCGCTACTTTTACAACAGGTACTGCTGACGACTGAACTACANCCGTATTATTTGACGTTACTACAGGTCTTGGTTTTCCTACACTTGCTACTTTTGCAACAGATGCTGCTAACGATTGAATTAAAACACTATTACTTGATGTTATTACAGGCTTTGGTTTTTCTACACTCGCTACTTTTGCAACAGGCGCTGCTGAAGGATGAACTAACGCAATTTTTCTTGAAGTTATTACAGCCGTTGGATTTTCAATAACTATTTCCTGATCTTCTGGCTTTACCAGCACCTCTTTTTTAGTTAAGCCATTAATCAACGGCGATAACGTAGGCTTTAGAAATTTCATAATTTGCACTGGCAATGAACTGGTAAAGTGATAAAGCCCTGCATTCTCGCCCTCTACATAAGCAGTTATAACGCCAAAGTATTGTTCGCCAATAAAGAAGGTAAAAGTAGCCGCACGACTCACAAACTTTGATTCTATCAGTCTTCCTCCGGCCCCCCATATTTGCTTACGATGATCTCCTGTACCTGTTTTACCACCCACAGACAATAACCGACCTTTCTCATCTTCATAGATACCATTGAGTCTTGAGGCAGTACCCTCTTTAACGACACCCACTAGGGCACCTCTGGCTACTTTGGCAATTTCTGGGGCAAAAATTCTCTCGCCCGAGGTGATTGTCTTATTAAGCAGCGTTTCATAAGGCGTACCTTGGGCATAATGCAAACTATCAAAACGCACCACCGGTAATTTTATGCCATCATTAACTAGAATACCCATCAACTCGGCTAAGGCCGCAGGTCTATCGCCTGATGCACCAATTGACGTTGCATAAGAGGGGGTTAGTGCCTCAAAAGGATAGCCTACACGCTTCCAAGCGGCATGGATTTTATTAAAGGCATCTTCTTCTAGCAAGGTCATAATACGTTGCTGCTGCGCATTTTTGCGATGATTCTTAAATAACCATTGATAAACATCCTGACGTTCATCGACACTGGCGACCATAATCTGTTCTTGAGTCGCTTTAGGATGCTTGGCTAAATAAGCCACCAACCATAATTCCAAGGGATGAATCTTAGTAATATAGCCCTGATCTTGTAGATCAAATTTTTCTACTGAGAATTTATCAAACAAACTATCCGAATCGTAGTCATTAATCATGACTGTTTTTGCTAAGTGCTCATTAAGAAAAGCATTTAAGGCCGCCTCATCTTGATTAGGATAGATCGCTCTAAACAACATCGTTAAGCGCACTGAAGTAGGCACTATCCTGCTGGCTAATATTGCCATAACCTCTTTAGGCGTTTTACCTTGATACCTAGCATAAAAACGTTGCAAGTAAACACGCCCTTCATTATCGGCAAATCGCTGTAAATATTCATTACGTTTAGGGTCATCAGGGCTATCTAGCCAACGTGCGAGACCTTCTGGTTTATAGAGGTGATGATAAACAATTTCACGCATTAAACGTATAAACACTAAGTTAACAGAATCGCGTAACGCATCACGCACTGACATCATTTTCCTATCTTCATCGGACGTAAAATTATTAAAATGATGTAAGCCGCCTCCAGTAAAAAAATATTCACCGGGGCTTGAAGAATAGGTTTTATCAAGCGCTAGATTAAGTAAATCTTCTAAATTAATTTTAGGCGATATCAGTAACTGCTCAACTACCCAAGTCGACAAATAATCTCGTGTGTGCAGCTCTAGCTGAAGCTGATTTAAATCATTAATAGATAATTTTTTGTACTGTTGATAGACATCGGTAACCAACTCAAGATAATGCACCATGGTACGTAACTTAGAAGTAGAGCCTAAATCGATTCTTATACCCTCGTTAATATCCAAAGGTTGATCATAACTATCGGTCTGAATTCGCAATAGATTGCCAGCATTGCTACGCTCAAATAACATCAGGCTATAGACTATCGGCTTAAGATCGGTGTTTTCATTCAGTAGTCGCAAACCCAGTATACCTGCCTTGCGAGCGGCCTCAGGTTGACTCAATTGCTTAAGCGCAGTAGTGACTGCTTGCTGAGTGTCATAATCTAAGGTTGTTTTAACCGTTAAATCTAAGCGATCTAGTTCATAATTTGATCTAACACCCAGAGCTTTAGCTAGACGGGTACGTAGTACATTTTGCGTCTTTCTTTCGGCCATAAACTTGGTAGGTTCATTAATCGCACGATGGGGGCGTACGTTCGATAATTTTAAAGCTGCATGGCGCATGGCAACAGACACTACTCCTTGTTCGGTCATAATCCGTAAATATCTATCGGTAAGCCTTTGCAAGGCGTCATAACCTCGCCCCAGAAAATACGAGGGTCTTCTTTGCGACAATAATATATTTAACACTTGTCGATAAGCGAGTGCCTGTTGTGGGCTAATCTGTCTAGGGGGTTTTAACGCATCCGCGTTAAGTAAAAGATTAATCTGGTCAAAATCAGCATTAAACCAAGCGGATAAGCCATCACCTAAGCCATGTACTTCACCGAGCTTAGGCGTAGCCGCTAATGGCATAGAATTCAAATAAGACAACGCTATTTCTTGCCTCATTTTAAGCGTATTAGGCCCCATTAGATAAGCACGCACTGAGGCCGACCCAATCTGACGAAACTTATCAACAATGGAATTGGTGTAACCATTCTTTGAATGTCGGTATTTTTCTAGCTGAGTCGCCAGCGTACTTCCACCTGGAACTGCGCTAGAAGCACCTAATTTATGAGCCATTAATTGCAAACCAGCAAAACCTAAGCGATCCCATTCAATGGCCGGATTAACAGTACTATTATTGTCGCTCAGTAATTCTCTATTTTCTATAAACAGCAAGGTATTAAGAATTAATGGCGGAATAGCTTTAAAATCTGGGTAACCATAAGCAGGAAATAGTGCATTAAATACGACTTGATCGTTTTTATCGGTAATACGTAGCCCAGCCTGACTTTTCTCATGATAAGCCGTAAATAAGCCATAATCTGCCAATTCAGCCATCATGGGCGAAACATAAGCTTGCGAGGTCACGCTAAATCCCGTCTTTTCTAAGTGCTCGATGATATCAGGCAATAAGGTATAACCTAACCTTTCGTCATATGGGCCATATTGGGGGTAACGTATAGAGGCACTAGGCCCAGAAACTAATTTAAAGCTTAATTGTTCACTAATAGCGGACAAATAACGTGCTTGATATTTAGAGGTTTTAATCTCGTCACGGACTAATTTAGTCACAATAAGACCACTAACAATCAATCCTACAGCAAGGTACACAGGCCAGAGTCGCTGTACTTTTTTGGGGTTACGCCTCCTCATAACTGCCCCCGACGTTTGTTAAAAGATAAAATCCTCCAACAGGGGGCACTTAAGATTAAGTTCTTAAGTAATGCTTTCAAAATGGTTAACTAATTTTTTAAAATTTAGAGTTAAAAGACCTGATAAAAATAGTAAACATCAGAAACTGAATATTTACGTTCATTATAACAAACAATACAAAATACTTACCGCTCATCCATCCATTGCCCGCCCACCAATATTTGTAGCGGTTGATAATCGCTTTTATAACTCATTTTCTGACAGGCTTTAATCCAATAACCTAAATATACAAATTCTTTTTGCAATCTTCGTGCTTGCTCAATCTGCCATAAGACTGCATATACCCCCAAACTTTCACTCGCAAATTTCGGGTCAAAAAAAGTATAAACCGCAGATAAAGCGTTTTCAAACTGATCAATTACAGCTACACCCGCCAATTCATGGTCAATTGAAAATTCCACAAACTGCGTATCACACCAAGTAGACCCTAAAAAATCAAGATACTCTTCTGGACTCGCCTTAGCCATATCGCCACTACCATGACGGATCATCTGATAACGTATATATAATTCGTAATGAGCCCGTTCAAATGTGGCGGGCTTAACGTCGACTTTTATTTGACTGTTTTTAATTAAGCAACGCTTTTGTCTTCTATTTGGCTTAAAGTGTTCTACTGCTAATCTAACCGGAATACATGCACTGCATTGAGTGCATTGCGGCCTATAAACCTGATCGCCACTACGTCGAAAACCTTGCTCAATTAACTGCCCATATAGATCATTCGTTAATGCACAAGAGGGATGCACAAATACCGATTGTGCAGACTGGTCATCTAAGTAACTACACTCATGCGCTGCTGTTAAATAAAGCGGAATGGATATCATGGTTGTTGCCAAGCACACATATTAGCAGGCTCATCACAATATTGATTAAGTAAGCCTATAAAATCACTACGCTCACAATTGATCGCACCTAAACTCGCTAAGTGTTCACTATGAACCTGGCAGTCAATAACTTGATAATCCCACGCTTTAAGCTGCTCAACCAAACTTGCAAAAACAACTTTTGACGCGTCTGTATAAGTATGAAACATAGATTCACCGAAAAACACCTTACCTAAAGCAATACCGTACAAACCGCCTACCAGTTCATCATTTAACCAGGCTTCTGCAGAATGGGCATAGCCCGATTGATATAAACGACGATAGGCTTGTTGAATATCCTCACTAATCCATGTTCCTTCACTATAACTACGAGGTCTTGCACAAGCAGAAATGACTTGATTGAAGGCTCGATCAATAGTGAATGTAAACATATTCTGACGTAATGTTTTACGAAGGCTACGCGACACTTTCAACTGCTCTGGAAATAAAACTAATCTTGGATTAGGAGACCACCATAGGATAGGCTCACCTGGACTATACCAAGGAAATATCCCTGAACGATAAGCCTTAAGTAAACGTTTTTCTGACAAACAACCACCTGCCGCTAACAAACCATCAGGATCTATCATGGCTTTAGTTAATGGTGGGAAGTCTTGTCTTGGATTATGAGGATCTAAAATAGTCAGTTGCATGAACTTAGTTTATCTATGTGGGCTACCAATTTAAGGCGGGACAGTGTAAATAGTACATCGTTCCCACACTCCGCGTCACTGCCATTAAGTTAAATAATCTGTGCCTGGAGTAAAACAGCTTCAGCTGTTTTAAAACGCAATAGCTGAAGCTATTGCACTCCAAGTTTTTACTATTTTCTCTTAACTTAATGGCAGTGACGCTCGGCGTGGGAACCTAAGAAAAGCTTCCACTACTATTTTGTCCCGTCTTAAGTTGGTAGCAAAACGGGACAGCTTGAGGTGAAGCCGTTCGTGCTGAACGTGTCGAACTATGAACGACTTAACCATAAACACATCCATTTAGGTTTATCTGCACCTATACGGCTATGACACTAACTCATCCAAGTATTTTTCAGCATCCAAGGCGGCCATACAACCCGACCCTGCTGAAGTAATGGCTTGTTTATAAACCGAATCCATGACATCACCAGCCGCAAAAACACCCTCAACGCTAGTGGCTGTGGCATTTCCAGCTATACCGCTATTGACTTTTATATAACCATGTTCCATAGCTAATTGGCCTTCAAAAATACCAGTATTAGGGGTGTGTCCAATAGCGATAAATACGCCATGTACCTCTAAATCTTGACTACTATCATCTAAGGTGCTTTTAATTCTGATACCCGTCACCCCCATATCATCCCCTAGCACTTCTTCTAAGTAGGAATTCCATTCAATAACCACATTACCTGTTTTAGATTTCTCCAGTAATTTATCAGCAAGAATTTTCTCAGAACGAAATTTATCACGGCGGTGAATGACTGTCACTTTTGAAGCAATATTTGACAAATATAACGCTTCTTCAACGGCTGTATTACCTCCACCTATTACAGCTATCGGCTTATTACGATAAAAGAAACCATCACAAGTCGCACAAGCTGACACACCCCGCCCCTTAAAAGCGTCTTCTGAATCTAAACCTAAATAACGAGCAGAGGCACCTGTGGCGATAATCAGCGCATCACAGGTGTAAGTACCCGAATCACCGATTAACTTATAAGGTTTTGATGATAAATCCGTGCTATGAATATGATCAAAAATAATCTCTGTTTCAAAGCGTTCAGCATGTAAGCGCATACGCTCCATTAAATCAGGACCTTGCAAACCCTCAACATCACCAGGCCAGTTATCAACCTCTGTGGTAGTTGTTAATTGTCCACCTTGCTGCATACCCGTAATCATAACCGGCTTTAAATTGGCTCTAGCTGCATAAATAGCCGCTGTATAACCCGCAGGGCCCGAACCCAAAATCAACAAGCGACAATGTTTATTAGTACTCATTTAAAATCCTCTATGCTCATTAAGTTGATTAGGATTATGCCGATGAAATCAGCTTTCGTAAATCTTATTATGCATAACGTCAATTTAATGATGGGAAATTGTATTCTTATTATTTTTTATATAGACAATAATCATGTAGAATAGCGTCTCATTGCCACTTAATTCTGTTTTGTATGATTCCATACAAATCGAGTTCTTAAATATGTCTGCGATAATAGAGAAGAAAACAATACGGGGCTTACGTGAAATTGGAATCCTAAGTTTTTTTACTGGGGCAGTATTTCTTTTATTTGCTTTATTTACATTCAACACTGGTGATGCAGCCTGGACACACAGTAGTGAACTAGGAACGATCACTAATTGTTGCGGTATTTTAGGAGCATGGATCGCCGATGTAATGCTAAGTCTTTTTGGCTTATCAGCTTATTTATTCCCTTTCATTATTACTTGGCACGGCTATTTAGTCTTCGCTGAACCTCAGGTTAATAAAGAAAAACTATCCACCTCCTTACGTGGACTAGGTTCATTAGCGCTCATTATTTCTAACGCGGCCTTATCTTATTTATATATCTATCGTGTCCGTGTACAACTTCCTGGCACTACAGGTGGTTATCTAGGCCAAGAAATTGGTGATAAAACTTTGTTGCTATTTGGTAATTCTGGCGCAACGCTATTTTTAATCATGCTATTTCTTTCAGGCTTGACGCTTACAACCAACATATCATGGCTTAGCCTTATAGACGCTATTGGTCGATACTGCGTGTTACTTTCTCGTTTTATAGCCTATGGTTTTAATTTTTCAGGCCATCAGCATTCGACTACAGCGGCTCAGATTGATGATGAAATCTATCAGCATTCAACTCATTCAACGGTAGCATTTCAGGCCGATGATGAAATCTATCAACCCTCAATCACACAAAAACAGCCCAATCCTAAGAAAGATAGCCCAAAAAGCATTTCATCTATTAACATTGCTCAACTAAAAATAATAGAATCGAACACCCAATGCGCTCCCCATCAAGGGGCATCAAAATATATTGTCAGTGAAGGTGCATTACCCTCATTAACCTTACTTGATGAACGAGATACCCGAGTAATAGGTTATTCAGAAGCTGATTTAGAAGAAATGTCTCGATTAGTAGAAGATATCCTAGCAGATTTCAATGTGGCGGTTACTGTAGTCGGCTTCCATCCTGGCCCAGTGATTACTCGCTTTGAATTACAACCAGCTGCCGGTGTTAAAGTCAGCCGCATTAGTAGCTTATCTAAAGACTTAGCCAGAGCCTTATCAGTCACCAGTGTGCGTATTGTAGAAATCATTCCCGGCAAATCAGTCGTCGGCTTAGAGATTCCTAATCGTGCTCGTGAAATGGTAACCTTACGAGAACTCTTAGTATCTCCTAATTTTATCAAAGCTAAATCTTTATTAACCTTGGCCATGGGGAAAGATATTGCTGGCGCACCTATGGTCGCTGATTTAGGTAAAATGCCTCACGCTTTAGTCGCAGGTACTACTGGCTCAGGAAAGTCTGTCGCTATCAACACCATGATCCTCAGCTTGCTTTATAAAGCCACGCCTGAGGAAGTGCGCTTGATTATGATCGATCCTAAAATGCTAGAGCTTTCAGTCTATGAGGGTATTCCACATTTATTAACGCCGGTTGTAACCGACATGAAAGAAGCCAGTAACGCTTTACGCTGGGCCGTTGCTGAAATGGAACGACGTTATAAGCTTATGTCCAAGATGGGCGTTAGAAATCTTGCTGGCTTTAATCAACTAATTGATGATGCTGCCGCCAGAGGCGAAACCATCAGAGATCCTATGTATCAACTCCTTAATCCACTTGAAGATGGAGAAAGCTTTCCTGTACTAACCAAACTACCCAGCATTGTTATTGTCATAGACGAATTAGCCGATATGATGATGATAGTCGGGAAAAAGGTCGAAGAACTAATTGCTAGGCTAGCACAAAAAGCTAGAGCAGCTGGTATACATTTAATCTTAGCCACTCAACGCCCCTCAGTTGATGTATTAACTGGACTGATTAAGGCCAATGTCCCTACGCGTATTTCTTTTCAAGTCTCCTCACGCATAGATTCACGCACAATTCTTGATCAAGGTGGCGCAGAAACCTTGTTAGGTAATGGTGATATGTTGTTTTTACCTTCAGGCACCAGTATTCCCATACGTGCTCACGGCGCTTTTGTTGATGATCACGAAGTCCATCGCGTAGTTGAATTTTTAAAACAAACAGCCCCCCCTAATTATCTGGAAGACATTACTCGTGATTCGTCTGAAAGTAGCGACGGCTACAGCTCAAGTGGCGACAATAGCAATTCAGAATCTGATGCGCTGTATGATGAAGCCGTACAATTTGTAACCGAAACTAGAAAAGCCTCTATATCAAGTGTACAGCGCCGCTTTAAAGTGGGCTACAACCGTGCCGCGACTATGATTGAAGCTATGGAGGCCGCAGGCGTAGTTAGCTCCGCTGAATCTAATGGCTCACGCATCGTATTGGCACCGGCTTCTATTAAAGATTAGAGCAATTTCACATAGCGATGACCTTAGAATAAAACCAGCTTTAGCTGTTTTAAAAATAATAGCTAAAGCTATTAAACGCCTACTTGCTCTTCAAGTTTCACTTTACTTACAATTTTGTCTTACCTTATGCAAATAAACCATAAAACCTTGTAGGTCGCAAAAAAGCGACTTTCTATCTATCATAGCTACGGAGAAAATATGGGCCCTCATTATTTAAAGCATTTTTTTACACCTAACTCAGTTGCTATCGTTGGTGCTTCAGAGCGCGAAAATAGCGTAGGCTATAGGCTGCTGCTTAATATGCAAGAAGCAGGCTTTAGCGGTGGACTTTATCCGATTAATCCTAAACATGAGTTATTATTAGGACTCAAAACCTACCCCAACTTACATGCTGTTCCTGAAGATTTAGATCTGGTCGTCATCGCCACACCAGCTTCAAGTGTACCGGACATACTGCGTCAATGCGGAGATAAAGGTGTAGGCTCGGTCATTATTATCAGCGCTGGCTTTGGTGAGCTTGGTGCAGAAGGCAGACACCTACAACAAGAGATGTTAGCCATTGCCCGCCGCTACAGTATTCGCATTATTGGCCCCAACTGCCTAGGCGTCATACGTCCTAGCGGTCAGTTGAATGCCTCATTTGGTGATGGCACTGTTAAAGACGGCAGCCTAGCCTTGTTATCGCAATCAGGTGCTGTCTGTACAGCCATTTTAGATTGGGCAAAAGTTCAGGATATAGGCTTTTCCACCGTAGTTTCTATGGGCGGGGCAGCTGATATTGATTTTGGTGAAGTTTTAGATTACTTGGCCACCGACAGTAAAACCACTGGTATTTTAATGTATGTCGAAGGCATACGTGATGCCCGTCGTTTTTTAAGTGGCCTTAAAGCGGCAGCACGTTTAAAACCCGTCATCTTAATAAAATCAGGTCGTCATGAAGCCGGCTGCAAAGCCGCTATGTCTCATACCGGCGCTATGGTGGGCGGCGACAAGGTCTTCGATGCCGCCATTGCCAGAGCCGGCGTAGTTAGAGCCTATAGCATTACCGAATTATTTTCTGCCGCCAGAGTACTGGCTAATAATTACGTGGTTAAAAAAGATCGCCTAGCCATTATTACCAATGCCGGTGGCCCTGGCGTGATGAGTACTGACCGCGCAGAAGATGTCGGCATAAAATTAGCTGAATTAAGCCTAGCTAGTTTGGAACATTTAAATACTGTATTACCTCCGCACTGGTCTCATGCTAATCCTATCGATATCTTAGGTGATGCCAGCGCTGATCGTTATCAGCAAGCCCTAGAGGTCTGCATTAACGATACCAATATTGATGGCATTTTAGTCATATTAACACCCCAAGCTATGACCGAACCCACTCTAGTCGCCCAGTGTATTATTGATGGCGCTAAGACTAGCCATAAGCCGGTACTGGCCTCTTGGACGGGAGGCGTCAAAGTTCAAGTGGGGCGTGATTTATTTGCAAACAGCAAGGTTGCGCACTTTAATACCCCAGAAACAGCGGTCGATGCCTTTGCCTTTTTAGCCAACTACGCAGAAAATCAAATTCTGCTCAAACAGATTCCAACGGCAACGAATGAACTCATCCAGCCTGATGTAGCAGGCGCACGATTAATTATTGAACGCGTATTATCTGAAGGTCGCCAAATATTAACCGCACAAGAATCCAAAGCCATATTGGCAGCCTTTCATATCCCCGTTACTCAAACGATCAGCGTTGCTAGTGCAAAAGACGCCATGATTGCCGCCGAAACCTTAGGCTTTCCGGTTGTTTTAAAAGTAAATATGGCCGAATTCAGCCATAAATCTGATATAGGTGGCGTTAGACTTAACATAAACAGCGTTCAAGACATCTCTAAACACTACGCTGAGATGGAAGCGGCTATTAAATTGGCACATCCCGACATCAGCACTGTGGGTATGACGGTTGAGCCGATGTTTAAAAGTCCTAGTGGCAGAGAGCTGATGATAGGCGTGGTTAGAGACCCTGTATTTGGTCCGGCGATTAGTTTTGGTCTGGGGGGCACTTTGGTAGAAATACTACAAGATAACGCCGTCGCCCTGCCTCCTCTTAATACCTATATGGTTGAGCAACTGATTGCCAAAACCAAAGCCGCCAAATACTTAAAAGCTTTTCGGCAGTTACCTCCGGCCAACACTAAAGCCCTGATTGAAGTACTGCTGAATGTCTCAACCATGGTCAGTGAGTTACCAGAAATCTTAGAACTAGACATTAATCCACTCATCGTTGATGAACATGGCGCGATTGCCGTAGATGCTCGAATTAAAGCGCAATTATGTAATCAACTCAGTCATTATGCGCACATGGCAATACATCCGTATCCTCATGAACTCATCTCGCGCTATCAATTAAGTAATGGCATCAATATCTGCATACGCCCCATACGCCCCGAAGATGCCGACTTAGAAACTAACTTTCACAGTCGCTTGTCGGAGCGAACCAAATACTTTCGTTTTATGCAAGCCTTGCACGAACTGACCCCAGAAATGATCGTGCGCTTTACACAAATTGATTATGACCGAGAAATGGCCTTTATTGCCATCACCGATGATGAACACAAAGCCACTGAACTGGCAGTAGGTCGTTACCTAATGAATCCAGACGGCCAGTCAGTCGAGTTTGCTCTAGTCGTAGCTGATGATTGTCATAGTCTAGGCATAGGCACTCGCCTGATGACCAGCTTGATGCAGTCCGCTAAAGCCAAAGGCATGATATTTTTTGAAGGCGAAGTGCTGGCCATTAACCACCCCATGCTATCGTTAGTCACCCAATTAGGTTTCAGCATAGAAAGCATCGGACAAGATCAAGACATTGTACGCGTGGTAAAAGATTTAAGACTGACTTATTGACATCCTCTCTAAAATGCGAAGATTATGATGTTTTAGGACATTTTTAGTTTTAAAACTGAAGTGGATTGGGGGGGTATTTACCCACCCCAACAACACCAGCAATCATTGGGTAACAGCATCAAGCTACGCCCAATACATCGCACCCGCATAGGTTGTTGTCACTCAAAATGGAGTCTACCTTTAAGACTTAAGGCAATAATTCCCAAGTACCTTTATAGCCAGTATCTTGCTTAAAGTTTTGCCACACAAAATCAGGACTAATCATAGGCTTAGTAGGAATCATAAAGGTCACTAAATCTGCAGCGCCACATAAAGTACGCCCCATCATATGAACCATACCAGTCATAAGGCCAGCCGTTGCTGCATAAGCGGCGCCGCTTTTACGATTACCATTTATAATGGCTTTAGGAATTTCCACAACCCCCGTGATTATATTAGCCATACCATTACCTAATTTGGTGCCCATTCTATCTGGATAAGTGCTTGCGCTGGCTATATGAGGCGTCAATAAACTGAGAAAAAATATGACTACTAATGTTTTTAATGACTGTTTCATGGGTTACTCCATTATAAAATTTTAAAAAAGAGGCGTTGCAAGCGCTGAATACTACCATACTGGCCACATGATGTGCAAAACACTGTTAAGTTTCAGCAAGTCTCATTATGGCGCTCATTGTCTAAAATGGCATTTTCATTTTGATATAAAAAAATAGTTATACTAAAGACCAAGAACTACCACTTTGAACAGATAAGAGTAATAACAGCAGCTCTTATGTTCTTTATTGGCAATATTAATTTTAGCTTACCTTATGTCAAAGCTTAAAAAAGCCTCATCAGATTCTAATGGAACACATATCACCTGATCGACTCGTGCGGTAATCGGGCCTTTATGACACCATTGTATAAATTTCTCTAAAATATCCTCTTCGGCTTCTGCAACAATTTCTACCTGACCATCGGCTAGATTTCTGGTGTAACCGTTAACACCTAATTGCAGGGCTTTTTTTCGGGTAAAGACACGAAAATAAACGCCCTGCACACGACCAGACACTAATAGCCTCGCTCTATTCTGCATGCTGGATGCTCCAACAATAATGAATCCGCTGATTTCTGGCAAAATCTTCCGGTACAGTCTGTTTAGTCATATCAACTATCTTTAAATCAGCTAATGCGTCTAAATCCATTTTAAAACGTCTAAAGTTAGTAGAAAAATATAAAAGGCCATTAGCTGCCAATAAAGAAGCCGCATTATTGATCAGCGACACATGATCGTTTTGTATATCGAATACATCGGTCATACGCTTAGAATTAGAGAACGTAGGCGGATCAAGAAATATTAAATCATACTGCTGCTTATTTTCTTGCTTAGCCGCTAGTGCCAACCAATCCAAACAATCTGCCTGTATGAACTCATGCTCGCCAGTGCTTTTATTCAAGGCCATATTATTTTTGGCCCAAGCGATATAAGTATTAGACATATCAATCGTAGTGGTAGCTTTTGCGCCACCCACCGCCGCATGTACCGATGCACTACCCGTATAAGCAAATAAATTTAAAAAGCGCTTATCTTTAGCTTGTTTTTGTATCAGCATACGAATAGGTCGATGATCTAAAAACAAGCCGGTATCCAGATAATCTCCAAAATTAACCAGTAACTTGCAACCGCCTTCTTCAATAGTATGAAACTGACCTAATTCAGCCTGTTTTTCATACTGATCCGTACTACGTTGTTTTTTACGTATTTTAAGAAATACCTGCTCACGCGGCACGTTTAACACCTTAGGAATTTCTGCTAACAAAGCGGCTAAGCGTTGATCTGCTTTATGTTGATCTATACTTTTAGGGGGTTCGTATTCTTGAATATTAACCCACCTTTGCTCGCCCTGATAAATATCGATAGCCACGGCATATTCAGGTAAATCAGCATCATAAACACGATAACAACTAATAGACTGCTGTTTTGCCCAACGAGAAAACTTTTTCAGATTCTTAGTTAAGCGGTTAGCAAACATATCAGCCCCCACCATCTCGACATGCTCAGTGCTTACAGTATCTAACGCCTGAGTAATTCTATCTTCCTGAGTTTTAGCTTTGGGAATAAAAAAACGACTATCTTCGATGTTCAAGCGTAATAACTTACATTCCAAGGCACCATTAAACAAGGTGATGGGTTTTTGTGAACGTATGCCTAAACGAAAGCCTAATTCTGGATTACTGATAATCATGGCTGCTTTCCAGCCGACAAAATGGGCTTTTAGAGACTCGCCAAATCTTTTATACAAATCTGAGGTTTCTTGCTCAGTCCCTAATCGCTCACCATAAGGCGGGTTACAAATTAACAAACCAGGCTTCCAAGTGCTTGCAGGACTCGCATCTTCTATATCACGACGTTCAACATGAATTTTATGCTGTAAACCTGCATTGGCAATATGAGCCAATGCCGTATTGACCGTCTGACGATTTTGATCAAAACCAACAATAATAGGCAAGGTTTCAATACCCCTTTTCTTGCGCTGTTGCGCTTCGGTACGTAACTTTTCCCAGCAAGGTGCATCATGTTTTTTCCAGCCTATAAAACCGAAATAATCCCGCAATAAGCCCGGCGCATAATCAGCCGCAATCATGGCGCCTTCTAATAACAAGGTACCTGAACCACACATAGGGTCTATCAGTGTACCTTGTTGCTTGGCAATCTGAGGCCAACCACAACGCAACAGCATCGCAGCAGCTAAATTTTCTTTCATAGGGGCTTTGATATTAACATCCCGATAACCACGGCGATGTAAGCTTTCCCCAGAAAGATCTAGGCTGAGTTGAGCAAGCTCGCCCTGTAAATACACATTAATTCTAATGCTAGGTTGAGCGGTGTCGATGCTGGGACGTTGTTGAAACTTTTCCCGCATTTGATCGACAATGGCATCTTTAACTTTTAAGGCACCAAAATGGGTATTATTGATGGCCTCTGAATTCTTGGCACTAAAACTCACCGCAAAGGTATCATCTGGATTCATATGCTCAAACCAGTCGATGGCTTGTATACCGTTATAAAGATCTTCTTGGCTTTTAACCTCAAAAGAACTTAATACCAATAAAATACGGTTCGCTGTTCTGGACCACAAACAAGCACGGTAGGCAGTTTCCAAGTCACCCTCAAAAGCAACTCCGGCCATAGTTGCTTTAATTTGAGTAATCCCTAGCGCTTGTAATTCTTCAGTGAGCAGGGTTTCCATCGCCTTAGGCGTGGTAGCGAACAGTTTATAGGTGGGCATATAAGAAAAGGCTAAAGGTGAAAGATGAATGGCTAAAGGCAAAAAAACACCTGAGCGATAAGGAAGGATGAAAAGATATACTTTATATTTTGATCAGACAAAACCTAGAAAATTAAAACGGTCGGCTTAGTTATACTAAACCGACCGTTTTAGCCCCTAGCCTTTAGCCTTGCGCTTTTATTTAATCTTGATGAGTTCTACATCAAATATTAACGTTGCATTAGGTGAAATTGGACCTGCACCTTGTGCGCCGTAAGCCAGTTCAGAAGGGATATAAAAACGGTATTTTGCGCCTACTGTCATTAATTGTACGCCTTCAGTCCATCCGGCAATCACTCTGTTTAATGGAAATGAAGTGGGTTCACCACGACTATATGAGCTATCAAATTCCTTACCATCCAACGTTGAGCCTTTATAATGTACCGTTACATTATCAGTTGCTGATGGGGTTGCTGTGCCTGTCCCTGCTATCAATATTTCATATTGCAAGCCGCTCGCAGTCGTTACGATATTTGCTTTTTTTGCATTCTCTACTAAAAATGCAGCACCTTCTGCTTTATTTTCTGAAGGTGAGGTCGCATTAGCCATTGAAAACATAGTAATCCCTATAATGAGAGCGGTGATAATTGAAATAACTTGAATTTTTGTCAAGGTGTCACCTTTGTTGATATAAAAGAGCGGTTATTTTAGCAAAAAATAAGCGTAAGTTATCAATTGATTTTACAACCCTCTAATTGACTTTTAAAAAGCCTAGCACGATTAGCGACTTTTTCAGCGATACGAGTTAAGCCCTCTTTATTTAAATAGCTTTTACGCTTATAACCCAAATGACCTTCATGATAAGCAAGATATAAATTTTTAGCATCCCATTTAGCTATGCCCAATTTATTATTACTGATCGCACAATACCAACCAATAAAATCGCTGGCATCGCCAAAATCATCGCGATCAGCCGTCCAACTGCCGGTTTTATCCAGATAGTCCTGCCAAGTTTTATCCAACGCTTGTGCATATCCATAGGCGCTACTCGGTCTAAACCAAGGAATAAAGCCTAATAACCAAACGCGAGGCGGCTTTGCATCTGCTACAAAATGTGATTCTTGATGCATAATCGCCATTTGTACAGGAATAGGCACGCCCCACTTCTGATACGATTGTTGAGTCTCATCATACCAGTCATCTTTTTCTTTAAACGTCGCACATAAATTATTGCCATTTCTAGGCGTCATTGCTGTACAAGCCGTCAATGTGCATAAAAACAGCACTATTACTATTCTTTTCATAGCGAGAAAATCCTAACAAAATGAGCGATTACTTTTAATGCAAAATTGATTAGCATCTCATAAATTGCCGCACCTAGGTAATTGTTATATTATTACATCAGAACTTAAAATCTGGCTATATGAATGACGTTACAAACCGAACTGAATCACTATTCTTCCGAACATAACCATAATCAATGCGTCAGCCTTGCCTTAAGTACGGCTCAGTCTTTATGTAATGAACGAGGGGTTTTGTTAACGACCATCCGTTATCAAGTACTGACACTTATTTGGGAAAGCCACAAAGCCGTCAAAGCTTATGAGTTATTGGATAGACTCCGCCCCTTACAGGCCGCAGCAAAGCCTGCAACCATTTATCGTGCTCTGGATTTTTTAATTGAACAGGGCTTGATTCATCGCGTAGAAAGTCTTAATGCTTTTGTAGGCTGTCGTTGCTCGGATCAACAACACGAACAACTACTACTCATTTGTAAGCTCTGTGAGCAAGTCGATGAACGTCCTGCGGCCGAAGTCATGTCTGCATTATTAGACGAATCAAAACAAGCAGGTTTTATGATTCATAGTAAGGCTATCGAAATTCATGGCATTTGCATACACTGTCGCACTAAGTGACTCAGTTTAAGTACGCCCTACTCTTCTTAACTTAAGGCACTTAAATCATGAGCACGACTCCTCAATATTCACACAATAAACATCAAACACTGACTATCGCCATCGCTTTGATAACAGGCATTATGGTGGGCGAACTGCTTAATATAACCCTACATGACCTTAGCCATCCAAACACCCTACTTAATCAGATACTTTCACTCTTTGCGGCATTAACCGATATTTTTCTGCGTCTCATAAAAATGATTATTGCCCCGTTGGTTTTTTCAACACTGGTGGTTGGCATGGCTAAAATGGGCAATATTCAAACAGTCGGCCGTATCGGCATCAAAGCCATGCTCTGGTTTTTTTCAGCCTCATTTTTTAGTTTATTGTTAGGCATGTTATTGGTGAACGTATTTCAGCCCGGTCATGATTTACAACTCGCCTTGCCAGCCATTGGGACTAGCACTGGTTTATCCGTTGTTCAGCCCACTCTAGCTAACTTAGTCGCGCATCTATTTCCTAAAAGCATCATTGACGCGATGGCGACTAATGATATTTTACAAATCGTAGTCTTTTCCATGTTCTTTGGCTTAGCCTGTGCCGCCATCGGCGACTTGGCCAAACCCGTGGTTATGCTCTTAGATTCATTAACCCACATCATGCTAAAAATGACCGGCTACATCATGCATTATGCACCGGTAGCGATATTTGCCTCGATGGCATCGGTAGTCGCTGTACAAGGTATCGGTATTCTATTGGCTTATAGTCGCTTTATAGGTGAATTTTATTTAGGACTGCTATTACTTTGTGCGGCGCTCACGGGTGTAGGTTTTGTGTTTTTAAGAGGCCGAATATTTTCTTTACTAAGGCACATACGTGAACCTATGTTACTGGCTTTTGGAACCGCTAGTAGTGAAAGTGCTTACCCTAAATTATTACAACAATTAGAACGTTTCGGCTGTGATGAAAAAGTCTGTGGCTTAGTCTTGCCTTTAGGTTATTCCTTTAACCTTGATGGCAGCATGATGTATATGACTTTTGCCGTTTTATTTATTGCTCAAGCTTATGGCATTGATATGGCGCTGAGCGATCAGCTTTTTATGCTGTTGGTATTATTGTTTACGAGCAAAGGCGTAGCCGGTGTACCTAGAGCTTCGTTGATTGTTATCGCGGCAACCTTGTCCCAGTTTAATATTCCTGAAGCGGGTTTATTACTATTACTAGGCATAGACCAGATTTTAGATATGGGCCGTAGCGCAACCAATGTATTTGGCAATAGTATTGCTGCAAGCTTGGTAAGCAAATGGGAAAAATCCTTACGTTAACTTAGACGCAATCACCATACTCTAAGGTTAACAAGCGGCAATCAAAAAATGTTTGTGGCAGTTGGGTACTAATATAAAAACGCAAGATAAACTCTAGCAATAGATAAAGGGTTAGGGTGCGCGCAGTGCTACTTAATAGTTTAAAACGCGTATTTTGTGAACAGACCCAAACCGAGCGTATCCACCACACGATGGGTAGCAATAACATACCATGCACTGTTTTCCAACTGGCAATCGTATAAGTTTCGTTCATCACTCGATAATCAATGTAATAAAGAATGACATTCACTACCACAAAAAAAGGCCAAAAAGCCCGCCACAATGCGCTTTCACCTAACCAAGCTGAATATAAGGTTTGATACCAACCATTAGATGAGCAATCACGCCAAGTGCTTTTAACCGCTGGCGCATAACAATATACCAGCAAAAATAGAGCCGCTAAAAATATGCCTGCTTCAAGCTGAGAAAATAACGTTGTATAGGTAAAAATGATCGGTAAGGTCGTAGTAAACATGGGATTTGCCTTAGCTGACGATAAAATCTGTACTGGCTGCTTTTAAGCTATCAAAACTTCAAAAAACAACGAGCCCTATATTAAATGAAATCATCAAACATCTACAAGATTTTTATATACACGGCACTGCCCTGCGAAGCCAAAGCGTTTATTGAGCATTACAAACTTAAAAAAGACTTAGGAGTACACGCCTTTGCCATTTATTTAAACAATGATATCTGCCTTGCGGTCACGGGCTTAGGAAAAAGCGCTATAGCTGCCGCCGTGGCTTATACGCAAGCTCGCTATATCTCAACTGAACATCCAGTGTTAGTCAATGTCGGCATAGCTGGTCATCAATATTATCCTTTAGGAGAGCTATTTTTAGTCGATAAAATTACGGATATCGATAGCCAAAAAAGCTATTACCCTGCCTTGATAACGACCGCACCCTGTCGTCGCGCCAGCCTTCAAACCGTATCCAAACCACAGCTCTATTATCATGAATCGGAACTATGCGATATGGAAGCTTCTGCCTTTTATGAAACAGCCGTACGCTTTACCTCTAGCGAATTAACAATTTGTTTGAAAGTCATTTCAGATAATCAAGATTCATCGATAGCTGCGATTAATGCTAAACAAGTTAGCGCATTGATCGCCGCACACCTTTCAATTATTGAAGCATTGCTCATACAAACGCGTGCTCTGGCGGACTTAATTACCTTAACCGAGCCTCAACGATTTAATGAATTATTGCAGCGTTATCATTTTACCGTGCATCAACGCCAGCAATTAAAAAACCAATTATTACGCTGGGATGTCTTAAGCAATCAGCAACCTTTATTGATGGATGATAAGGATTTAATGACGGGTAAAGACGTGTTGCGCAGCTTAGAGTTGCGTATTAATACACTGGACTTTACTTTATAACCTCCCCCTATTTGACCATTGAATGTCGTTACCCAAAATAGATGCCTGAGCGACTTAAGGTTTTCATCTTAAGACAGGACAGTTTGAGGTTAAGCCGTTCGTGGTGAGATTGTCGAACCATGAACGACGCAGGACTCATGCACAGACAGCCTTTGGCATAGCACTGCGCGAAGTTCACTCATGCTCATTAAGACTTGGTGTAGTACTGAGCGAAGTTCACGCAAGCTCACTAAGCCTTGGTGTAGTAACGCACCAAGTTCACTCAAGCGCATCAAACCTTGGTAGTGAGCAATGAAAGCTGTACTTGTATCCTTTAAAAGACCATTCAGTGCTATGAATACCTAGTGTAGACCCACTGTTATCTGGCACCAACCTACAGAAAGACTCAATGCTGTTGCTGAGAATCATAACGGACAGGTGATAGCGACCAATACTCCTATGGTGACTACCAGTACTGCTATGGCGATGACCAATACTCCTATGGTGATAACGTTTACAGTTGCGGAAGTCTCAGCCAGACAAGGCTTACAACCCGGCTTTTAACATAAAGTTTTCAGCAATACATTCAAGCGTTTCAATAGGCGCACAAAAACCTAAGCTTGTACTCCTCACTCTGCATTTTTCCGCACGTTTAATCACACCCGTACTTGACGGGCTCAATACTAAACTAAGGAACAAGCACGAAATAATGTAGTCAAGTAGCATCCAACACCCCCTTTGTAGAAGGGGGGGGGGCTGGGGGGGATTTTAAAAATCATAGTTGCCGAAGTGTGTCGTGCTCGTTCCTAAACCGTAAAAAGCATAATAGCCATTAACGCTGCAATGATACCTATCCACTGCCTGAGACAGATAGGTTCTTTGAGCATTAACCACGCTAGGATAACGGTAGCGCCGGGATAAAGTGAGCCCAACGCAGAGGATATATCTAAGCGACCCGACTTAAGTGCGTGCAGATAAAAGAAATTCCCGGCGACATTAAAAGTAACGTGTATCAAAACCACCCCCAACGCATCACGTTGAACAACGAATGATTCGCGTCGAATCTTTACAAAAACGAAGCTCATCAAAGTACCGGTCGTATAGGATGCAATCAAAAGCCAAATCACTGAGGCACTGTAGCTTATGGCGAAATGCATGACTATAAAATAACAGCCAAAACCTATGCCCGCTAAAACAGGAAGATGCAAACTCGATAAATGATCAAAGTGAAATGGAAGCTGGGTACTCCCTAGTGAAATCAAGCACACGGCCAGCAGGGCAAAGCCAAATCCGACCAATTGCAGCTGTGCTGGCAAACCCTGAGAGAAAACACCAACAACAATAGGAAGCACGGCGGCGAATAAAGCAGAGACTGGCGCTGCAATACTCATTTTTCCGCAAGTCATACTGTAAAATAAGACCAGCAAACTACTGGTACCCAATATGCCTGCCAATCCCGCAAATAGGATTGATTTTGGCTCAGGGAGATCTTCAGGATAAAGTACTACAGCAATCAACAACGCCAATAAACCGACTATGTTTCCGTAAAAGACCACCCGATATACGCTTAGTTTACGGGCAGAGAGGCCACCAGCAAAATCTGCTATGCCCCATGACAGTGCCGATGCAATGCCATATAAAATAGAAAACATGTATTATCCTTAAAATGAGGTGGCTTTATTATTAAGCTTCATGGTCATTACCTTAAGGACGTGACCTATTAGTTTAATTAAAATAATACCGCCTAGCATCGCAAGCTAAACCAAAGCCGACACTGGACAATCGATTGCCATCTGCTATTTCGGCCTGCGGAAATAACTGACGCGTCAAGCTCTGAATAATGGGCATTGCCGTACCGCCCCCTGTTAATATCACCAGACCAATAGCCTCTGCGTTGATACCCGCCTGTAACACACAGGCATTAATAGTCTCTATAATACTAAGCACATTCCCATAGAGACTGTCTTCAAACTGATGTCGGCTACACTCAGAGTGCAAACCTGTTTCAATAAATGATAAATCAGCTAACGTCTGCTCACTAGAACTCAAGTTGATTTTACTGTCTTCAACACAAGCCATTAAACTATGGCCTAATTCTTCTTCTACAATAAACTGCAAACGCTGGGTTAAGATTTTATTTGTGGACTGGCTAATCAGTGCGTTTAAATCACGTTTATATTTTCTGGTATACATGCACTGAATTTTACTAAGCTCCGCTAAATCAAAAAAAGGTGTCAAAGGAAAATCCAAGCCCTTAGCTCCCCACAAAGAGCCCATACCCAATAAAGGCATAAAACACGCTAGACTTAAGGCGCGATCAAAATCATTACCCCCGATTCTGACGCCTGCATTAGCTAAAATATCATCCTGACGATTGGTCTTTTCTATATAACGCCCCGATAAACGCATAATAGTAAAGTCAGAGGTACCGCCACCAATATCCATAACTACCGCCAAACGTTCGTTATCACCCAAGGCTAATTCATGAGCAAAAGCGGCTGCTATCGGCTCATATTGAAAACGAATGTCCTTAAAACCTGCGGCTGAAAAAATGCTTTTAAGCTGGCTTTCGGCAACTTGATCAGCTTTTTCATTACCATCAATAAAATGCACTGGCCTACCGGCCACCACCGCACTGATGTCTTTATCTGCCAATAATTCAGCTTTGTTTTTTACATGCTTAACAAAAGGCCCAATAATATCTTCAAATTGAATTTGTCTGCCGCTGATCGTCGTGCCTTCTTTCATAAGCGACGTACCCAGCACGCGCTTAAAACTCCTCATAAAGCGCCCCTCTTCCCTGCCAACATAAGCATTAAGCGCTTGACGACCAAACAACGTATTAGAATTTTCTGACTGAAAAAAAATGGTCGAAGGAATGGTCACATGGTGATCTTCTACCGGCACCATAGAAATAGAGGCATCCAGACTATTTGCAATGGCGACCGTTGTATTTGAGGTGCCAAAATCAATGCCGCAGGCAATTTCGTGTAACGAGTTATTAGTTATGTTCATAGCGTTTGGTAAATTTATCCCACCTTGTTTAACCAAGGCGGTTTTAATGAATAGTAATGTAACAGAATGTTATTTCTTATAAAGCACATGACTATTTTTGTAAAATAGTGATCGTATCAAAATGTGGTTGCGCTTATTGCAGGAGGGAGTAATTTCGGATCATACAGGAAAACAAAGCGTAACGGGGTTTATAACCCATTACTCACCTTTCGAAGTTATCGAAATCTAAACGTTTCGGTCGGGATTGCAAATCCCGACTCGCATTCGAGTAAACGCCGACTGACATTGGAGCACCGCGATATATATCCCACTGTAAAGATTAACGTATAGACAATCATAAATAAGCAGGTTACCCTTTTGGCTCAATCAACACTAGGTCATTAATGCACTTTAATCATTATATGAGTTTTTGGTAGCATGCTATTTTTTATAGCCCCATTAAGGGTAGGCTGCAACAACTTAATAGATGATAAATCATTCAGAAGTCTGTATCTGGCGTTTTTTTAAACTTAGATTATAGAGATCATTATGTCATTAAATTACTTTATCAAATTAGCAGGAATCTGCACTGTCGTTTTCTTTATGGTAGCTTGCGCTAAGACCAATATTCAGAAAACATCGGAACTCGACATGCTGGGTATGCCAAAACCGACTACGGTTTTAATTTATAATTTTTCTGTCGATCCACAAGCTGTGCAGCAAAATTCCAGTCCATTATCGAAACTTGTACGAAGCTTTGAAAACGATAATGAGACCGTAGAAAAACTCAAATTGGGTAATGAAGTCGCCGAAGCAATGGCCAAAGAACTTACCCAGAAAATACTTGCAATGGGCTTGAATCCGCAACGGGCCGATCAAAGCTCAGCCGTAGTACCTGGCTCAATCCTAATTACTGGGCAAATCATAAAAATTGACGAAGGTAACAGTATTCGTAGAAACGTTATTGGCTTAGGGGCTGGACAATCTTCATTGGATGCCACAATTAGTGTATTAGCACCATCTGCCTCAGGAAATAAAGCATTAATTACCTTTAATGCCCATGCGGATAGTGGCAACAAGCCCGGCGCATTGGTCATGGGGCCTGCAGGTGCCGCAGCGGGTGCAGGAGCCGCAGCAACAGTGGCGGTTAATGCCGCACAGGGAGCGGCTAATACTTATAAATCAGCTTCTTCAAAACAAGCATCCGATATGGCCGAAAAGATTTCAACGGAATTAGCGCAGTATTTTGCTAAAGAAGGTTGGATTAGTTCTGAGTTGGCAAAATAATGACGATTGATTAAAGGTCATTGCTTGGCTTAGGAATGAGCACGAAATAATGTAGTCAAGTACCATCCCACTCCTCCCCTTTGAAAAATGGGGGGAGATTCGCTAGCCATTGAATTAACAAGCTCTATATATAGGAAAATATTATGAAATCTATACTGAACATTTTTATAAGCATAGCCTTATGTTGGGTAACAACGACTGCGAGCGCAGTTACTAATGATGACATTATTAATCGTGTTACAGAATTGGATACCAATAAAGATGGCGGGGTTTCTATGGCAGAAGCCCAGGCTGGCAATGCCCTACGCATAATCCATTATTTTGATAAAATCGATACCAACAAAGATAGTAAAGTCACTGCGGAAGAAATTGAGGCGGCCAATAAATAACTTCACCAAGAAATAGTTTACTTTACCCTGATGATTACCTTAGAATACGCGCAGCATTTCGTTTTGGTATTATCTAAAGAGATAAATCGTACTCCAACGTTATTCGCTTTGATTCTAGCACCGCTTACCAATTCTGGCGTTTGTTTAGCGCACCCATTATAGGCTTAGGCTTAGGCTTAGGCTTAGGCTTAGGCTTAGGCTTAGGCTTAGGCTTAGGCTTAGGCATTAGTCCACTGAAACTTAAGTCTAAGGCTTTACGATGACCGTCTTCAACAACTCAAGTCAAGCAATCACTGACCGATATTGTCTTATCTATAACGACTTAAGCGCTTATCCTGCGTGCCCTACGAGGATTTTTTGCGATGCTAAATAAACTTTATAGTTATTTTCAATTGCCGACAAAGAATTCTGCTAAACAGTCGATTATTCAGACTAAGGCTTTGCAAAGTGCGATTTTCAACAGCATTTACTTCTCCAGTATTGCCACTGACGCCAACGGCATTATTCAGATTTTCAATGTCGGCGCGGAAAAAATGCTTGGCTACTCGGCTGCGGAGGTAATGAATACCATGACTCCAGCCGAACTGTCTGATGCTGAGGAATTGACCTTGCGTGCCGATAACTTGAGCCTAGAGCACGGACAGCCAATTACCTCAGGCTTTGAAGCCTTGATATTCAAGGCAGCGCGAGGTATCGAGGATATTTACGAGCTGACCTATATACGCAAGGATGGTAGTCGTTTTCCAGCGGTGGTTTCGGTTACGGCATTACACACTGATGACACTATTATTGGTTATTTGCTGATCGGCACCGACAACACCTTGCGTAAACAAGATCAAGACTGCGTAAGAAAACTACTACAGGCCACAGAGCAAAATCCAACAACCATAGTAATCACTGACCTTAATATGAATATTGAGTATGTCAATGAGCAGTTCGTCAAGAGTTCTGGCTATGCTCGTGAAGAAGCGATTGGTAAAAATCCTAGCATCTTACAGTCAGGTCATACGCCGAGAACAACGTATACCGACATGAGGACTACGCTGGGCAAAGGTGACAATTGGCACGGTGAATTCATCAATAAGTCTAAACTAGGCATCGAGTACCGAGAGTCTGTGCTTATATCGCCTATTCATGACTCCAAAGGAGTAATCACTCATTATCTGGCGATTAAAGAAGATATTACTGAGCGTAAAAAAAACGAGGCTATCCTCTTGCTCGCTAAAGAAAGGGCTGAAGCACTCGCGATATCAAAAAAGCAATTCCTAGCCAATATGTCACATGAAATTCGCACTCCGATGAGTGGCATTATCGGTTTTTCGGAATTGGCCTTGCTTAAAGAGATGCCTGCCGATATAAGGGATTATCTAACCAAGATTAACCATGCCTCAACAAATCTATTAGGCATACTCAATGATATTCTGGATTTATCTAAACTAGAAGCCAATGGCATTAGCCTTAATCCGATACCATTTGATCTTAATGAACTTAGAGATACGCTCTATACCTTGTTTGCTGAGGCCGCCCAGAATAAAGGGCTAATTTTCGACATAACGATTCCAGTTCAGGTGCCGCGCAAGTTAATCGGCGATGACCTTCGCTTGAAACAAGTATTGATTAATCTGTTAAGTAACGCCGTCAAGTTTACCCACAGCGGCGCTATCAATCTGAGCATCAACCTATTAGACAGCAAAACCTCCAAAGCTCGATTATTATTTAACGTTAAAGATTCTGGCATCGGGCTATCTGGCGAGGATCAGAAAAAACTATTCAAACCCTTTACTCAGGCCGATGAGTCTATTTCCCGTCGTTTTGGTGGCACTGGATTAGGACTCGCACTTAGCCATAATTTGGTGCAATTAATGGGCGGTGAATTTACCGTAGTCAGTACGCCCGGACTAGGCAGCAGTTTCAGCTTTGAACTGGCGCTGGACCTATCCGATAGATCCGAACTGACTAACGCTAAACAACCTTTAGCAAGCACGGCGTCTGCCTTAAAAGAGTTTGCTCCGATACTGGCAGAAACTCGAATTCTAGTGGCAGAAGACAATTTTTTTAACCAACAAATCATAAAAGAATTATTACAGTTGGCCGGCATCCAAGTGCAAATTGCCAATAATGGCGCGGAAGCACTGGCGATGCTGGAGCTTAATGAGTTTGATGCCATCTTGATGGATATACACATGCCGGTCATGAACGGCCTTGATGCGACACAACAACTGCGCCGTTCACTACGTTTTGCCGATATTCCTATCATTGCACTGACGGCTGGTGTCACCGAAACGGAACGTGAACAGTGCCTAGCTTGCGGCATGAACGATTTCATCAACAAACCAATCAATATGACGCAGCTATTCTCGACGCTAGTGCGCTGGATACAGCCGAGTGTCCTACTTGCTGAGCTTTAGCTTTCAACCTTAAACTAGCATCAAACATCAGGCCAATGGTGGATGTGGGCTGTGACCTTAAAGCATAGTTATCGTCTCCAGCTCCGATTGCTGGGATTCTGCTGTCGCGACATCCCAACCTACATTATACGTAGGCTGGGATGAGGTACGAATCCCAGCATTTAAAACTGCGATTTACATTATGTCGTAGTGTGTCGGGTTACGGCTAGCGCCTAACCCGACCTACGCAAGTGCCTTGTACTCTGTTAATTTTGGCTACCAACTTAAAGCGGGATAATTTGAGTGCAGACGAAAGGCTCAGGGCGAAAGGTTAAGCCTAAGAGGCTAGGTATCTACTTTAAAAAGCAGGGTAAATTGAACATCATCAACAATTAAGCTTTTAATTTTAAAGTATTTTATTTTTTACATACCACTTTTTACCCGGGGATTTAAAGTAGATACGAGGCTAGCAACTTAGGTTGCGTGACCGATACCTTTCGCCTTTCGCCCTTTGTCTGCACGTAGGAGAGCCCTGTCTAAAAGTGAGCGATTAAGCTAAACCGTCCCGTCTTAAGTTGGTAGCCTTAAGGCGGCAAGATGTCAAATGCAGGTTGGAGGTTTTGGCAAACCCGCCAATTTGCAAGCATACTTTAAGGGGCCATCTGGAAACAGGCGCAGTAAATAACGACTATTCGCTTTCTCTGCACCTAAGGTTTTTGCGATGGCTTTGGCAAAAACACGGGCATTGGGCAAATGTTTATATTGCAGATAATACTGGCGTATAAAGTGAATAATTTCCCAATGCGCCTCTGTTAAGATAAGGTCATTCATATCCGCTAAGTGCTGGGCGACCTGCTCGCTCCAATCGCTTACTCGAATTAGAAAACCTAGCTCATTGGTTTCTGGCAGCGCACTATTCATGACCATGTTTGTATGAGTGGATTTTTAACCGTCAACTTAACGAAGTCTGCATAGTCAATGGTCTTTAAACCCTTTAGCAATTCGGCTGAACTAATACCCCTAATTTCAAGATCATCCACTAAAGCATAGAGTTGATGATGCGCTAATAATGAGGTTAAGACAGCACTTAAGCTGCCTTTTTGTAACAGATTTAACACCGCCTTATCAAGAAATAGCACATCATCCCCTGCCCCTAAGCGCTGAAAGATGGCCCTATCAATCGGTGACTGAGTAATAAGATGCAACATGTTATTGGCTATCAGTTAATTTAAGTCCGACTATGCCGACAATCACGAAACTAATAGATAATAAGCGATACCAATCAACAGATTCTTTAAATAAGAGTATACCTAAAATAGCCACGCCGACAGCACCCATGCCTGTCCATACGGCATAGGCAGTACCCAAAGGTAAGGTTTTAAGCGCCCACATTAATAAACCAAAACTGCCGACCCCAGAAAATGCGGTGATGATACTAGGCAAAAGTTTTGTAAAGCCTTCGTTATATTTCAGACTTAATGCGAAAATTATTTCTACAAATCCTGCTGAAAACAATAGCAACCACGCCATCATGCTGTCCTTTCTTTGTGTATTAAAAGCGCGTATTTTACAATACTCTACCGTTAACTTCACACTCAATGTTATAGACTAATGATTCCTTTGCAAAGCCGCACTATTATGAGCGTATCCCAACTTAATCGTGCTACTGGGCAATTACTCGGTGAACATTTCTTAAGTATTTGGGTGGCCGGCGAACTTTCAAATACTACGCAGCCATCCTCAGGTCATCTTTATTTCACGCTAAAAGACGCTAATGCTCAGGTGCGCTGCGTGCTCTTTAAAACTCAGCAACGAAGGTTGACCTTTAAACCAGAAAATGGCAAACAAGTGCTTGTTAAAGCACAGGTGAGTCTTTATGAACCACGCGGTGATTATCAACTTATTATTGAGTCTATGGAAGAAGCCGGCGATGGTGCTTTACAACGTGCCTTTGATCTCTTAAAACAAAGACTGGCGCAAGAAGGTTTGTTCGATACCGTCCATAAAAAACACTTACCTAAACTCCCCCATTGCATAGGCGTTATCACCTCGCCGTCAGGCGCCGCCATTCGTGACATACTCACCGTTTTAAAAAGGCGCTGTGCGGCTATACCTATTATTATTTATCCGGTCGCTGTACAAGGTAATCAGGCGAGTTTTGAAATTGCCGCAGCGATAGCGTTAGCTAATAGATTAAAACACTGTGAACTTATTATCTTGGCGCGAGGAGGTGGCTCTTTAGAAGATCTTTGGGCGTTTAATGAAGAAAGAGTCGCGCGTGCAATGTTTGATAGTGAAATTCCGATCATTTCAGCGGTAGGCCATGAAACCGATGTGACTATTGCCGATTTTGTTGCCGATTGTCGCGCAGCAACGCCTTCGGCTGCCGCAGAACTGGCCAGTCCAGATCAACACGAATGGCTGGCTCGTTTCTTGGATTTAGAAATGAGATTACAGCAACAATGGCAGCGCCACTTAAGCCAAAAGCAACAAGCCTTACATTGGCTGAGTCAGCGTTTACAACAACAACATCTTGGCCAAAAATTAACTAGAAACTCGCAGCGAATTGATGAACTTGAAGCTAGACTTAATTTGGCGATGCAAGCACGTTTAACAAATCACCATAAGCACATGGACATGACACTGGCTCAATTATGGCAATACAATCCCGCCGTCACCATTAGTCACTATCAGCAAAAACAGCACTATTTAAGTCGCCGTTTATTAACAGCCACTACGCATAAATTAGAACACTTGCAACTTCGGTTATTAAACAACAGCCAGACCTTACATGCTGTCAGTCCCTTAGCGACACTGAGTCGAGGTTATGGATTATCTATACAAGCTAAAACCAAGAAGATCATTCGCTCTACTGAACAACTAGCGCCAGGTGACCTAGTACAAACACATCTGGCATCGGGTTGTTTTACTAGTACCGTTATGTCGCTAGATGAGCCGTCGTTACTTTCTCCAGAACTCAGGCACGAATAAAATCACAATAGAAAATATTTGTACACGTCCTAACAACATGGCAAAGGTACAGACTGCTTTTTGAAAGTCACCTAAATTAACATAATTGCCCGCAGGCCCTACTTCATTTAATCCTGGACCTGCGTTATTAATACAGGTAATGGTAGCAGACAACGCTGTCATAAAATCTAGGCCACTTAACAACAAGGTAAATGTTAAGATGACTATACTCATGAAGTATAAGAAAATAAATCCGGTTACCGAGTTAATAATATTATTACTAATGACCGTATCGCCTATTTTCATAGGTCTAACAGCATAGGGATGAATGAATTTAAACATTTCCAAACGCGCTTGCTTCATCAAGATAATAGTTCTTATCATGCGAATCCCTCCCCCCGTAGACCCCGATGAAGCAGAAAGACAACTCAGCAGTAACATCCACATAGGCACAAATATCGGCCATTGATTATAATCTTGGTTAGTAAATCCAGAATCGGTTGCAACGCTCACTACATTAAAACTAGCATAACGTAGGGCTGTCATAAAATCAGGATAAGTGCCTGCATGGAGTAATATGCTTGCCGCAATTAAAACACTACCCACGATTAATATCAGAAAAGTGGTGGCTTCACGATCATTAATGTAAGGCTTAAATGATTGCTTACGTAAAGCGATAAAATGGGTGGCGAAATTAATAGCTGCCAGCAACTGGAAAATGATCAATACCCTTTCTATAGCAAGGCTATTAAAAAAGCCTATGCTGTTATCGTGGGTAGAAAAGCCCCCTAAACTCATGGTAGAAAAGGCATGACAAATAGCATCAAACCAACTCATACCCGCTACGCGTAGGGCAATCATACAAACAACCGTAATGCCTGCATAAACCATCCATAAAGCTTTCGCTGTTTGTGCAATACGAGGCGGTAAATCGGATGCTTTAACAGACCCCGGTGTTTCAGCTTTATATAGCTGCATGCCACCGATACCTAATATAGGTAAAATGGCTACGGCGAAAATAATAATCCCCATACCAGCAATCCAATTTAATTCATGCCGCCATAGGTTAATAGACATCGGTAAATTATCAATACCACTGAGTATCGTAGCACCCGTGGTAGTAAGACCTGAAACCGTTTCAAAATAGGCATCAATAAAGCTGAGATGTGGCATATAAATCATCAACGGAATAGTACAAAGCACTGGTGTTAATGACCAAGTGATGGTCACTAATAAAAAACCCGTTTGCCTAGATACCTTTTTAGTCACCCAGAGCGTCGAGAAAAACATAAACGCACCCAGCAACAACGTGATACAAGTACCTTCAAAAAAAGCATGACTCGCACCATCGTCAACTAAGGCTGAGGTTATAAAACAGGTACTCATCAGAGCACTAAAGCCCATAGTGACTAAACCAAAAATATGAATAATGGTAAGTATGACATTCATCGTTAATTATTAACTTTAGTTATTGCAACGGTTTTCGTATCAGTTATGTAAATTGGTCGGCATCTTTATGCTATGCGCTGGAAAGATTGCTCGATATTGGTCACTAATTTTTTATCCATAGCAAACATCACCACATGATCACCCTCTTTAAAGACCGTATCATGATGAATAGCGATGACTTCACTATCTCTTATTAATGCCCCTAGGACGATACCCGCTGGAAAATTAATAGTGTCCACACGACAACCGACCACAGAACTTTCACTGTCATTTTCATGGGCTATGGCTTCTATCGCTTCTGAAGTTCCGCCGCAAAGGGAGGTCACTTGGGCGACATCACCACGACGAACATGCTTTAAAATACTACCTAACGTTTCTTGATTAGGTAATACCGTGACATCAATACCCGTACCCGGCAATAGCTTGGTATAGGAGTTATGATTTAATAAACAGATGGTTTTTCGCGCGCCTAAGCTCTTCGCTAAAGAGGCTGAGATAATATTGACGCCATCATTTTCAGTAATTGCACAAAATAAATCCGTGCTTTCAATAGATTCATCTAGCAATAAGGCTTCATCGGCACAATCGCCTAATAAAACGATAGTCTTGCTAAGATCATTCGCGATGCTATAAGCACGTTTAGGGTCTTTTTCAATGATCTTGACATGATGATCATGTTCCAAGGCCAGCGCTAAGCGTTTACCTACATGGCCACCGCCAGCAATAATAATACGTTTTAAGGGCGCTTCTAATTTATTGAGTTCAGATAAAACTTTACGGACTTCATCGCGGGGGGCTACAAAAAAGACTTCATCACCGGTTTCAATGGTGGCCTCTCCTGTGACACACAAATGCTTTCCTTGTCTAAAAATAGCCACGACGCGGGTCTTACCATCAGACAAACGCTCTTTTAATGACTTTATTTTTTTACCCGTTAAAAAACCATCAGCAACAACCATAACTGAAAATAACCGCACTAATCCGCCGGCAAAATCAGAAACATGTAAAACTCCCGGAAATTCAATTAAATTACGAATAGACTCCATAACAATTTGTTCTGGACTAATCACAATATCGACAGGAATGCCGTTAACACCGAATAATTTAGGATTTTTTAGATAATCGATAGCACGAACGCGAGCAATCGTTTTTGGACGACTATAAAGTGCATTGATAATTAAGCAGGCCAACATATTCGTCTCATCACTATCCGTGACAGCGATGACCATATCCGTATTTTTAACACCGGCTAGCTCCAACACCGAAGGATGCGCTGCATTACCTGTGACCGTGGCAATATCAATACGCTCTTTTAATGCATCTAGGAGTTCTTGTCTAAAATCAACAACGACAATATCATTTTCTTCACTGGCTAATGCTTGTGCAACCGATGATCCAGTAACACCTGCGCCAAGAATAAGTATTTTCATAATAGTTACAGTAATAATTAATACAATTCGCGACACTGCGCGTAATCTTAGCAATTTATAATCTAAATAGACTATAAATGTTTACGTCTACCAACGGGCTACCTATTTAAAACGAGACAGATAAATAAAGCTGGCCTATTGATTCCGGGAGCGCTGAGCCCCAGCTCGGCGTAGTCAGTCATCGGCTTGGCTAACCCGTGCCGAGCTGGGGCTCGGCGTTCCCAGAAAGTTATCTGTCTCGGCTTAAGTTGGTAGCGATGTTCTTTATTATTTTTGCTCACCAATATCAAAATGTTTCTCAATGAGTAACTGACCCTTTTCGTCAACGACTTTTACAGTCCAGTTATTCTTGGCCGCGAAGGCAACCAATTGATGACTGACGGTACGCCATTTGTCATTATTTGAAATGCTTATTTTTTTTCTGTTAATTAACTTATCACCTAACCACCATTCATGAAAAATAATTCGATCTTTCATGTTGGCAACTTCAACAAAATAATAAACCGGAACTGATTTATTAGCAGGCAACATTAATGGCAGGTTTAACTTAACAGGCTTATTATCTTTAATAGTTAACGTCAGTAGCGCTCTAGTTATGACATTGTTAGTCACTGCTTTCGACTTCACTAAAGGAGCGTTTGTGGCCTTTGTTACAACACCTTCCATTGCTACAACAGAGGGAGTTACGTCTAATTCTTGACCCGTAGACCGCATCATAAAAAAAAGCACTAAGGCAAGCAATGGCGCACTCACTGCAAAGGCTATCAATAGACGCTTAATATTCCATTCTGTTATCATTTTTGAAGAAGGCATATTCTTTAATGATTTTTTTTCAGAACTTGGATATTTAACCTTAATTACCAAATTTTTTATGTCTTCCATTAAATCATCCTAGTGAATTTCATTATTAAGCGTGTTCATTTAAAAGGCTACCCGCTTAAGACGGAACAGTTTAGCTTAATCGTTCACTTTTAGACAGGGTTCTCCTAAGCGCAGCCTAAGGGCGAAGGCCGAAGCCTAGTATCTGTCTCGCCTTACGTTGCTAGCTTCATTACATGCGGGGCGGGGTTTGCAACCCATGCGCATCAAGCTAAGCCCATCACATTGCGATGATGACAATGCCGGTCGGGGTTTGCAACCCCGATCGAAACGTTTAGATGCACACAAACGGCTTTATATAACCAAAAGTAAGCCTATTTCTTCGGTGATCTTTCAAAGATAATGGCAATATCAAACGTTTGAGACGGGGTTATAAACCCCGTCTCGCGAGGAGTTTGTACATCCTCCAATGCCGGTCGGGGTTTGCAACCCCGATCGAAACGTTTAGATGCACACAAACGGCTTTATATAACCAAAAGTAAGCCTATTTCTTCGGTGATCTTTTAAAGATCATGGCAATATCAAACGTTTGAGACGGGGTTATAAACCCCGTCTCGCCAGAGTTTGTACATCCTAAAAACATTAAGGACGAGGTTGCAAACCCCGTCCAGCATGATCGACTCTTAAGATAGACTTATTTTTTAATGTACAGGTCTGTAATCGTACCTGTAATCATTTCGGCTGCGAAACCAAAGGTTTCTGCAAGCGTTGGATGAGGATGTATAGTGAGGCTAATATCTTCGGCATCCGCGCCCATTTCTAAGGCTAAAACGGCTTCTGAGATTAATTCACCGGCATTAGGCCCTACCATTCCAGCCCCTAGTAATCTACCCGTTTCTTTTTCACACAGTATTTTGGTAAGACCTTCTTTTCTTCCTAAGCAAAGTGAACGACCACTAGCGGCCCAAGGAAAAACCGCCTTATCATATTCTATACCTTGCTGTTTAGCTTGATTTTCTGTTAGTCCCATCCAAGTCACTTCAGGATCCGTATAAGCAACCGAAGGGATGGTTAAGGCATCAAATTCTGACTTCAAGCCGGCAATAACTTCAGCCGCGACTTTACCTTCATGCACGGCTTTATGAGCGAGCATAGGGTTACCGACAATATCGCCAATAGCAAAAATATGAGCGACATTAGTACGCTGTTGTTTATCTACCGCAATAAAACCTTGCTCATCAACATTAATGCCGGCTAATTCAGCTGATATTAACTTACCATTAGGTCTTCTACCTACCGCAACTAAAACAGCATCAAACATTTCAGATTCAGGTGCGCCTTTACCCTCAAAGAATACCTTTAAACCTTCTTCATGAGACTCAATTGACTTAACGCAAGTCTCTAACCAAATCTTCTTATATTGTTTTTTAATACGTCTAAATAAAGGCGTGACTAAATCTTTATCACAGCCCGGTATAATTTGATCCATTAGCTCAACGACACTAATTTCAGAACCTAAAGCATGATAAGCGGTTGCCATTTCTAAACCGATAATTCCACCGCCCACGACTAACAATTTCTTAGGAATTTCTTTTAATTCCAAAGCATCCGTAGAATCCCATAAGCGCGGATCATCATGAGGAAAAATAGGGATTTTAGTCGGATGTGAGCCAGCCGCAATAATGGCTTGATCAAAGCGAATGGTAGTAACGCCCTCCTCAGTTTGTACCGCTAAGGTATCCGGTGACGTAAATTGACCCGTACCGTGTATCAAGGTGACTTTACGCTGCTTAACGAGTCCGGCCAAACCTTCATTTAAGGTTTTAGTAATACCTTCTTTCCAAGCCTTAATTTTAGGCAAATCTAAGCTGGGCTTTCCATAACTAATACCATGCGATTCAAACTCATCCACTTCATGAATGATTTGCGCAGCATGTAGCAAGGCTTTAGAAGGAATACAACCGACATTAAGACAAACGCCCCCCAACACAGGGAATCGTTCAATTAAGATGACTTGCTTACCTAGGTCAGCAGCACGAAATGCAGCGCTATAGCCGCCAGGTCCGCCACCTAATACCAATACTTCCGCGTGTAAAACTGCTTCATTCATATTAATCGTTCCTGTTAAAGTAACAAACGGCGAATATCACTTAAATTTTGCTTTAAAAGCGCCATAAATTTTGCGCCTTCAGCACCATCAATGACCCGATGGTCATACGTTAAATCTAAGGGCAGCATTAATCGTGGTACAAATTCTTTGCCATTCCAAACTGGCTGCATCTTGGCTCGAGTAACACCCAATATCGCAACTTCAGGCGCATTGACTATCGGTGTAAACGCCATACCACCAATACCACCTAGACTAGAAATCGTTAAACAGCCACCTTGCATATCAGCAGGCATTAATTTACCGAGACGTGATTTTTCGCTCTTTTCCGCTAATTCCAGCGCCAACTCATTAATACTCTTGGTATTAGCATTACGTAAAACAGGCACCACTAAACCATTCGGTGTATCAACAGCAATACCGATATTGAAGTATTTCTTTAAAATTAAATTTTCGCCATCTGCAGACAATGAGGCATTAAAACTAGGAAACTGCTGCATGGCAGCGACTAATGCCTTAATGATGAACATCAACCCTGTAATTTTTACCTCGCCTTTAGCTTTTTCAGCATTAAGACTATTACGGAAAGCTTCTAAATCAGTAATATCAGCCTCGTCGTGGTACGTTACCATCGGTAAGTTTAACCAGACCCTACTCAGGTTTTGCCCAGTTAGACGTTTAATTTTACTGAGTTTAAGTATTTCGGTTTCGCCATAAGGTGTAAAGTCAACAGCCGGTATACTCGGAATGCCCGCACCCGTAGCAACCACTCCTTCGGCCATTACTTTTTTGACAAACTTTTGTATATCTTCTTTTAAAATTCTAGCTTTACGGCCACTCCCTGTTTTAATTTTAGAGATATCAACACCCAATTCACGCGCAAATAGCCGAACCGAAGGTGAGGCATGGGCTTTTCGTAAGCTAGAATCTGATTCAATAATCGCAAGTTCTGCAACCGCTTTAGCAGGCGGATTGACAGGATCAGGCAGCTTATTTACGACGGGGACTTCAACCGCAATAACCACAGCCTCTGGGACTTCAGGTGCAATCACTTGATCAGTACTAGCGAGCACCGTTGCAATTAAAGAACCTTCAGATACTTTATCACCGGGTTTGATATAAACTTGCTGGATAGTACCAGAAACACTAGAAGGCAGATCCATACTCGCCTTGTCCGTTTCTAAGGTGGCCAGTGTTTGCTCCAACACCACCACATCACCCGCTTGGATTAGTACTTCAACAACATCGATTTCAGCGACATTACCAACATCAGGAACTTTAATTTCTATTAAAACAGTCATGGGTGTTCCTTACGTTAAATGAGCCAAGGTGCTTTAGCATCAGGAGATATGCCATATTTAGCAATAGCAACGTCTACTTTAGCCGGATCAAATTGACCTAAATCAGCTAGACTTTTCAGTGCAGCAATAGTGACATGGTAACGATTTACTTCAAAAAAGCGTCTTAAGTTTTCACGGGTATCTGAACGACCAAAGCCATCAGTACCTAATACCGTATAAGGTGCAGTGATCAGACTACGAATTTGTTCAGCAAAAGCACGTGTATAATCAGTAGCGGCAATAACCGGCCCCACCGCTTTAGCTAAGCAACTGGCAACATGAGATTGTTTTGCAGGCTCAGTTGGATGCAAACGATTCCAACGTTCACAGCTTTGACCATCACGCGCCAACTCTGTAAAGCTAGGGCAACTCCATAAGTCAGCCTCAACACCCCAATCGTTTTTAAGCAATTCTGCTGCAAACTCCACTTCACGAAAGATAGTGCCAGAACCTAATAACTGAACTCTTGGCGCTTTACTTTTCGCGCCGGCACGAAAACTATACATACCTTTAAGTATATCGAGCTCTATGCCCTTGGGCATAGCTGGATGGCTGTAGTTCTCATTCATGACGGTGATGTAATAGAAAATATCTTCTTGATCGACATACATACGACGTAAACCGTCTTGAATGATAACCGCGACTTCGTAAGAATAGGTTGGATCATAAGAGACGCAATTAGGAACGGTAGCCGACATTAAATGACTATGACCATCTTCGTGTTGCAGACCTTCACCATTTAACGTAGTTCTTCCCGCAGTCCCGCCCATCAAAAAACCACGAGTACGTTGATCAGCCGCAGCCCAAATCAAATCGCCAACGCGTTGGAAACCAAACATGGAATAATAAATAAAGAATGGAATCATGGGCACATTATGAGTGGAATAAGCCGTACCCGCAGCAATCCAATCACATAAGCCACCGGCTTCATTGATACCTTCTTGTAGCACTTGACCATGCTTATCTTCTTTATAGAACATCAGTTGGTCAGCATCTTGAGGCGTGTATAATTGGCCCACTTGTGACCAAATACCTAGCTGTCTAAACATACCTTCCATGCCGAAAGTTCTTGATTCATCAGGCACTATTGGCACAATACGTTTACCGATATTTTTATCTTTAACCAGAATATTAAGTAGGTTAACAAAAGCCATCGTAGTAGAAATTTCCCGACCTTCACGGGTGGCTTCTAACAATGATTTAAAATCGCTTAATACAGGCACATCCAAGGCATACGACTTTGCTCTCCTGGAGGGTAAATTCCCACCCAATTCAGCACGTCGTTGCTGCATATAGACCAATTCTTTTGAGCCTTCAGGAAAAGTCAAATAAGGAAGTTTGTGCATTTCTTCATCGCTAACAGGCAATTCGTAACGATCTCTAAAATGAGTTAACGAAATTTCACTCATTTTTTTCTGCTGATGAGAAATATTCTGAGCTTCGCCAGACGCGCCCATGCCATAACCTTTAATGGTTTTAGCTAAAATAACAGTAGGTTGACCCTTATGATTAACGGCGGCATGAAATGCGGCATACGTTTTAGCGGGATCATGGCCACCACGATTTAATTCCCAAATATCGCGATCAGACCAATCAGCCACCATCGCCTTTAATTCTGGTGAATTAAAGAAATGTTCACGAACATAAGCGCCATCTTTAGCTTTAAAGGTTTGGAAGTCGCCATCAACACAGGCCAGCATCCGTGCTGCTAAGACGCCATTTTTATCGCGTGCAAATAAGGCATCCCAACGTTGCCCCCAAACCAGTTTAATAACATTCCAACCCGCACCACGAAACTCACTTTCTAATTCTTGAATGATTTTTCCATTGCCACGTACAGGACCATCTAAACGCTGCAAGTTGCAATTGATAACAAAGATAAGATTATCCAGTTTCTCACGGCCAGCCATACCAATGGCCCCTAAAGATTCAGGCTCATCAGTTTCACCATCGCCTAAAAAGCTCCAAACCTTACGATTAGAGGTATCGGCAAAGCCACGATCTTGCAAATAACGCATAAAACGGGCTTGGTAAATAGCCATAATCGGCCCTAGTCCCATAGAAACAGTCGGGAACTGCCAGAAGTCAGGCATCAACCAAGGATGTGGATAAGAAGACAAGCCATTACCATCGACTTCTTGACGAAAACTATCCATTTGCTCTTGCGACAATCGACCTAATAAGAATGCGCGAGCATAATCGCCTGGGGTTAAATGACCTTGAGTAAAAATCAAATCACCGGCATGTTGTTCTGAAGCTGCATGCCAAAAATGGTTGTAACCCACATCGTAAAGTGTTGCGGCAGAAGCAAAACTAGCGATATGTCCGCCTACGTTGGTATGCTTGTTCGCCCTTAATACCATCATCATGGCATTCCAGCGCACATAAGAACGGATCTTTTGTTCTATCGTTGCATCACCTGGAAATTGAGCCTGCCTAGAAACGGGAATGGTATTAAGGTAGGCGGTATTGGCACTAAAAGGGATGTCGAATCCTGAATGCCGCGTTGCTGCAACTAGCTGTTCAATCAAAAAGTGAGCGCGTTCACTGCCATCTTGTTCTAGTACCGATTGCAGTGCTTCTATCCACTCTTTAGTTTCGGCCGGATCGATATCATTTTGGCCGGTAATTTCTGACATTAAGCTGTTGTTCATGAGTAATCCTGTTGGGACGGGTTGTGCATGGCCTAAAAAAGTGTTGTACGAAGTTAATTAATTCAGTCACTTTGACCGCGTATAAACTCTCTTTGCTAAGCGTATCTGGCAACTTGTGTCCAGAGCGATCTCGCTAAAGTCGCATAGTATATACAAATGACGCAAGTCAATACACCCGTTTTAGTAAATGCCAACTTAACGGGCATTAATAAAAACGGGTTTTCTTCATTTAGCTAAGTGCTGTTTTAATGTCAGAAATACTTAAGTTCGCCATAAATGACATTCTGAATATCATCGACAATTCTTGCTAAGTTACTTAATAATCTAACAATTTATAGCCACAGGTTCATCTTGCCTAATAAACAAACAAACTTCTCCGATAACAACTATTATAAAAAACGAGCGTTAACATGTAGAAACAAGTTATTTCCAACTAGACCATAATATTATTTATTAGCTGTATCTTTACCTATGGTTAAAATAGCTTCTTGCACCGTAGTCATAAACTGCGCAGGAAAAATAATGGTGGAGTTTTTCTCTGTGGCTATTTCAGCCATGGTCTGTAATGTACGAAGTTGTAAGGCAACAGGATGCAACGCGATAATATCAGCCGCTTCACCCAACTTTACCGCCGCCTGAAATTCACCTTCTGCTGCCACAATCTTTGCTCGACGTTCGCGCTCAGCTTCGGCCTCTTTAGCCATCGCACGCTGCATATTATCGGGCAAGGTAATATCTTTGATTTCAACAGCCGTTACCTCAGCACCCCAAGGTTCGGTATGGCCATCAATCACATTTTTAATTTGTAGATTAATAGCACTGGTCTGCGACAGTAATTGATCTAAAGAAAACTGCCCCACGACATTACGCACGGTGGTTTGGCTAATTTGATTAACGGCACTGGTAATATCTTCAATAGCGATAACTGATTTTTGAGGATCTATAATTTTATAATAAGCCACCGCCGCAATATCAATAGAGACATTATCTTTAGTAATAATCTTCTGTGAAGGAATATTCATGGTGATGGTGCGCAACGTCACCGTGGTCATTTGTTCAAAAAACGGAATAAGAATAATTAACCCAGGGCCACGAACCCCCGTTAATTTACCTAGAAAGAAAATAACGCCACGATCGTATTCTTTGACTATCCTCAATGACATAAAGGCTAAAACAATGAAAACGAAGCTGATGATACCTAATAGATTATCTAAAAACATACACTATCCTCAAGATTAGCTATAGCTGAAAAAAATTGAACTCTTTAATGTACTTGGAAACGGCTATTAACTTTAGACGGGACAAAACGGTAGTGAAAGCTTTTTATCGTTCACACGCTCCGGCATCACTGCCATTAAGTTAAGAAAAAACTATTATAAAGCAAATACTTATGTTGACAACCCCCCCTAACCCCCTCTACAAAGGGGGGGGGATTAGTATCTTCTTCGCTTTCTTCGCTGAACTTGTAAGAAAAAGAGCCTCCCCCTTTGTAGAGGGGGACTGAGGGGGATTTTTAAAATTCACAACATAATGATTATTAATACCTTATTCCTTAACTTAATGGCAATAACGCAGAGCCGTGGGAACGATATATTTACACTGCCCCGTCTTAAGTGCGTAGCCGAAACTATAGTAGCTCACATCTCCTCAGTCAAGAGTCCAGCTTAGCGCTTGCGCTCAAAGCAATGAATAATGTCAGTAAAACAGCGCCCATCAACAACCGCAGCTTAATTTAAGCCAACTTAATCACACGCAACACCCTAAAAAATATTTATCTGCTAGACTGTGTCAGCTAATACTGGCAACCTCTTACCTAAACTAATCCATAACCATGACTCTTTTACCCGATGATCAGGTTAGCCCATATCTTCAAGCTATAAATCCAATAGCGAACTTAGGTGAAGAAGCACGCTACTTAGCCGCGAAAAAGGTAGCCGAATCATTAACCGTTAATGATCCCTTAAACGGCCATGCCTGGCTAAACTTAGGTAAAGTACTTCATCAAATGGGCTGTAATACAGCAGCCTTAGCATCGTTACAAAAAGCCGTAGCATTGGCAGCCAATGACGCTGAGGCGCATCTTTATTTAGGCATGTGTCTAGTCAGCTTATGGCGCTTTGAAGAAGCCAAAGCCAGTTATTTACAAGCATTAGCGCTTAACTCTACACTAGCACAAGCGCATAACCATTTAGGGCAGTTGCTGTGTCTTATGAATAGGCATCATGATGCCCTTGACAGTTATCGCAGTGCTTTAGAATTAGAACCTGAATATCATGAAGCATGGCTTAATTTAGCCATACTACTGACCTATCAACAACAATGGTCTAAAGCTGAAGCCTGCTACCTACGAGTACTAGAAAGCAATCCGAACTCAGTGCTTGCACTGCGAAACTTAGGGCGTTTATTTGAGCAACTCGGTATTAAACAGACTGATGCCATTGACTATTTAGAACGCTCTATTGCTATAGAGCCTCATGCCGATGCCTATTTAACCTTAAGCAATTTATTGATGCAGTGCCATCAAGAAACTAAAGCATGGACCATGCTACGCCTAGCACAAAGCCTAAGACCTTTAGATACTAGTCCCGCCAAACAAGCACGGGCTGATTTTTCGGCACTCTTACTCGATAGTCCCGTTGCAACTAGCACACCTATCGATTATTTAACTAGCCTAGCAGCCTATGATAGACATCTCTATTGCTTAATCCCTGATGCTAACGTTGATGTTGGTTTTTTAAGCACTCATGCTGATGTAGTGCTTAATTTAATTACCGATGCAGATAGTGGCCAACACGTACTGCCCTTAGCGCTGGATTTGGTAGAACGACTTAAGCGCCCGACTGTTAATCATCCTCGCTTAGTCATGGCAACCGATAGAGCAACAGTAGCCGAACGCTTAGCGCCTATTCCCCAACTACATATCCCCAAGACTTTACGCTTTCAAGGCTTAGCACTTATTTCATTAGCAACCGCTCAACAGCTAACCGCTTATTCACTTCCCGTATTGGTTAGGCTTGCAGGTTGCCATGGCGGCGATGATTTTATTAAATGTGATGATTGGCACAGCTTAATTGATTTTGTCAGCTTACGTCCTGACGCCTATTACTATTTAACGCAATATATCAATTATCGCTCAATTGACGGTTACTTTAGAAAATACCGATTCATCAGTGTTAATAATGAATTACTTCCCTATCATCTGGCCATACATAATGAATGGATGGTACATCACTTTCGCACAGATATGGCTAATCAAGCTTGGATGCGTGAAGAAGAACAGCGCTTTCTTAACGCTCCACAACAGGTTTTTAACGAGGTACAACTGATCGCTTTGCAAACTGCGGCAACTACGATAGGTCTAGATTTTTGTGGCATTGATTGCGCCATCAGCCACGAAGGAAAGGTTCTCATTTTTGAAATGAATGCAACCATGCGCGTACATGATGAAAAAACTGAGCTCTACGCTTATAAAAATTCTTATATTGCCAAGATAAAAATAGCCTTCGATTTAATGTTGGCACGATTCGCTGCAAGCGCTATTAAACATCAGCCTAGAGATGAATAACGATGACACCCAATCCTCCCAATACCTCCTGTTTAACCTGCCGACTCTCTGATTTATGCCTACCGTTTGGTTTGCAAATTGATGAAGTAGAAACCTTAGAAATCATCATCAAAAACAAACGACCTTTAGGTTTGGGTGAATCATTATTTACCCAAAATGAAGCCTGCCTTAGTTTATTTGCCGTTAAATCAGGTTCTTTTAGACGTTTTGTGATGTCTGCTGACGGTACAGAACAAACGCTGGGCTTTTATCTACCCGGTGAATTAATTGGCTTGGATGCTTTATTCGATGGGAACTTTACTTTCTCAGTAGATGCACTAGAAACCAGTTCAGTTTGTGAATTACCGCTGACCCGATTAAATGAGTTATGTGCAAAAATTCCTAATTTGCAATATCAGTTAACACGGATATTAAGTAAAGAGATTACCACTAATCATGAGCAAATGTTTCTACTCAGCAATAATTCAGCCAAAATCAAAGTAGCGACTTTTTTATTGATGTTATCGAAACGATATGGCGCATTAGGTTACTCGCATACCCACTTTAATTTAAGTATGCCTAGGCAGACTATTGCGAGTTTTTTGGGCCTAAGTAATGAAACTATTAGTCGTCAATTAACAGCGCTATGCAAAGAAGATATTATTTTAGTTAATCAACGCGCTATCCAAATCAATAACCTAGTTTTATTACAAGCCATCATAGAACCTTGCCACAGCCATTAAGCAAGCACTAATTATTGTGCAGCGACAATTAGATATCATCTCTAATGCCAAAATTCCCAAGCAGTATGACGAATATTTAGGAAATAGGTCTATTGAATACAAACGTCTAACAGTTGATAAATACCTATTAATACAGCACTCACTGAACCGAAACTAAAAAAAAATAAAGTCTTACTCGGCTTTTTTTTATAAAAATCCATGATACTATCGACTTGATTAAAAACTTGATCATGCATATGTATTTTATTAGCGTAGTACATTTATTTTTCCTAATATTAATATAGTGCTACCCAAATTAGCTGAAATAGTGTTAGGTTGCAATAAGAGGCAACCCAACACACATTTAACTTAATATCGGTTCGAGCACATTAAATAATTATTTAATGCTAGATTGAGTCAAAGTA
>TBL_comb47_HYPODRAFT_10000527_pt1 | contig 51125 bp, 35 predicted proteins | sample TroBogypolimnion_40_FD_10682 | JGI IMG/M metagenome (IMG submission 10682)
CAAGGCGTGAGGCCGCGCGTCCCCAGATTCCTTCCGCCAGCAACGCGCCCCCGCCCACTCCCACAATTTCCGGTTCGACAACCAACCTGTTGCGCCCATCCTCCTCAGTCAAAGTGCGAATTGCTGCGAGCCTCGGGGCTTGACTTGCCAGCCCGATCGCCTCAGCTTCCCTTATGAGCGTTCAGGCTTGGGTGTGGTCGTTTAAGCCCGTAAACCGGGGAATCCAAAAGGTCGCTGGCGTGCGGGTTTTGGGTCTTGATATACGACGTGGGTTCAACAAGCGAACCGTTCGTTTAATAGTTGGGCTTACAATAAATACCCGCATATGAAAACCGCACATATAATTGGTTGTACTCTCTTGTTATCCGTCTTGGGCTGCAAACATGAGACTCGGCCTGCTCCCTCAGCCACGGCAGGGTCCAAAACGGTCTCCGATGGAGGTTCTACGTGGTTCTTGGGTGCGGCCACTATCAACGGAACCAACGTTCCTTTGAGCAACATCACCGTCCGGGTAGTCACAAACCAGGCCCCGAAGTGACCCACCCTAACCAGACAGCCGACTCCGGGGTTTCACCTGGCCGCTTTTCCCGCGCCGTTGGCCCGGAGCGGCTGCGCACGTCGTTGGGTTTGAACGCGGCAGACAGGGAAAGGTCGAAATGGACGTGAGAGCGCAGGAGATGAAATGGGCGGTAGACTGTAGCGGAGGCCCGCGGTAGTGATGTTTTCTCATGAACCGATGTCCCGGACTTGATGGAGGGAGCGCCGGGAGGCGTCTCAGCGCCCTAATCGCCGTTGGCTTCTTCCTCTCCGCCGTGGCCACCCTCGGCCAGGGCTTGCCGGATCCGCTCAACTCCCCTACCGGAGGACTCGGGCCGGCTGCCCCACCCACCGCCGGAGCCGTCTATAATATCACGCTCGTCAGTGACAGCGTTCCCGACCTCACCGACATCGACAGCTACTTGCGCTCGATCACCTCGCAGTACGCGACGCCCCAGGAGCAGGCTATCGCCATTTGGCGATGGTCTCAGCGGTTGCGCAAACAGACCAGCAACCCCGTCGAGACGGGCCATTTTGTGCTCGACCCCATCCGGATGTTCAACAGCTACGGCTATTGCAATTGCGGCATCATCTCCGGCATCAATGATGCCCTGTGGCTCCGCATGGGGTGGAAGGCCCATTACGTGCAACTCGGCGACCATACGGTGTCCGAGTGCTCCTGGGATGGCGGCAAAACCTGGCATATGTTCGATAGCTCGATGAGCTTCTACTGCTTCAACGACTGGGGCGAGGTGGCTTCCGTCCGCGAGATCGAACAGAACCCTCGGTTTTATCTGGAGAACTTCGCCCCGGAATGCGCGACCAACCCGGTGCGCGGACCGGACGACCACCGCGGCTGGCGCTGCGCCTCGGATCACCCGGTCGAATACCAGCGGACGTTGGCCAACGGCTACGATTCCTTTAAGCCACCCAATGATATCCAGGAAGCCAACCTGCTTGCCCAGTGGGGAGATCGTTATGTCCTCAACCTACGCTCGCATGAGATCTACACGCGCCACTTTCGGCCGCTTGCAGGCGGCGGGCTCCGCACGTTTCGTCCGGTCAGCGGCAACAAAGACGTGGACCCCAGCGGCAACCTCCGTGCTAACGGCGTCTGGCGCTACACTCCCGACTTGCGTGAACCGGCGACGCGGGCGCTCGTCTTCGCCGAATCCGGCGTGAACTGGGCCAAGGACGGAGTTCGCCCCTTCCAGGCAACCGGCTCGGTGGTTTTCAAGGTCAACGCCGCCAATGTCGTTACCTCCGCCAAGATTAGCCTGGGTGCCATCGCTGCGACGGTTTCGATCTCACGCGACGCCGGGATCCACTGGCAGAAGTTGATCGAAGGTGCCGGCGAGATGGAATGTCTGTCCGAGGTCGCGGGCGTCACGGAGTAACTCGTGAAAGTGGAGCTGAGCGGGGCCAAGGCTCTGTTTTCGTCCTTGGCGATCGAAACGGTGACGCAGCTCAACCGGCCCGCCCTCCCGAAATTGACTCGCGGCTCCAATCGCATCCAGGTCCGCATCGGCTCCCAGGTCGAGACTATCCAACTTCAGCCTTCCCTCATCGCGGGCAACCACCGGCAGACCGTGTATTCGGAGCAGTCACTCGACTTCGATTCCGAGCCGGACTTCTACAAGCCCACACTCCGGCCCGCGGAGCAGGGGAGACCCTGCCAGGCCACCTGGAGAATCGAAACGCCCACCCCCATCACCGACCTGGTTTTCGGGGGGACTGTTTGCGTTCGCTCGCCCGGAGACCGCGTGGCCCTGTTGCATTCCTGGGATGGCCAGACCTTCGTCCGGGATTACCAGAAATCCGATGACGCGATGCCCTGGGATCGAATGGTGAATGCGGTCGTGACTTCCGCGCCGGCCGAAACCCGCAGCGTCTACTTGCGCTATGAATTCGAAACCGGGCGCTACCCGAAGAACTACGCCGGACCCGGCATCCAGATGGCCTCCATGAGCGTCCACCACCAACCCCGCCGCGTCGGCTTCGTGCCGCTGGAAGTGACTTACTGCTGGACCGAGCACCGCGAGACGGGCGAGGTAGAACGGCGGCACACCGAACTGGTGGCCTCACCCGCCCACGAGTACGGCATCAACGTCGGCGGATTCCGGGATCCGACCATGAACTGGGTGCGCGTGAATCTCCAAGGACACGGGCCGGAGGGAGCTCGGCGCGGGTACTCGGACGGGGAAGATGTGGGGTCCCGGGCGAAACCGTCGTGGGTTCGCTATCGTTGGGGCAATAACCTCGCCCTCGGCCGGCCCTACACACTCCAGGGAGCGCAGGACGCCCGGAACCCGGACAGTGGGAACGATCTTACCGATGGGATTATCGCTCCGCCGGATACCTACGTCTCCACCAAATACATGCCGACCTATGTGATGTTCGCCCCGGACGTCTCGCCCGTCATCACCCTCGATCTGGGGAGCGATCAAACCGTCGCGGCGGTTCGGGTTCATGCTGGCCAGGAGGGCGGCTTCCATCTCTCCTACCCAGATACCGTGACCGTCGAGGCTTCTGCTGACGGTCACGCCTTCGCCTTCGCTGGTTCGGCCGGTTTCAACCAGGTCTTCGATCCCCCCGCCGATTACGTTCCCTGGGAGTCGGACCAGGCGATGATCTTCGATCCACTGCCGGCCGGCGGACGCCTGGCCTACGCCTTCCGGGTCCTCTTTGAGAAGCCAATCAGTGCCCGCTACCTCCGCATGACCTGCCAGGCCCGCAAGGGTTGGGGGACGCTGCTCTCGGAGGTGCAAGTCTACGACCGGGTCACGCTGGACCGGGAGGTTCCCCCGCTGGTGGTCCTCCCCTCGGTTCCGGGCACTGGCCGGTGAGGTTTCGCCAGTTCCGTCCGGCCTTGCTGCTGCCGTCCCCTTGCGGCAAGATGAAGGGGCATGGTTCACGCCGAACTTCCAGAGCCTTCGTTGCGAGGGATCCGGGCCGGGTCTTCGCGACTGGCCTGGGCATTCGGCATTTCCATCGCCATCCATCTGCTGCTGTTTGGCGGGTACCAGACGGGCAAGGCCATGCATTTGTGGGAGAATTGGGAGTGGCCTTCCTGGATGCGCCCGCCAAAGATGATCACCGAGTTGTTCCGCAAGCAACCCACGCCCCAGCAACTTGCCCTTATCGAGAAGCGGCAGGAGAATGTCCCCGCCCCCCTTTTGTTCGTCGAAGTCAGCCCCGCCCAGGAGGAGCTCGAACCGCCCAAGAAAGCCGAATATTACTCGGATAAGAACTCGGCCGCGGCAAACCCGGATACCCGCCGCGACACCACCACCCCCAAGATCGAGGGCCGGCAAACGGATGTGGTCAAGACCGAGGACGTGGCCAAGACCCGTGCGGTCCCCGCGCCCCCGGCTCCAGCCCCCGTTCCCAAGCCCGTCGAGCCACCCAAACCCGACCTCAAGCCCGTCGAGCCCGAGCCCGAGGTCAAACCACCGGTGAAGCCGGTGGAACCGAAGCCCGAGGCTAAGCCGCCCCCGATTTCCGCCCCGCCAAAGCCGAAACCGGAGGTGGCCCCGGGACCGGTTCCTACCGAGCCCAAGCCGGAGCCGAAACCGCTGGCGACCCTGATGCCGGGAGATCTGAGCCGCGGCCGTCCCACCGAGGCGACTCACCCGGTGGAGACTCAAGCGGCCGATCCAACCGAGGCGGCGCAGCTCCCGGAATCGGCCCAATCGGCCCAACCGGCCAAACCCGCCAAGCCGCGAACGCTGGCCGAGGCTCGGGCGCGCCAACCGGAAAATCAGGCCGGCCTCGCGGGTGAAAAAATGCGCCAGGAGGGTGGGGTTCGCAAAAACCGCCTGTCTTCCTCTCTCGATGTCCAGGCTACCCCCTTCGGCCGGTACGACGCCGCCATCGTGGCGGCCATCCAAAACCGGTGGTATGACCTGCTCGAGGGACGGTGGTACGCCGAGGATCGCAAGGGCAGGGTGGTGCTGCGATTCCACTTGAATTCCGACGGTTCGATCTCACAAATGACACTCGTGCAAAACACGGTCGATCTAACCCTGGCGCTCCTGTGCGAGAGCGCCATTCGCGATCCCTCGCCTTACCGGCCTTGGCCGGATGAAATGCGCCGGCTGGTGGGCGCGGATTTCCGGGAAGTCACCTTCACTTTTTACTATCGCTAAGCCGTCTACTGAATCATGGAACAAATTGTTTATGGCATGCTCTTGCTGACCTCGATCGTCGGCTTGGCCTTTATCATCGAACGGGGGCTCGCCCTGCGCTGGCGGCGCGTCGTCCCACCCGAGATCGAATCCGCCGTCCAATCCTGTCAGGCGTCGGCCGACGTGCCGATGCTCAAGCGGGTTTGCGAGCAGCATGCCTCCCCCATGGGCCGGTTGCTCTTGGCCGCGGCCGAACGCTTGGATTGGCACAAGGCCGACAACATCGATGCCCTTCAGACCCGCGCCCGCCACGAGATCGCGCGCCTCGAGCGCGGCTTGGTCGTGCTCGAGATCATTGTCGGCATCGCTCCTCTCTTGGGCCTGGTCGGCACCATTCTCGGCATGATGCGCCTGTTCTCGAACATCGGCCAGCGCGGCCTGGCTGAAACCGGCATGTTGGCTCAGAACATCGCCCTCATTCTCAATACCACTTTGATGGGCTTGCTCATCGCCATCCCCTCACTCATCTTCTGGAGCTACTACAGCAAAAAGGTCGAGAACATCGCCGTCGAGATGGAAACCCTCTCCGATGAGTTCATCCGTCGGCAGTACCGTGTCCAGGCGGTTCCAGCCACCCCCATTGCCGCGCGGGCGCCCGGTCAGGGCCACTCGGCCAAATAGCGGACCAGCCTATGCGCTTTTACGTTCGAAAACGGCGGCAACCGCCCGCCATCATCATCGTGGCCCTGATCGATATCCTGATCGTGCTGCTGATTTTCCTGCTGGTCACCACCACCTTCAACCAGCAACCGGCGGTGAAACTGGCCCTCCCCGAGTCCTCGAGCGCCCAAAAGAGTGGCGCCACCGACTCGCCGCCGCTCATCGTGAGCATCGACCCGCAAGGCGTCCTTCGTTTTGGCCCGGATGCCTCCCCCGTCAGCCTGGACCGGCTCCGGGAAAGACTGGCGGCGGCCATGGCTCAGAACCCGGACTTGAAAGTGGCCTTGAGCGCCGACAAAGCCGCGCCCTGGGGAGCGTTGGTCAAGGTGATGGATGTGGCCAAACAGCTCAAACTCAAGGACCGCCAGATCAGCGCGTTTACCAAAGACGCCGGAAAACCTGGGGGCGAATCCCGGAAGTGAAGGTGCGCCACAGTCATCACCCCCCAGATCCCGCTTGGCTTAAGGCCGTGATTTTGGTTTAGTCACCCTCGCTGAATGATACCTGTGCGACATATCCTCGTTCTCGGCCTGTGCCTGGCGGCGCTGGCGGGGGCGCGGGCCCAACCGGCTGACGAGTGGGTGATCCAACCACTGACCGACGACGGCTGGGCCTGGCTCGATTACGAGAAAGGCCTGGCGGGCGGCACCAACGGGATATTGGTTCAATTCGGCGGCGCGGTGTTGACCGCCGATAGCGGCACGGTCAACAAGAAGACCGGCGAGGTGGCGGCGGATGGCGGAGTCCGTATCCAGCGGGAGGGCCAGGTTTGGGTGAGCGAGCATGTGCGCTACAATTTCCTGACCCGTGAGATCCGGGCCGAGCAGTTTCGCACGGGCGAGCCGCCCTTTTTTGCCGCCGGCGAGGGACTGCACGCCGACACCAAGGAACAAGTCTTCGTGGCCACCAACTCCATCCTCACGACGGACGACGTTGCTCAGCCGGGGGTGATGGTGCGCGCGAAATATATCAAGATCATCCCGGGCAAGCGGATCACCGCCCGGCATGCCACGCTGTATATTCAGAAGGTCCCGGTCTTTTATTTTCCGTTTTACACCCGCAGCCTGGCGGGGCGGGATAACAATTTCAATTTCGTTCCCGGCTATCGCAGCACCTTTGGCCCCTTCCTGCTCGGGTCCTACAACTGGTTCCTGGCGCCGGGCGTGGACGGGATCTATCACCTCGATTTCCGCGAACGGCGCGGGTTTGGCACGGGACCGGATGTCAACCTCCACCTGGGCCCGTGGGGTGAGGGCGCTTTTCGCTACTACTACCTCTACGATATCGACCCGAATGCCGACCCTGCCAATGCTGGCGGGCGCAACGATCGGCAGCGCGTCTACCTCTCCTACCTGGCAAACCCTGCGCCAGGCATCGAGGTAAGGTCCATGGCCCGTTACCAGGGGGACACAAATATCGTCCGCGAGTTTTTCGAGCGGGAGTACCGGGAAAACCCGCAGCCGAACACTTACGTCGAGGCCATCAAGTACTGGCAAAACTGGAGCTTGGACGCCTATGCTCAACCACGGCTCAATGATTTCCTGGACACCGTCGAGCGGTTGCCGGATGTCCATCTGACGGGCTATCGCCAGCAGTTGTGGAACTTGCCGATCTACTATGAAAGCGAAACCTCGATCGGCTATTACCAAAGGTTGTTCGCGGTGACCAACTCCCTTCCGACCGGCACGAATTATGCCGCCTCGCGTGGGGATACTTATCACGAGTTGCTCCTGCCCCACACCTTTTTCGGCTGGCTCAACCTGACGCCACGGGTGGGGGAGCGCCTGACCTACTACACCGAATCGTCGGGTCCGGGCGGCATCTGGGGTCAGCAGACGCGCGCCGTCTTCAACACCGGCGCCGAAATCACTTTCAAGGCCTCGCGCCTCTGGCCCGAAGCGCACAGCAGTTGGTTGGACGTGGACGGACTCCGCCACATCCTCCAGCCGTCCTTCAATTATGTCTTTGTCCCCCAGCCCAACACGCTGCCGCACCAGTTGCCGCAGTTCGACACGCCCCTTCCGAGCCTCGAGATGCTGCCGATCGAATTCCCGGAGTTTAATGCCATCGACGCCATTGACAGCCAAAACGCGGTCCGCCTCGGGTTGGCCAACAAGTTCCAAACCAAGCGCGATGGCACCGTGCAAGACCTGCTCAACTGGCAGTTGTATTCGGACTGGCGTCTGAATCGCTCGCAAGACCTTACCAACCGCCTCGCACAGTTTTCGGACGTCTACTCCGACCTGGCGCTCCGGCCCCGGTCCTGGCTCACGCTGGAATCCAAGGTTCGCTACGACGTCCAGGACCATCTCTGGCGGATGTCGCTTCATACCCTCACGCTGCAGCCCAACGAAGTGTGGAACTGGACCGTGGGGCACCTCTACCTGCACGACGACCTGAGCGACTCGCCGACGGCTTTGGGGATCGGCAACAACCTCTTCATGAGCACGATCTTCGTCCGTTTCAATGAAGACTGGGGTTTCCGGGCCTCGCACTATTTTGAGGCCCGCACCGGAACCCTCCAGGAGCAAGCTTACACGTTTTACCGCGATATGCGAAGCTGGACGGCTGCCGTCACTTTCCGCGAACGCGACAACCCGACCGGGCCGACCGATTATAGCATCGCGTTCACCTTCTCCCTCAAAGCCCGCCCGCGTTATGGGGTCGGCGACGAGAGTCGCAACCCCTATTCGTTATGGGGCGGCGACTGATCCCAGACCCGCCGGTGGTGATGGACGGTTCTCCCACCGGTCAGTTCCTTTCCCCTGCTCAGTTTTCGTTCCACTGTCCATTGCCGAACGGGATGCATGCCCGTCCGGCCAGCGCCTTGGAGGAGGCCTCCCGCCGCTTCAGTGCCCACATCACGCTCACCAACACTCGCAACGGGGTCACCGCCAACGCCAAGAGCATCCTTTCCCTCCTCGGCTGCGAGATTCAACACCAGGACCTCTGCCGGCTGGTGGTTTCGGGCGAAGACGAACGCGAGGCCCTGGCCGCGCTCTCGGTCTTTGTGCGCGAGCGGCTTCCGCACTGTGACGATGCGCTGCCGGCGGCCGTTTCCGGGGCGATCGCTGGCCCACTCCCCCCGGTGTTGCGTCAGGCGGGCGCCACGCTTTGCCGCGGCGTCCCGGCGGTACCTGGCATCGGTTGGGGGCGACTCGTCTGGGCTGGGCGGAGGGATCTCCTGGAAGCCGGCCCCGCAGCCCAATTAAACCCCGGCCCCTCTGACCCCGCCGCCGAGACCGCCACCTTGGACCGGGCTTTGGCCAAATTGCTCCAGGTGTTTGAGGATCGGTTGGCGCGGACCCGGTCGAAAACGGAAGCGGACGTGCTCAAAGCCCATCGCGCCGTGGCACGCGACCCGGAATTCCAATCCCATCTGCGCGATGCGGTTCGAGTACGTGGCCTGACCGTGGGCGGAGCGGTGGCGGAGGTGGAGGCGCGCTTCAGCGCCCGGCTGACTGCCTCCGCCAGCGAGTTGCTGCGTGAACGTGCCCTCGACCTCCAGGATGTCTGCTCCGAGTTGCTTGGGTTGGTGGATGGCCAGACCGTCGCCGCCCTGTCCCCTTTGGACCAGGATTCCGTGCTCGCCGCCGAGACGCTTACTCCGGGACAGTTCCTGGCGCTGGATCGGAGTTTTCTGAAGGGCCTAGTCCTGGGTCAAACCGGCGCCACCTCCCACACTGTCATCCTGGCCCGGTCCTTCGGCATCCCGACGGTCATCGCGGTCGAGGGCCTCGGCGGCCTCCGAGGGCAGACCCCCGAGGTCGTGGTGGACGGGTCCTTGGGTGCGTTGGTTACGGGCCTCACCCCGGCGGCGCGGCGTTACTTCGCCCTCGAAGAGCGACGGCTGGAGGCTCGGCGTGCCCGGGAGGCCTGCTTTGCCGGCCTGCCCGCCGCCACCGCCGATGGGCAGCGGCTCGAGGTCGGTGCCAATGTCTCGAGCGCCACCGAAGTGGCGCTGGCGTTCGCCGCCGGCGCGGAGAGCATCGGCATCTTCCGCACCGAAATGCTCTTCCTCGATCGGACATCTCCACCCAGTGAAGACGAGCAATTTACCGCTTATACGGGAGCACTCGCGGCCGCCGGCCACCGTTGCGTGAGCTTCCGCACCCTCGATATCGGCGGGGACAAACCACTCCCTTATCTCAACCTGCCCAGCGAGGAAAACCCCTTCCTCGGCTATCGCGCGGTGCGCATCTATCCCGAGTTTGAGGCCCTGTTCCGGACCCAAGCGCGCGCCCTGATCCGCGCCTCTGCCCGGGGAAAACTCAAGGTCATCCTCCCGATGATCACCACCGTCGAAGAGGCCCGTTGGGTCAAACAGGTCATCGCGGCAGAACAGCAGAATTGTGCCGGCCAGGGCTTGCCCTTTGACACCTCGATGGCACTTGGGGCCATGATCGAGGTGCCGGCGGCCGCTTTCCTCATTCCCGAACTGAGCCGCGAGTTCGATTTCTTCAGCCTCGGCACCAACGACCTGCTCCAGTACTTCGCGGCTGCCGATCGCGGCAATCCCCGAGTCGCGCCGTGGCAGGACCCGCTCCAGCCCGCCTTCCTGCGCCTGCTTCGCAAGGCGGTGGAAGAAGCCCGCGCCGCAGGAAAGTGGATCGGACTTTGCGGTGAGATGGGTGGACGAATCCTCTGGCTGCCGCTCATGGTCGGCCTCGGCCTCGATGAGGTCAGCGTGGCCCTCACCGCCGTGACCCCGCTGAAGGCCGCGCTGGCGCAGTGGCCCGCCGCTGCCTGCCGCGAGTTGACGGCCCGCGCCGAGGCCTGCGGCACCGCCCTGGAGGTCCGCGCCGTGCTTCAGGATGGCGCGACCCGGCGGCCCTCGCTCCTGACCCTGCCGGAGTTGATGCTCCCGGATGCCGATGCCCTCACGCGGGAGGAAGCGATCAAACTGGCGGCCGATCAACTCTATGCCCTGGGTCGGACCGAGCAGCCGCAGCTTATCGAGGAAGCCGTCTGGCAGCGCGAGGCCGTCTATTCGACCGGTTTTGGTCATGGTTTTGCCATCCCGCATTGCAAGACGGACGCCGTATCGGCCAGTTCGCTGGTGGTGATCAAACTCCGCCAGCCCGTGGATTGGGGTGCTGCCGACGGCGAACCGGTGCGCGTCATCTTGCTCCTGGCAGTGCGGGAGTCCGATCGAGGCGTTCAGCACATGAAGGTGCTCGCCCAACTCGCTCGGAAAGTCATGCACGAAGAGTTCCGCCACCGACTGGCAGCGGAAGCAACTCCAGGAGGCCTGTACGCCGCTCTCGATGACATCCTGCACCACGGTTCGTCTTGACGGGTTAACGGCGCGAGATACATTAAGCGTATGAGTGCGGTCGAGAGCCAAACCAATGCCCCCTCATCCTTGCCGTGAAATAAACCACTGCTGGCCGGAATTCAGAGCCGCCATCGGGAGGCCAGCTCCGATGTGTTGTCGGCCAGCCGCCTGGCAGCGGAGCGGAAGGCGAAGGCGGCGTTGGCGGGATTCCTCGCCGGGAGCCAAATGATGACATGACAGACAAAGCGAACGGGGCACTGCCACCGATTTCAGTCGAAGAAATCCAACAGAGCTGGAACAACCTGCTTCTTCGGGTTGGCCAGTTGGAGGTCGAACGCAACCTGTTGGAGCAGGAGAACAAGTCCCTGCGAACCCTGCTCGAACGGATGATCGACCACCGTCAGCGGTCTCATAGCGAGCTGGTTTTGATTCTCTCCAACCTCGTCGGCAAACTCCCGCTGAACGATGTGGGTGGCATCGTCACCCGCCTCATCGAGCACAACTCCAACGTTTGTGCCACCCTCACTTCGCTCGGCAAGGGAACCGGCGACATGCCGCTTTCTCAACCGGAATTCCTTAAGGCGCTGGACCAGTCAAAACGGGACTTGGCGGCGGCTGTCAAACCCATCGTGGAGGAGCTGATCCAACTTGATACTTCGCTCGAAACCGCCGAGTTGCAGTCCTTGATCACCGACCCGGATCGATTCTTTTCCCCTGGCTTCGTGCGAGCCAACCGGTGCTTCCTCAAAGGCTACGTCGCCCGCGAGCGCGTCCGCCGGCAGTTCGGTGATGAGGCGCTTCCTTTTTTCCAGGACCTGACCACCGACCCCAAGCTCAATCCCCGTCCAAAACCGGACGAGATTGTGCTGGGCTTCAAGGACGATTTTGAGGTCCTCCTCCAGCAAAATCCCAGCGCGCTGCCCGACACTCGCGAGCGGTTGCTGGCCCTTTACCGTCGCGTTCAACGCGGCAAGGTGGCGACGGTCGAGGCCCGCGCCCAAAAAAACGCCTTTCAGCGGCTCTCCTTCCTCATCGAGCTCCTGCATTATTACAAGAACCAGAACACCGAGCCGCTGGATGTCATCTTTGCGCAGCGCCTCCCCAGCCTGATCGAGCAATTGGTCCTGGCCCATCCCCAGGACTCCCTGGAAGAGAAGCTCATCCTCCTGGCCGAAGCCTTGCTCGGTTACATCGTCAACCCCGACCATCGGCTCATGGTCATCAACAACATCGGCAAGGGCGGCGCCTCCGGCAAGACGCTCAAGTACATCCTCCGGATCCGTGCCGCCAAACCATCCGACCCGGAACTGGATCACGTCCTCACCGAGTTCATTCGGCATCTCATTGCCCCCGAAGAGTCCCCCGCCGTGAAGCCTGTGGCGGCTCTCCTCCGCCTCTTGAACCCCGAGATGCAGCGACTCATTGTGCGCTTTATCACGGGGACTGACCGCCTGCGCAAGAACGAGGCCACCACCTTGGCCAAAGCCCTTGCCGCCGATCTCGGCATCACTTCGGTGGCCGAACCCGCCGCGAAAACGGATTCCCCCGAGGTCGAACGGCAGAAGGCCTGGGCGCGGATCAAAGACCTGATCGTTCGGCGCAACGACGCTACTTCTATCGCCGCCGCCATCCGCGACCGCTTGCACGCCCGCTACGATGCTGATGAGCTCCGTCAAAGTTGGATCACCCTTACCGAAGCCGACACGATCGCGCTCATCAAGATCTTCTGCCAATTGCCCTACCAGGCCAGCGGCAAAACCGACCCCATCGCCCGCACGGTTATCGAGACCTACGTCAACCGTCTGACTCACGAAAAATACGCCCCGACTTATCACAAGGTGGCCAACAGCCTCAAGAGCATGTTCAGCGTTCGACCCGATAACGCAACGCTCCTAACCTTCCTCGCCTTGGTGCGCTGGACCGATCCCGATGCCGCCAACAAGCTCTGCGCCGATATCGGCATGCCGGCGCAGGGGTAACCGACGAATTTGCCAACTCAATGGTGCCGCCACCCGGCCGATGAGTCTGCTCATCCCAGATCCCTTTCGCGATCGGTTGGCGTTTTTGGATTTATGAATCTTTGTAAGAAATCCGGGAGGGCACTGGCCGTTCTTGCCGCCCTCGTGCTCCCGGCGGGGAGCCTTTATGCCGCCCAAGCGGCTCCCAAGCCCAATTTCATCCTCATCCTTGCCGACGACCTCGGTTATGGGGACGTGGGTTGCTACAATTCCCAGTCACGCATCCCCACGCCGCACCTGGATCACCTCGCCACCGAGGGGACGCGCTTCACCGACGCCCACGCGCCGGATGCGGTCTGCACTCCGAGTCGCTACGGCATTCTTACCGGCCGCTATTCCTTTCGGTCGCGGCTCAAGTCCGGGGTTTTGTCTCCTTGGGGGAAACCGCTGATCGAGGAGGGCCGGCTGACGCTGCCGGCGATGCTCCAACGACAAGGCTACGCGACCGCCGCGTTCGGTAAATGGCACCTCGGCTGGGATTGGGCCACCAAAGACGGCAAGCCCGCCGCGAGCCGGGACGGACTCGGCAACCTCGATTTCACCAAACCCGCGGCCAACGGCCCGATCAGCCGTGGATTTGATTATTACTTTGGGGTGGATCTGCCCAACTTCCCGCCCTACTGCTTTATTGAAAACGACCGCACCGTCGGTCTTCCCTCCGCGCCCGGCCTGATGCAAAAGGGCGGCATCAACCGTCCCGGCCCCGCCGTCGCCGGATGGAACCTGACCAACATCCTGCCCGAGTTGACGATCCGTGCCGTGCGCTATATCGAGGGGGCGGCGAAATCTCCCCAGCCCTTCTTTCTCTATTTTTCGCTTACCGCGCCCCATTACCCGGTCGTGCCGGCGGCCGAGTTCAAAGGCCGCAGCCGCGCCGGGGATTACGGTGATTTCGTGACGCAAGTGGATGCGACGGTGGGGGCGGTGATCGCCGCGTTGGCGCGCACCGGATTGGCCACCAACACCTGCTTGGTCTTTACCAGTGACAATGGGCCGGAGGTGGTGGAAATCGATCCCGGCGCCTACGAGCGCATCCGGCTCTACCACCATTACAGCATGGACGGCCTCCGCGGGGTGAAGCGCGACACCTGGGAAGGCGGGCATCGGGTGCCCTTCATCGCGCGCTGGCCCGGCCGTATTCCGGCCGGATTGGTGAGTGCCGAGACCATCTGCCATGTCGACTTCATGGCTACCTGGGCGGCGCTGCTGGGGGTAAAGCTTCCGGTCGACACCGCCGAGGATAGTTGGGACATTCGTCCGGCCCTGTTCGGAGAGCCACTCGCCCATCCCGCGCGCGAGGCCACCGTGCTGCACGGCGGTGGCGGCAAGTTCGCCATCCGCCAAGGCGATTGGGTGTTGATCGACTCGCCTTCAGCCGACGGCAACCACGAGCCGGAGTGGTTCAAGCGGGAACGTAACTACACGACCAATGATTATGCCGGCGAACTCTACAATCTGCGCGACGACCTGGCGCAGCGAGACAACCTCTACGAAAAAAGGCCCGAGGTCGTCCAGCGCCTCAAAGCGCTCCTGCTGAAATACAAGGCCGATGGCCGCAGCACGCCCGGCCCCGCCCGGCCCGCCTCTGATCCCAAACGGACGGGCAGCATTCCCGATGAGAATTAGGGCGCTGCTTTCAACCCCTCCCATTTCACCAGCCAGGTGCCATCGCGGGGAAACCCCGGCGCCTGGTTGGTCGGTGCCCCCTCCCAGCCAGCGGCCATCATGGCGACAGCGTAGAGCAGGCCGCCATTGCCCGGGAGATACGGGCAAGGGCCGCCCGTGTTCACACCCCGATGGTCGTAACGGTTCCGGGAACCCGCGTCCTTGAGCAGCGCCTCGATGGCGATTTGCGGTTCACCCACCCGCGCCGCGGCCATCGCCATCCACGGAAAATCCCAACCCCAGCAACGGTTCCAATCCCAGCTCTGCCAGACCTTCAGCACCGTGCGGTGCGCCAACTCACGGTCCACGCCTTCCATCGGCGGCAACATCCCCAAAACGCCGATGGGGTCGGGATGTTCAAAGGCGCGTTGCGTGTAGGTGTCTTTCCACTCAGCGGAATGGACGAACACGCCATCGACCGCAGGCAGAGGCGCGAGGCGCCGGCGCACTTCGTCCCAGTGCGGCTCGCGCGGGAGTCCCATCCGTTCCCGCCAACGCTGCGCCTGGTCCAGGCCCCAGCGCCAGTACGCGAGATCAAACACCGGGTCGCGCGTGATCCCCTGCTCGCTGGGCGGCATGGCGGGTACCAGCGAGTAATTCCCCGTGCCGGCGTCGACCCTCGCATAGTCCGCCATGTGCGAGGCCGTTTCCTGGAGCACTGCGGCCCACTTATCCAGCGTGGCGCGAGTCGGACGCAATCGGTATTCCAACTCGGCAAAGAAGAGTGGGTGCGGTTGTTTCCAGAGCAAAACCTGGTTGCCTACCCACGGGGCGCTGCGGCCTTCGGGCCCAACCGATTTGGGCCATTTCGCTCCCGCGTAACCCAACTGCGCCGCCAGTTGTTTGGAAACGGGGAGAAAGCGCCGGTAACAATCCAGCGCCGGCTCCGCCATCGGCCAACGGTCCCAAAGTCCGTAATGCGCCAGGTGCCACCAGACCATTTCCATGTGGAATTGCCCGCGCCACGGGTCGATCCCCATCAGGCCGGTTTCCGCCGAGGGGAAACTCCCGGCCGATTGGGCGGCCATCAAGTATTGAGACAATAGCACGCGGCGTTCGAGTTCCCGCCAGCGCGGGTCTTTGCTCCCGGAAAGGTCGATCGCCCCGCCGGATCTCCAAAACGACTCCCAATGAGCAGCGCAGGCCTGGCGGGTTTCCGAAAAGGAAGGCAGTTCCCGCGGGAGGTTGGTTGCGGCAAACGCGCAGACAAACTCCAGCGTTTTGACACCGCGCGAGGTGATCGGATAGAGATGCTGGTGGGAGTTCTCCTTACGTATGTCCGACGTGGCCGTTTGCCCGGCCGAATCGGATCCTCTCAATTCGCCTCCGGCCGACCAACCCAGCGCCACAAGGTAGCGGGTGGCATCCACATTACGTTCGAACTCCGCGCGGTTTCCGGCACGGGGGATCCGTTTTGTGCCGTGAGCTTCGGCGCGCTTGAAGTCACCCACCCACGCCCCATTGTCCAGGCTCGGATAGGGGAAATCCAGCGCCACCTCCAGCTCCCCATGTTCCAGGAGCGACGATTCCAGCCGAATGGCCACCGCATCCAAGGTCGGATGAACGCAGGTCTCGACTTGCACCCACTGTCCCCCAACGACGAAGCGGGAGGTTTGCACGCCGGTCCACAAGTTCAGGTGGCGCGACAGATTAGTTAGCTCACGCTCAGCCAATTCACGACCAGCCGCCCCGCGGAGCCGGAATCGGGCCAGGTCTATGATGTGCGGGTTGTCGAACATCCAGGTGCGCAGGGCGTCCGTTCCCGCCGGGAAGTTGTCGCCACCCTCGAGGCGGCCCTGCTGGAAAGTGCCGGTGGGCGGTACCCGGTCGGGCGTCAAGCCGTTGGGCAGCGGGAACGAGTGCCAGCCCCAATGCGACATGGTGGAGCCGCCGAAGGTCTGCAGCCCGGTGGCATCCGCGTTGAAGCAGAACTCCCCGTTGCCCAGCGGAACCTGGCCCCGCACCTCATTCCAATCCAAGTCGTGGCGCGCCACGAGGGCGTGCCGATCCACCGGTTCGGCCGGGGCAACCGTCGTGCCCAACGCGGCCAGGAACGTAACCAAGATCATTTTCATCTCGGCTCCCATTGTGCGGTCTTCAATATCTCTGTCCAGCCTTTGCTCGCCCCACGACAGCCGTTGCCGCCTCATTCGGCCCAGCGCCGCCACCGGGTATTGTCTTCTGCCGGGTGCCTCACCGCTTCGGTGGACGGGCCTATCTGGCTACCCGGCCCAGTGGCTGGATCGCTTCCGCCTTCCCTTCCGAGCCCACGGCCCGGATGATGGTCTTGATATCCTCTTTGAGTCGGTCTTTGGTGGCACGCGCGATGCGCCAGTCGTGATGTTCGTGGTTAAGCGTCCCGGCCAGTTCCTGGTAATAACGAATGAAATTCATCCGCAGCCCTTCGCCGAAATTGATTTTCGTCATCCCGGCCTTCACGCATTTCGCAATGTCCACCATCGAAATCCCGCAGGTGCCGTGCAACACCAGCGGCGCTTTGACGGCGGCACGGAGTTTCCGGATCAGCTTGAAATCCAGTCCGCGCTGTTCCTTGAAAATGCCGTGGGTGCTGCCCACCGCCACCGCCAGGCAATCCACGTCCACCTTCGAGGTAAACTCCTCCGCTTCCTCGACGCTGACGGTCGGTGCGCGTTGACTGGAGGCATCGGAGCTTTTAATGATGTGGCCAATTTGCGCCTCGACGCTGACGCCCAAGGGCCGGACCAGGTCGATAATGTCCTGGGTGCCCCGCACGTTTTCATCCAGCGGCCGGTCGGCGTAGTCAATCATCACATGCGTAAACCCCGCGCGGACCGCGCGGACCACCGATTGGGGGTTTTTCCCGTGGTCCAGGGCGATGGCCAGTGGGATGGTGGTGTCCGCCGCGAGGAATTTAATCAACTGTCCCGCGTAATCGTAACCGCGGTATTCCAGGTTGGGTTCATAGCACTGGATGATGAGCGGGGACTGAAGTTCCTCGCAGGCTTCGATGATGGCGCGGCCGATGTCGTAGCTGCCGCCGTTGTTGTTGAGCGCCGGGATGCCGAAGCCCTGGGCCGCGGCGCGGCCTGGTCCAGAGTTGCTGGGCGTTATAGAGTTTCATGGCATATAGGGGCGGGTTTCTTGTTGGACGAAGGGCATGCGGAGGCAGGGCGAGGCGATTCACGGTTCAGGTTTCAAGCACCCCGGCGGGGCCGCCAAGGTCGCGGTCTCGATGGCGAGGCGTTCGTGCGCCAGCCGTTCGGCCACTTGCTCAAATGAAATCTGTGTCTTGGGGGTCAAGAAACTGACGGCGACCAAGGCGACCGCGCCAGCCACCGCGGCGGGTACGATGGGGTTATCCAGAGAGCGCATCAACGCGAGCGACACCGCCGGGGTCGTGACCAGGGCGGCCAGGGCGCCTTGCCAGGTCGCGCGTTTCCAAAAGCGCCCCAGCAGGATGACGATCCCCAGCCCGCTCATGGTGAGTGGCAGGAACTTGACGACGAACGCCACGATGCTCTTGGTGTAAAGCGCCGTCCCGGTCGAGAGCAGGAAAACCCCGACCAGGGCCCAGCGCCCGACGACCAACGGGCGCTTCGGATAACGGCCCGTCACCAGCGGGAAGATGTGCCGGACGAAGAAAGTGCCGGCCGCCGCCGCCGTGCCATTGGCCGCTGACGACATTCCCGAGACCACGGACACCACGACCAACGCCGCAAGCCACGGCGGCAAGACATGCATCACCAGCCAGGGCAGGGTCTGATCGGCCAACCGGAGGCCCGGATTAAGGCTGAAGGCAAACATGCCGGTAATTCCGATCACGATGGAAAACAGGATCACGACCATCCCCGACGTCACCATGCTCCAGCGGGCGCCCTGTTCGGTCCGCGCGCTGTACATGGTCAGCCGCCGACCGGGGTCGGCGACGACGCTCAACACCAAAAGGAAAATCAGGCTGACAATCCGCCAGGCGCCAAACGATTCGACCCCCAGGAAGGAAAAATAATCCGGGGGCACCGAACGGCGCAGCCCGGCCAAGCCGCCCACCTGCTCCAAGGCGCGATGCGTGAGGCCGCCAAAGCCGCACAACAAGATGATCGTCTGCAACACGTCCGTATAAACGACCGCCTTCATGCCGCCGGGGATGGAAATGGCGGCTTTAGCAAAACCGGCCACCGCCACGCATAACTTCGGATTCAGCCCCGTCACCGCCCCCAACACGGCGGCGCCGCCCATGATCTGCACCGTCAGCCAGCAGACCTGCGAGAAGAACACGGTGAGGTTGGAGAACTCCACGATGATCCGGTTTCCGCCATAGTAACAGGCGACTTCCTCGCTCAGCGTCATGAACCGGTAGTGGCGCATCCGGGCGAAGGACAAACCGGTCAGCAGCGTGCCCAGGCCCAGGCCGATCGGGTAAGCGCACCCGGCCCAGCCATGTTGGTAGGCCAGGCCGGAGCCGCCGATAATGACGCCGGTGCCGATGCAAGTGCCGATGATAGTGCCCGTTAGCGCCCAGAACGGGAGGCCGCGCCCGGCGACCAGGTAGTCCGCCGGCTTCCGGACTCGAGACATCATCAAGAACGAGACACTCGTCGTCAGCACGACATAGAGGACCAACCCGAGGATGATAGCCGCGTGTATGCCCACAGTGGATTCGCTCTAGACGAATTGGAGGTTCAGCGCGCGAGCCAACCGTTTCAGCAACGCGGCCGAGTGTCCTTCGAACACGGCGACGTGGTGGGGCATGCCTTCATGGCACAACTCATCGAACCAGGCCCTCGGGTCCTGGTGGTCCAGTTGTGCCAGGGCGTTGGTGCCCATCAGGTGGCGTTTGGGCCGAATGGTGCGCCCTTCCCGGGCGGTCAGGGAGTAACGACCGTCGCAACGCCAGAACCGCAGCACAGTGATTGGCATCTGCTCCCGGAGCGTGGCTTCCAGGACGGCGGGCTTCTTGATGTTGAAATGCCGCGCAACCCGGGGAGCGCCCGGATGGCCCGCCGGGGCGCAGAGCGCCATCGGTGCCGCGCCACCGTGCCAAAGGGTGATCGTCTCCCGGTCGTGTTCCAGCCAATCCGACAGGTAGCACCGCCCCAGGCCCAAGTGCTCGCCGATCCAGGCCGAGAGCGCCCCGTCGGCATCGCCTTCGCAGGCGACGGCCCGGCCCTCCTCGACGAGGCGGGCGATTCCCAGGTACGGCCATTGGCCGAAGGTGTTGGCCATCTCTGGCCAGCAGCGCACGGTCAACGCATCCAACCGTTCATTCTCCATGAACGAGCGCATCGCCAGGTAGAGCCGCGAGGCGGTCGGCAGGTCTTCGTCGCTCGTGTCCTTGTGCGGTATCCCCAGCGCCTTGAACTTCGCCACATCCTCGGACACGGCGGCTTCGCTCAGGCCGCTGACGGCGTTGGCAAACTCGATGAGGCTGAAGGTCTGCAACTGGGTGCCCAGGCCGCGGTGGATCGAGAACGAGTCGGCGCCCATGGCGAAGAAGCCGGGGGCTTGCCCGCCGATCATGCCGAGCCGGGTCGAGCGCAGCCCTCGCACTGTGGCGGCCAGCCGCACCGCTTCGCAGAACCGTTGCCGCGTTTCGGCGTCGTCGGGGTCGCCATAGACCAGGTCGAAGGCGTGCCCCAACTGGCGGAAGACCGATCCCCAGCAGTGCGCGCCCACCAGGGAGCACGAGCTGATCATGTCTCCGTCGGGTTTCTCCGGCGTCGCCCACAGCACCAGCGGGTCGGGCCAGAGCTGGGCCAGCGTTGGCGCCAGCCGTCCATCCGCCATGGTCGTTTGCAGCAGCACCAGGGCGTCCACCTGTTCCGTTTCGCAGGCGGCCAGCGCCCGGCGGAGCGAGGCGTCATCGACGGCTTTCTCCGGCGGCTCCACGATGGCAAAAGGGGTCGTCCGCAGCCAGCCGCGCACCCGCTCCTCCAGGCCTCGTCCCCACTCCATATCAAAGCCGGGACGCCGGCGGCCGAGGAAAATGACCCCAATCTTGGGCGAATGCGAATCCGAGCGATTACTCTGCATAGTGGTGATAACCTGGTTCAAGCCAATCCGAGTGAAATGTGTTTGGCTTCGAGGAAGCCCTCCAGGCCCTCGCTGCCGAGTTCGCGGCCCCAGCCGCTCTCCTTAAGGCCGCCGAACGGGGCATTGCTGGTCGTGGGCAGGCCGTCGTTGATGCCGATGGAGCCCGCCTCCAGTTGTTCGGCGAGCCGGAAGACGCGTCCGACATCCCGAGTGAAGGCGTAGGCGCTCAAGCCATACCGCGTGTGGTTGGCCAAGCGGATCCCTTCCTCTTCGGTGTCGAAGACCGTCACGGGGGCGATGGGGGCGAAGATCTCCTCGTGGAGGCACAGGCTCTCGGCCGGCACCTCGGCCAGCACCGTTGGCTCCAGGAAAAACCCCTGCCGCTCCAGTTGCCGGCCGCCGCAGACCACGCGCGCCCCTTTTTGGACGGCATCCTGGATGAGCGCCAGGGCATGGTCGAGGGCGGGGCGGTCAATCAGCGGCCCGATCTCCACGCCCGGTTCGGAGAACTCGCCGGCCTTGAGCGCTTTGACCTGGGCGACGAAGGCCTCCAGGAATCGATCGTAAATCGGCCGTTGCACCAGGAAACGGTTGCTGGCGATACAAGATTGGCCGGTATTCCGCATCTTGGCCAGCAGCGCGCCTTGCACCGCTGCCTTCAGATCGGCATCGTCGAACACCAGCAACGGTCCATTGCCTCCCAATTCGAGTGAGAGCGGTTTGACCGTGTCAGCGGCGCCCCGGATGAGCACTCGCCCTACCTCGGTCGACCCGGTGAAGGTCACCTTACGGCAAAGCGGGTTACTGAGAAACTCGCGGCCGAATTCATCCGATGGCCCGCACACGACCTGCAACACCCCCTTGGGCAACTGCGCCGCCTGCGCGCACTCGGCAAACGCCAGGCAACTCAGGGGCGTTTGCCGCGCCGGCTTGAGCACCACGGGACAGCCGGCGGCCAGGGCGGGCGCGACTTTGCGCACGGCGAGCACCAGGGGGAAATTCCAGGGGCTGATGGCGCCCACGACGCCGATGGGGGTCTTCAGGACCAGGTTGCGCTTGCCCTCGGCTTGCGGTGGGATGACGCGGCCGTAAGCCCGGCGGCCCTCTTCGGCGAACCATTGCAGATGGTCGACCGTCATGCCGACCTCACCCTGGCTTTGGGCCAGGGGCTTGCCGTTCTCGCTGCTGATCAAGCGGGCCACCTCGTCCCGCCTCCGTTCCAGCTCGGCGGCCATGCGGCGCAGGTATTCACCCCGAGCCTTGGCCGTGAGTTGACGCCACCCGGCGAAGGCGGTGTGCGCGTCCGCAATTGCCTGTGCCAGCCGGGGGCGATCGATGGTCGAGATCTTGGCGAACGCCTCGCCGCTGGCGGGGTTCAATACCTCCCAAGCCGGTTCGCTCGCCACAAACTCGCCGTTCAGATAAAGAGGATAGGTTTTCATGGACGTCACTTCACCGGGATCTTGGCCCAATCCTTGAGGAACATGTCGAGAACCACATCGGTGAGTGGGTGCTCATAGAGCTGCTGCAGGATGTCGAAGCTCATGGTCATGACATCCGATCCGGCCAGCGCCGCCTGCAGCACGTGCAGCGGGTGCCGCGCCGCGGCGGTGATGATCTGGGTGCGGAAACCATAGTTCTGGTAAATGGTCCGGATTTGCTTCACCAGGTCCATGCCGTCGTGGCCGACCGCATCGAGGCGGCCGACAAAGGGGCTGACGTAGGTGGCCCCTACCTTGGCGGCCAGCAGCGCCTGCAAAGGCGAGAAGGTCACCGTCACATTGGTCTTGTACCCTTCCGCGGCCAGGATCTTCACGGCCTTAAGCCCTTCCTTGATGATCGGCACTTTTATCACCACGTTCTTGTGGATCCGGGCCAAAGCGATGCCCTCTTTAACGATGCCTGCAGCGTCCAGCGCGATGGTCTCCAGGCTGATGGGACCGTCCACCAGGTCGCAAATCTCGCGATAAACTTCACCGGGTTGGCGACCGGACTTAGCCACATGCGAGGGGTTGGTGGTGACGCCATCAATAATGCCCCAGCTCGAGGCCTCACGGATCTGGTTCACGTCGGCAGTATCAATAAACAGTTTCATAAATAATTCTTAGATGGTCTTGATTGGGTAACGCTAAAGTGTGAAAAGGCGATGAAGTGGGGTGATGGCTGGCCGCTCAGTCATTGGTCTGGCCGGTTCAACGGGGCGCCGGCTTCCACCGATGCACCGCCAGCGCCGCGGCCCCCACCGCGCCGTTGAAGGCCCCCAATTGGGAATAAACGACGACGGGCGGGCCCGCGGGTGGGGCCAATTCCCGCAGGTGCTCCTCGAGCCGTCCCAGAAACCAATCGCCAAAACTGGGAAACACGCCCGCCAGGATGATCTTCTCGGGGCCAAAGGCGCAGTTCAATTGACTGAGGACCAAACCGAGGGCCTGCGCCGTTCCTTCGAGAAAGGTTTTTCCGGCCGCGTCGCCCACCCAGGCCGATGCCACCACCGACTCCTCGGGCGGGTCGCCCCCAGAAGCTCGGTTGGAGCTCGATGTGGCTTTGGCGTGCGCCGGGCAGCTATTCCGGAGCGATTGGAGCGCGGTGATTTCCTCGAGGCGGGTAAATAGGCGGGNGGAAGACCCGCGCCCGGCGCCTTTGAGGCGCGGGGCCGCGCACGGCCAATCGCCGATCTCGCCCGCACGATTGTCGGNGCCGCGGTAAACCTGGCCGTCGATAATGATCCCGGCCCCCAGCCCCGCGCGCAGCCCCAGACACAGGAAATGCCGCAGCCCCCGGCCCTGGCCGAACCAGAGTTCCGCCAGCGCCATGGTGCGAATGTTGTTTTCGACAAACACCGGCACCCCAAACCGTTCCGCCAGGCGCCCCATCACGGGCACATTTCCCCAACCCGCGATATGCTTATAGCTCACGCCGAGGCCTTGAACCGGATCCACAACTCCCGGCACGCCAACTCCGATGGCCAGCAGTGGGCGATCATCCCCCGCGCCCACCGCTGCGATGGCGTGCTCGATCTTCGCGAGAATCCGTTCCACCGGCTCCGAGGTCGCGATGGCATCGTGGAACTGCTTGAGCGGCCGTTGGGAAAAATCAACCGCCACCGCCATCAGGTTGCGCGCCTCGAAATCCACCCCGATGAACCGGCCGCCCTGAGGGTTCAGCGCCAGAATCGTCGGCGGCCGTCCAAACTCCCGCCCGGCGGATTTGCCCTCGAACAGATAGCCCTCTTCCACCAGGCGTTCGACATAGGTTCCCACCGTGGATGGGGCCAGCTTCAGCTCGCGCGCGAGATCCACCCGTGAGCGCCCCTCGCGGGCGCGCACTCGCAACAGCAACTCAGCCTGCTGGCTGGTGGTTGCCTCGCGTTTGCCACTGCGCCGCCGGACCGTCACGGTTGGCACCTTCACGTCTTACCTCTTGGGGGTTTTGAGGTTGATCGAATTGATCGCCCCCTGGCCGGTGAGCAATCGCTCTAAATCCTCCGCGACGGCTTCGAAGGTCCGCCGTTGTGCCTCGATGGTGAAGGCGCCCACGTGCGGGGTCAGAATCACGTTGGGCAGGGTTTCGAGCAGACCTCGCGCCGCCGGCGGTTCCGACTCACGAACATCCAGTGCCGCCCCGGCCAACCGCTGGTCTTGCAGGGCCTGGATTAACGCCCGCTCGTCCACCACCCCGCCGCGCGAGGTGTTGATGAGGAAACTCCCGCGCTTCATCGCCGCCAACCTCCGCGCATCGAACAGGTTCCTGGTCTCGGGCGTCAAGGGGAGGTGCAAGCTGACGAAATCCGCGCTCGCCAGCAGGCCCTCCAACTCGGGGCAAAGCTCGGCTTCACCGGCGGACAGACCGGCGGAGCCACCCTGAAGCACCGGGTCGAACACCAGCACCCGCATCCCAAAGGCCCGCGCCCGGCTGGCCACGAGCCTGCCGACCCGGCCAAAACCGCAGATCCCGAGCGTCTTCCCCTCCAGTTCGATCCCGGTGCATCCCTTGCGGTCCCACCCGCCGGCCTTGGTGGATCCATCCGCGGCCGGGATCTTGCGCGCCAGGGCGATGATGAACCCGAATGTCAGTTCCGCCACGCTCACCGCGTTAGCGTTGAGTGGCGCGACGACTACGATTCCAAGCTGGGAAGCCGCGGCCACATCGATGTTGTCGAGGCCCACGCCCACCCGGCCGATGCCCACCAATTGGGGCGCCCCCTGAAGCAGAGCGGCCGTCACCTGGGTCTGGTTGCGGACCAGGAGCGCGCGCGCCCCCGAGATCTCGGACTGCAATCGGGGGGGATCCGCCCACAGTGTTGGATCGCGCCGAAGCGAGAACTTCTCTCCCAGTCGGTCCAGGGCGGGGTGGTGCAGGTCTTCCGAGATCAAAATGTCCATCGCGTCGGCCTTTCAGATGCTCGCCCAGTCCACCGGTTGCGTGATGTCGATGCGCGGCAGGTGTTCCTGGACCGCTTCCGGGTATTTCTGCGAGGCGCCAGTGTTGAAGATGAGAATTCGATCCTCAGGTTTGAGTGCGCCTTGTTTGAGCAAAACCTCCAACGCCCCCAGGCACACCGCCGTCTCCGGGCACCAGGCGATCCCCTCCCTCGAGGCGGCCAGTCGCATCCACCGTGGAATATCGGCCTCCGGCGTCGCCAGGGCCGCGCCCCCGCTCGCCCGCACCGCATCGAGGATCATGAAATCTCCGACCGCCGCCGGCACCCGGATGCCGCTAGCGATGGTGGCGGCGTGCTCGAATTTCGTCGCGAACCGCTCGCCCTTCGCGAAGGCAGTCGCGATCGGGGCGCAGCCTTCGCTCTGACAGGAAAACATCTTGGGCCGCTTCGTCGATTTGAGCCACCCCAGCGCCTCCAGTTCACCGAAGGCCTTCCACATCCCAATCAGACCGGTCCCGCCCCCGGTGGGATAGAGAATGGCGTCGGGGAGTTCCCAACCCAGTTGTTCCGCCAATTCCAGCCCCATCGTCTTCTTGCCTTCAATCCGATAGGGCTCTTTGAGGGTGGAGACATCAAACCATCCCTTGGTTTTCTTGCCCTCCCCGACGATCCGACCGCAATCCGTGATGAGCCCATTGACCAGGAAGGTGCGCGCGCCGGTCAGGTAGCATTCCTTCTGGTTGATCGCGGGGGTGTCGTCGGGCATAAAGACGTAGGCCTGCATGCCCGCCCGCGCCGCGTAGGCGGCCATCGCTCCGCCGGCATTGCCCGCCGTGGGCACCGCGACATTTTGGAGGCCGAACTCATTCGCCTTCGAGATCGCCAGCGCCATCCCGCGGGCCTTGAAGCTGCCGGTGGGCAACCGGCTCTCATCCTTGACCAGCAGGTTCGACAGCCCGAATTCCGCCGCCAGGCGCTTGGCTTCCAAAAGGGGCGTCATCGTCTCGCCCAGGGATACAATCTTGGCCGTGTCGGTGATGGGCAGCAGCTCCAGGTAGCGCCACAGTGTCGGCGCCCGCCCCGCCAGCGCGGTCTTCGGGAAGGCCCGGCGCACCGCCTCGAGGTCGTACTTCACCCACAGCGGGCGCTGGCAGGCGGTGCAGAGATTATGCACCCGGGTGGCGTCATACTTCTGTCCGCAGTTGGCGCATTCCAGGTGGGTGACATAGCTTTTCATATTCTTTATTTCTAAATTGGAATAATGGGTTTTGATCGCGGGTTGTCAACCTAGTATTGCGGTCTGGGCCTCGCCTCCGGGTCGGACCAGTTCTCCAATCAAAACGCCAGTAACTTCCCGCTGTTCACCGATTCCTGGGCTTGCAGGCACATCCGCACGGCCCATTGGCCGTCCTCGCCGGTGGTTGAAACCTTCCCGGCGCCGCGTACCGCCCGGGCCATCATGGCGATCTCCTCCCCGACTTCATAAACCTCACCGGTGGGCCGGGTGATCGGGACCTCAGCCACCGTTTGGCCGTCGAAATATCTCAAGGAGAAGGATGGGTCGAACGTGCGGTCCATCGCCCCGCTCCAACTCGCCCACAAGGCGCCCCGCGTGCCGGTCACTTTGACCGTCTGGTGGTGTTCGAACGCGCTCAGGGTCTGCGAGATGACGGCGTAGGCGCCGCCAGAAAACGTGACGACCGCGCTGAAATTGTCCTGCAATTCCAGGTGCCCCGCTTGCCGCGAATTGGCGCGTGCGTAAATGCTGGCCGGCTCGCCGGCGCTCGAGAGATACCAGCGGGCCAGGTCGAAGAAGTGGATCGGTTCCTCCAGTATCCAATTGCCCACGCGTGCCAGGTCGTAACGCCACCCATGGGCCCCGGTGCGATACGGGTTGCGCCACAACTCGATCAAGGCGTAGAGCGGGTTTCCGATGGCCCCGGCGTCGATCATTTCCTTCACCTTGCCACAGAGGGACGAGAGCCGGAATTCATGGCCGATGGCCAGCAACCGTTGCTGCTGCTGGGCGTTCTCGATCAAACTCGCGCAATCGGCCAGCGTCAACGCCATCGGCTTCTCCAGCAACAGATGCCTACCCGCCCGCAGCGCCGCGGCCCCCACCGGATAATGGAGATGGCTCGGCAGCACCACGTCCACCACATCGATCTCCGGCAGCGCCAGCAATGGCCCCGCCTCGGCAAACACCGCCGCCCCGGGATACTGGCGGCGCGCTTCCGCTTGACTCTCCGGCGAGGGGGCCACGATCGCCGCCAACTCCGCCTGCGGACACTCGGCGATCGCGCGGGCATGATGACGCCCCCACGCGCCAAAACCGATTAGACCAAAGCGAACTTGATTCATTTCGGCGAGGACATGTTCCTGGTTCCTATAATTCGATCTCAAAATAATGGCAAGGAGAAGTTCCCGTGCCACCGCTGGGGTGAGCGCGCGGCTCGCCCGCGCTTGGGTCCTGGGCTGGCCGACAGAAAACTCGGGCTTAATTCTCGCACAGGCGCTTCAGGTGCTGGCCCCACTAGAACAGCCCCACCGTATTCCCATCCGCATCGACGTCCATCGACTCGGCGGCGGGGACTTTCGGAAGGCCGGGCATGGTCATGATATCGCCGGTGTAAACGACCACGAAGCCGGGGCCGGCGCTGAGCCGGGCGTTGCGCAGCGGAACCGTAAACCCGCGCGGACGGCCGCGCAGCGTCGGGTCGGCCGAGAAGGAATACTGGGTCTTGGCCATGCAGATCGGCAAATGGCCGAACCCGGCCTCCTCGAAGGATCGGAACTTCTCGGCGGTCTTGCCTTCGGCGACGACATCGTCGGCGCCATAGATCTTGCGGGCGATGAGGCGAACCTTTTCGAGCAGCGGGAGCGCGTCGGGATAGGTGAAGTGGAGCGGGCCGCCGGGTGGCTTGGCGGTGGTTTCGATCACCAGGCGCGCGAGGTCTTCGGCGCCGGCGCCGCCGCGGGCGAAATGCTCGGAGAGGGCCACCGGAACGCCCGCCTCCGCACAAGCACCGCGGACCACCGCCCATTCGTCGGGCGTGTCCGTGCCGAAGACATTGATCGAGACGATAACCGGGAGCCCGAAGGCCTGGAGGTTCTCGATGTGCTTGAGCAGGTTGGCGAGGCCCGCGGTCAAGGCCTCGAGGTTGGGTTTGGCCAATTCCGCCACCTTGACGCCGCCGTGGTATTTTAGGGCGCGCACAGTGGCAACCAGCACGGCAGCATCCGGCCGCAGCCCGGCTTTGCGGCATTTGATGTTGAGAAATTTCTCCGCACCCAGGTCGGCCCCGAACCCAGCCTCGGTCACCGTGTAATCGGCCAACCGCAGCCCGAGCTTGGTGGCGGTGACGGAGTTGCAGCCGTGGGCAATGTTCCCAAAGGGCCCCCCATGGATCAGCGCGGGGTTGCCCTCCAGGGTTTGGACCAGGTTCGGCTGGATGCCATAGCGCATCAGGACCGTCATCGCGCCGTCGGCTTTCAAATCGCGGGCCGTGATGGGTTTGCCGGTGTTCGCATAGGCCACCACGATTCGTCCCAGGCGGGCCTTGAGTTCGGGGAGCGTTTCGGAGAAACAGAGCGTGGCCATGACCTCGGAGGCCGGTGTGATATCGAACCCGGACTCGCGCGGGATCGAGTTGGCGGTGCCGCCCAGCCCGATGACGATCTCGCGCAAGGCCCGCTCGTTCATGTCGAGCACGCGCCGCCAGACGATCCGGCGTGGGTCGATGCCCAGTTCGTTGCCGTAATGTAGGTGGTTGTCGAGCATCGCTGCCAGCAGGTTGTGGGCGGAAGTGACGACGTGGAAATCGCCGTTGAAGTGGAGGTTGATCTCCTCCATGGGGGCGACTTGGGCATAGCCGCCGCCGGTGCCGCCACCCTTCACGCCGAAGCAGGGCCCCACCGACGGCTCGCGCAGGCAAGCGACGGCCCGCTTGCCGAGCCGGCACAAGGCGTCGGTCAGGCCGATGCTCGTAGTCGTCTTGCCTTCGCCCGCGGGCGTCGGGTTGATGGCGGTTACCAGGACCAGTTTGCCGGTCGGCACCCCTTCCACTCGCCGGTAAACTTCCAGCGGTATCTTGGCCTTGGTTTTGCCAAAAAGCTCCAGTTCTTCCTCCTGGATGCCAAGTTTGGCGGCTACCGCCTCGATGGGCAGGAGCCGGGCTTGACGTGAGATCTCTAGGGCACTAAGTCGCTTCGGATTCATCGCCCTATGCTAGGGATGGAAACGGCCTCGCGGCAATCTCTTTGTCAAGCGGGGACTGCCAGTCGGCGCTACGCCGTTCGCCTCCCCGCCCGGGAACGCGCCCCTTGACCGCGGGGGCGCCCAGCCGCAGTATCGGCAGTCATGAAATGCAACTTGATCACGGGTATCCTATCCATAGGGCTCGGCGGTTGGGTATTCGCCGAGGCTGCGGCCTCGGCGGCGAGCCTCCCCCCCCACCCCAACATCGTCTTCCTGCTGGCCGATGACCTCGGTTACGGTGACTTGGGATGTTTCGGCTCGCAGAAGATACGGACACCGAACCTGGACCGGATGGCGGCCGAGGGCATCCGTTTCACCGCCCACTATTCCGGCAATAATGTCTGCGCGCCCGCGCGTTGCGTGCTCCTGAGCGGCAAGCACCCGGGCCATGCCTACATCCGCGACAACCGCGGCGGGTTGGATGGCCAGGAGGGCCAGGAACCGGTGCTGGCGGGTGAATTGCTCTTGCCGCTGACCTTTCGGAAGCTCGGCTACACCGTGGGCGGCTTCGGCAAATGGGGGCTCGGGCCGGTCGGCAGTAGTGGCGATCCACTCCAGCAGGGGTTCCACCGATTTTATGGCTTCAATTGCCAAGCCGTGGCCCACAACTATTACCCAACCCATCTGTGGGACAACGAACGCCAAGTCGAGTTGGGCAACCCGAAATTCTCGGCGCACCAAAAGCTGGCCCCGTCGGCGGATCCCTCAGCCAGTGAGACCTACGCCGGGTTTGTCGGCAAGGTATATGCTCCCGACCTCATCGGTGAGCAGGCGCGGCGCTTTGTGCGGGACCACCGGGATCGGCCTTTCTTCCTGTATTACCCCACGACGGTGCCCCACCTCGCGCTCCAGGTCCCGGAGGACTCGCTGGCGGAGTACGCGGGCAAATTTCCCGAGGTGCCTTACCTGGGCGACCGCGGTTACCTCCCGCATAAGACTCCTCGCGCGGCTTACGCGGCGATGATTACCCGGATGGACCGAGACATCGGCCGGTTGTTCGCCTTGGTGAAGGAGCTTGGGCTGGATGAGCGGACCATCTTCGTTTTTACCAGTGACAACGGCCCGCTTTACGACCAACTCGGCGGAACCGACACCGAGTTTTTCAACAGCGCCGGCGGGTTTCGAGGGCGCAAGGGTTCGTTTTACGAGGGCGGCTTTCGCGAACCGATGATGGTGCGCTGGAAAGGCCACATCCAGCCCGGCGTGACCAGCGACTCCGTCACAGGCTTCGAGGATTGGCTGCCGACCCTGCTGGAACTGGTCGGTGCCAAGCAGGCAATCCCGGGCGGGTTGGATGGACTGAGTTTTGTTCCCACCCTCCTGGGACAGCGGCAAGCTCCGCGCCCGTTTCTCTACCGCGAATCGCCCGGTTACACGGGGCAGCAGTGCGTGCGCGTGGGGGATTGGAAGGCCGTGCGCCAAAACCTCCACCTCGGGCCCCGCCTGAAACAGCTCCCGCCGGTCACCGAGCTTTACGACTTGGCGAAAGATCCGGCGGAAACGAACAACCTCGCAGCGGCCCATCCGGAGGTGGTTGCCCGACTCGAGCAGATCATGCGCGAACAACATGTGAAATCGCCGCTGTTCCCCATGCGGGCGCTGGATGGGGAAACAGCGCCGCGATAGTCCCAGGGAGTCCAACATTCCCTGTACGGAGCCTCCGGGCGCACCGCTACCCCTTGATCATCGCCAGGAAGTCCTCCAACTGGGAGCGACGGGCGGGGTGGCGGAGTTTGCGCAACGCCTTGGCCTCGATTTGCCGAATGCGTTCGCGGGTCACGTTGTAGCGCCGCCCAACCTCCTCCAGAGTGCTGGGGGTGCCGTCGACCAGGCCGTAGCGCAGTTCGAGGATCTCGCGTTCCCGCTTGGCGAGTTGGCACAACACGTCGTCCAGATGGCTGCGAAACAAGTTGAAACTCGTCAGGTCGCCGGGGTTTTCCGCCGCCTTATCCTCGAGCAGGTCCTCGAAATGGCTCTCTTCGGCGTCGCCTACGGGCGTCTGCATCGAGATCGGTTGCTGGGCTGCGGAGAGGACCGAGCGGACGCGATCCGGGGCCATTTCCGCCGCCTCGGCCAGTTCCAGGGTCGTCGGCTCCCGCCCCAGTTCCTGCATCAAGTGTTTCTGGGTTCGCCAGAGCCGGTTTATGGTCTCGATCAGATGAACCGGGATGCGCACCGTCCGGGACTGGTCGGCGATACAGCGGGTGATTGATTGTCGAATCCACCAGGTGGCGTAGGTGGAGAATTTGTAGCCGCGGCGATATTCAAACCGTTCGACGGCCTTCATCAGGCCAAGATTGCCTTCCTGGATGAGATCGAGGAAAGACTGGCCCCGGTTGAGGTACCCTTTGGCGACTGAGATGACCAGGCGCAGGTTGGCCTCCACCATGCGCATCTTGGCTTCACGAGCTCGACCGAGTGCGTTGCGCAGCCGTTCGCAACCGGCCAGATACTCGGCGGCAGGGAGTCTTACCCCCCGCTCGAGTTCTCGCAATTGGCAGCCATTGGGACCAGGGGCAAGGGCCGCCCCCGCCGGCGAGCGGTTTGAAGCATGGCTGGCCGCCGCTTCCAGCTTCGCCTGAATGACCTCGCGGTGACTTTCCGCTACCCGGGCCATCTCGTCCAGGGCCTTTTGGTTGTAACCAAAGTGACCGCACTGCGCCTGAACCCGCTGGTCCGCCAGTTTGAAGGCGGCCAGCGATCTCGTCTTGGCGCCCCCCGGCTTTGCGTCTTGCCAGGTGGCGAACGCCTCGTCCGCCAGTCGGTCCAGCTCGAGGGTCTCCCGGATCAGGCCGGGCAGGCGCCGCAGATAGGGCTCGCGCTCTTCTGGCTTCTTGGCGGCCACCACCCGCTCGAACCGTTCTCGAGGCGGCAGCGCCAGCAACTTCTCCGCCAACGCCGCATGTTCGCGGGCCGCAAAACCGAACCCGCACAGGATTCCGCGTGCCTCCACCCCAGCCTCTTCGATGGCGCGGCAGATTGCCACCTCCTCCTCTCGCGTCAACAACGGCACCCGGCCCATTTGTCGCAAATACATGAGCACCGGGTCCGCCAAGGCATCCACCGCGCTGGGGCGCTCTTCCTCCTCCTCGTCCCGATCCGGCGGATGCTCAATCTCGGAGGGATCGAGAATCTCGATATCCAGGCTCCGCAGCCTGGTTAAGACTTGATCCAACTCCTCCGGGGTCGTGGTCTCGGGCGGCAGGACCTCGTGGACATCCTCTTGGGTCAAGTGCCCTTGCTCGCTGGCCAGATGGACAAGTTCTTTGACTTTTTCGGCTATGTCTACCCCGGACGGTCCGACCGCCGATTGCGAAACGGTGACCGGTTGGGGCTGGTCGTTCCGGCCTCGAACTGCCCCCGACCCCTGGTCTCGGCTGTCGCGTCCGGCCTGTCCGCCGCCCTTTGAACGAATTCCTGAAACTGACGAAAGAGGCTGTTTGCCGTTCCGCCCCGCATGGTTTAGACGTTTTTCATTCCGCATCGCGCCATCCGATCCCTTTGCTTCGGTTCAACCGCACTCGCCCTCCGCCCCAGCTCAACACCGGTCGCACCGATTCGGCTCTGCAGGCGAAATAACCCAAACGAGATGCTCGTCTGCAGCATACAGATTCCCCCCACCGTGCAAAGCACAATTCGTCTCGAAGTTTTCTTCGCCAGACCACGAGGTCCTAGGCTCACCAACCAATTATCCGTGAGCTCCAAAAGCCGCGGTGGGGAGAGCGAAGTTCCCCTTGCAGGCTTGACGCGCGGATGCCGATGGCTAGTCTTCTGCTCACGAGTCGGGAATCGATGTCGCGCTTCCTGGGCCCGACGCACGGGCACGGGCCCCGAGTAAGCGCGCCGCGTAACGCCGATCCGAATTTATATGTCTATCGCACTTCGAATCAAGTCCTGGGGGATTATTCTGACGGCGCTGGCTTTGCTGAGCGCCCGCAACTTCAGCGCCGCGGCGGAGCGCCGCATCCTCGTCTATACCAAGAACCAGGTGGCAACCGGGCTCTACGTCCATGACAACATCGCCGCCAGCGTCAAGGCCATCCAGAAGCTGGGCGAGGACAATCATTTCGCCGTCGAGGTCTCCGACGATCCCAAGTCGTTCACTGACGACAACCTCAAACGCTTCAAGGCCTTGGTGTTCGACAACACGAACAACGAGATTTTCGACAACGAAGACCAAAAGGCCGCGCTCCAGCGCTACATCCGTGCGGGTGGCGGTTTTGTGGGAATTCACTCAGCCTGCGGTTCCATGCGCAACTGGCCCTGGTTCTGGTCCATGCTGGGTGGCAAGTTCAAACGCCACCCCGCGCTCCAACCCTTTACCGTTCGGGTGAAGGACGCCAAGGACGCCGCGGTCGCCCACCTCCCGGAGTCCTTCCAGTGGACCGATGAGTTTTATTTCCTGGAACAGATGCCGGACGACCTCCATGTGCTCCTGGCGGGTGACCTCGCCACGCTCAAGGACAAGGATAAGGAGAAGTTCGCCGACCCGAAATTCGGCAACCAATTGCCCCTGACCTGGCGGCATGAATTCGACGGCGGGCGCGAGTGGTACACCGCCCTGGGCCACAAGTCCGAGTACTATTCCGATCCCAAGTTGAACCAGCTCATCCTGGGCGGCATCCTCTGGGCCATGGGCGAAACCAAGTAGCTTTACTGCAACCACCACCCCAGGCCAGCATCCGTCATCGGCTCTGGCCTCCACCTCCAAGACCATCCCCCTCGTTTTATGAAGACCTCCTCCACCCTGCGGAATGCTTCCTCCACCCGGCGGCAGTTCCTTAAAGTATCCCTGGCCGGCACCGCCGGCGCGTTGGCCTTTCCGACCATCGTGCCCTCGAGCGTCTTCGGCCAAAACGCCCCCAGCAACAAGATTCACGTCGCCCACATCGGCTGCGGCCGCATTGCCAACGACATGGATATCCCGGGCATCATCAAGCACGATCTGGCCCGCTATGTGGCCGTCTGCGACTTTGACTCCAAGCGGCTGGCTCATGCCAAGAAGCGCATGGAACGGTACTACGCGGCCAAACAAGGCAGCGATAAGGCGATGGAGGTCAAGACCTTCTCCGATTTTCGCGAAATGCTCAAGGAACCCGGCATCGACGCCGTGGCCATCAGCACCCCGGACCATTGGCATTCGGAGCCCGTGATTTCAGCCGCCCTGGCGGGCAAGGATATTTATGTGCAGAAACCGCTTTCCATGACGCTCGCTGAGGGGCGGCAGGTGAGCGACACGGTGCGCGCCAAAGGCCGGGCCTTTCAGATTGGCAGCCAGCAGCGGTCGGCCCAGAATTTCCGCTTGGCTTGCGAACTCGTCCGCAACGGACGCATCGGCAAGATCCAGACTGTCCGCATCGGTCTGCCCACGGATCCTTCTGGCGGCAGCACCGAGGTGCAACCGGTGCCCTCGAACCTGAACTACGAAATGTGGTTGGGTTGCACTCCCTCGGCCCCTTACAACGAGGACCGGGTTCATCCTCAACATGCGCCGGGCGGCAGGCCCAATGAGGATGATGTGGATGTGGCGGGCCGCCCGGGCTGGCTGCGCATCGAGTCTTATTGCCTGGGGATGATCACCGGGTGGGGGTCGCACCATGTGGACATCGGCCATTGGGGGATGGGCACCGAACTGACCGGCCCCGTCGAACTGGAAGCCAAGGCCACCTTCCCCACCTCCGGGTTGTGGAATGTCCACGGCAAGTACCACATCGAGGCCAAGTACGCCAACGGCGCGACGATGATCATTGATGACACCTTCCCCAACGGCATCCGCTTCGAGGGCTCCGACGGCTGGATCTTCGTTACTCGGGGTGGCGCGCCGACCACCGCCAGCGACCCCGCCACCAGTTTCGGCAAAGCCCTGGCTGCCAGTGATCCCAAGATCCTCAACACCCCCATCGGCCCCAACGACCTCCATCTCCATGTCAGCAAGGATCATCATTTAGACTGGCTGACCAGCATTCGAACCCGCCAACCGGCGGTCACCACGCCCGAGGAGGCCCACCGCTCCACCAGTGGCTGCATCCTGGGCTGGATTGCCATGAAACTCGGTCGCAAGCTCCGCTGGGATCCCCAGCAGGAGGCCTTCCTCAACGACGACGAGGCCAACGCCATGCGCTCCCGCACCCAGCGCGCCCCCTACGGTACCAACCAGGCACTCAAAAAGGCCTAAGCTGCTTCATGATCACTCGAATGCTCGTCCTCGCTGCCGCGACCACTTCCCTGGCTATGCGCACCCCCGCCGCCGACCCCACGGTGCGCCTCGTGACCCTTGACCCCGGGCATTTCCATGCCAGTCTCGTCCAGAAATTCATGTACCCCCAGGTCAGTCCCGTGGTCCATGTCTATGGCCTGGAAGGTCCCGATCTCCAGGACCATTTGAAACGCATCGAGAGTTTTAACACCCGCGCCGACCAACCCACCCATTGGGAGGAAAAAGTCGTTACCGGCCCCGATTTTCTCGACCGGATGGTGGCTGAAAAAACCGGCAACGTGGTCGTGATCTCGGGCAACAACGCCCGCAAGACCGAGTACATTGATCGTTCCATCGAGGCGGGGTTCAATGTGCTGGCCGATAAACCGATGGCCATCAATCCCGCCGACTTCGAGCGTCTGCGCAAGACCTTCGCTACCGCCGCCGCCAAGAAAGTCCTGCTCTATGACATCATGACCGAGCGCAGCGAGATCACCACCATCCTTCAGCGCGAGTTGGCGCGCGTCTGGGACGTCTTCGGCACGATCGAGAAGGGCACTCCCGCCCAACCCGCGGTCGAGATGGAGAGCGTCCACCACTACTTTAAGGAAGTGGCCGGCAAAACCCTCACCCGTCCCCCGTGGTTCTTTGATGTTCGCCAGCAAGGCGAGGCTATCCCGGATGTCGGCACCCACCTCGTCGACCTCGTCCAATGGGAGTGCTTCCCGGATAAGGTCCTGGACTGGAAGACCGACATCCATGTGGCCGCCGCCCGCCGCTGGCCCACCGCGCTCAGCCCTGAACAGTTCAAACGCCTTACGGGCCTGGACACTTTCCCCGACTTCCTGAAACCCGACGTCAGTCCCGACGGCAGGCTGAACGTCTTCGAAAACGGCGAGGTCTCCTATACGCTGCGCGGGGTCTGGGTGAAGGCGGCGGTGATCTGGAGGTTTGAGCCCCCCGCCGGCGCTAAGGACACCCACAACTCGATGCTGCGCGGCACCCATGCCACCTTGCGGATCAAGCAGGGCGCCGAGCAACACTGGGTTCCGACCCTCTATGTCGAAAATCGTACCAAGACGGCGCCCGCCGGCTTCGAAGGCAAGCTCCGCGCCGCGATCGCCAAGTTGGCTGTGACCTGGCCCGGCATCGATATGAAGCCCGCCGGCGGCGCCTGGGAGATCGTCATTCCCGATAAGTATAGCATCGGCCACGAAGCCCACTTCGCCCAGGTGACGGAGCGCTACCTGCATTTCCTGGCGGAGGGTAAACTGCCCGATTGGGAAGTACCGAACATGCTTGCCAAGTACTACACCACGACCCAGGCCTATGCCGTGGGGCACACGGCCAAATAAGGCCAGTCCGACCGAATGAAAGCCTGTGCTGCGAAATGTCCGGGCTAGGGCGTGGTTGGTGCCGACTTCCTGGCCTGGATGGCCTGGATGGCCTTTTCAGACTCGGGTTTGTCAAAGCCTTGGCCGTTGGCTCCAAAGGCTTCGAGCGCGGGCAGGCTCTGGGTAGTGCCGATATGACCGAGCAGTTTGCAAGCCTCCAGCCGCACCCAGGAGTCGCGGTCTTTCAAATAGGGGAGTACCGCCGGTTCGGCGACTGGGCCCATGGTTTGGAGGGCCTTGACCGCATCGGCTCTTTCGCCCAACTCCACCAACCGGGCAGCCAGGGCTTGGGCGTTTTCGGGGGAGGGGAAGCGAGCCAGCGCCTGCATGACCGCTTTTCGCACCCAGAAATCGGAATCTGAGGTGGCCGTTCGCAAGGCCGGGACGGAGTTGGTCGTCGCCCAAAGGACGAGGGCTGTGGCGGCGGACTTGCGGATCCAGATGCTGCGATCGGCAAGCAGCGTGCTCAAAATCGCCGCGAATTCCTCCGGGTCGCCTTCCGCCGGCGCTTTGGACAGGCGGTCCGCGGCGGCGCGGACGGTCCCTTCGTCTTTGGCTTTGAGGTCGCGCAGTAGTTTCTCTCGTTCTCCCGCTTCGAGGGGTTTGGGCTCGTTGGCCTTGGCGGCGGCGGCTCCGGCGGCAGCCGTGGCCGCCTGCTGCGCCTGGAGCCGCTGTTCGGTTTCCTTCGCATCGAGCAGCCGGCAACTCACCGTCACCGGGATCTTGACCGTCACATTCTTCTCGCTCCAAGTCAGGGTGTACTTCATGGATTGGGACTGGAAGACACCCTGTTTGAGATCAAAGACGAGTTCCCCTTCGCCGGTCAGTTGATAGGCTGGGTTGCCGTCCACCATCTCCGCCGAACGCAGCGAGTCCTGCTTGAGCAGACGCACCGTGTCGCCCGAGCTTTGACGGATGGAGAAAGTGACGACCTCCTGAGCGGATCGTTTAATCCCGTTCTCCGGAGCCCGGCCAAAGGGCGGGCGGGGGAAGCGGGACGGCTCGGACTCGGTGATGGTGACCTCGCGTTTTTGCTCCCACTTGGACTGCGCCTCGGCGGGGAATTCCTCGAGGGAAAGGAACTCCAGATCGCCCAGCAGGTAGGGCAGAGGGGTGACGACCTCGGTCTTAATGACTTTGCCGGTGGCCGAGAGCGTGAATTCGCCCCGGCGGGCAAAAGGATGGTCCGCCCAGGGAAAGAACGATCCGAAATCCGGCCGGGCAAAAACGGGCCGCCCCGCCGTTGCCTGGCGGCGGGTCGTCAGGTTCCCGGAGTGTTGGAGGGTAAACTGTTGCTCGGTGGCGGTCTTGACGGTGAGATGGGACAGCCCCTCCCGGGTTTCAACCGAGTCGTTGAAGGTCGCTACGATCTTGACCTCATAAACATACTGTCGATCCGGTTCGAATTTGTATCGCAGCTTCGGCGCTGCCTCGGAGACACCAGCGAAGCTGAGGCCGACGGAAAGGCTGAGGAGGAGACTCCGTCCCGTGGCTCCGCAGCAAGCCATNAAGGTTGGAAATGTGTTCATGCCGTCAGCATAAATCGCCGGTGGGCTCGCCGCAAGTTCTGCCGTCGCNGTGGGGGTTGCTGCCGGTNGCCGCCGACGCCAGGAAGCGAATTCCAAAGCGGAATCCAGCGAGGGTCCACCCGGGCTCNGGCGCTCGCTCGCTTCAGATCAGTTCGACGCCAAACAACCGGCAGATGGAGGCGTAGGAAGTGGCGGTCACCCCATAGAGGAGATGCTGAACCAGCGGGACCTGGAGGGCGATAATGAGGATGAAATAGCCGTAGCGGGAGATCTCATGGTAGGTGGCGTAGGTCATCCCGGTGAGGCTGCGCACGACTTGGGAGCCATCCAAGGGGGGTATCGGCAGGAGGTTGAAGAAACAGAGCAGTAGGCTCAGATGCGCTATGGCGAGCACCGGATCGACCATGAACTCTCCATGGGCCATGCCCGCCAGGCGCGCCAGGCCGATGAGCACGAAGCCGAGCAGCAGGTTCATCCAGGGCCCGGCCAGAGTCACCAGGATGTCATCGGTGCGGGGACGGCGCAGGTTGCTCGGGTTCACCGGCACCGGCTTGGCCCAGCCCAGCAGGAAGCCCCCCATGCCCGAGCCGGTTAAGGAGAGAAAGATCATGATCAGGGGAAGGATGACCGTGCCCAGCAGATCGATATGCACCAAGGGGTTGAGCGAAACCCGCCCCTCCCGCTGGGCCGTGTCGTCGCCGCACCTCAACGCCATCCACGCGTGCCCAAACTCGTGGCACGTCAGCAGGATCACCAGCCCCAAATACTGGAGCAGGCCGTCGATTAACAACTTTTCGTCCATTCCCCACCACCTTAGCAGGGGGTGAAGCGGGTGGAAAGCCGAATGGCCGGTAGATCGAGGTTCACGATCCACCGCGGATGCCCTTCGCAATCGTAGCAATACAATCCCTCGGAGCCAAAAAATGCCACGACCTTCTCCCTAACCAGGTTTGACAGCGTGGGGCGTGCGGGCCGTTCGCCAGCCCGCTAGCGTTGGCTCCGCGAAAGCCGGGCCAATTCGTCTGCGCCCGGGCCAGCGATCCGAGCGTCAGGACGATCAACCACGGCGACGAACATTGCCGCAGCAGAAGCTGGCGATAAGCTGCTTCCCCGCCGGCTTTTGTCAACCCTCCAGGCCGGAGACGAGCCGTCCCTCACCCTCCTGCTGGCCACAGAGGCGCAACAACTCCGCCTCGTCAATCACCTGCACCCCCAAGGCGCGGGCCTTGTCGAGTTTCGAGCCCGCGTCAGTGCCGGCGACGACAAAGTTGGTTTTCTTGCTGACGCTGCCGCTGACCTTGCCGCCGACGGCCTCGATTCGGGCGGCTGCTTGCTCGCGTTTGAGATTCGGGAGCGTCCCGGTGAGCACGAAGGACTTGCCGGCCAGCGGTCCGGCCTGGGCTTGGGGGGCATAGAGTTGAGACTTGAAGTTGAGGCCCGCGCGGCGCAGACGATCAATCAACTGCTGGTTGCGAGGATCACCCTGCCATTGCGTAATGCTCGCGGCGATGATCTCGCCGACGTCTTCGCACCGGGTCAATTGGTCCGCGCCGGCGGCCAACACGTCGTCTAAGGACGCGAAATGCCGGCCGAGGGCTTTGGCGACCCCGGCGCCGACATGGAGGATGCCGAGTCCGAAGAGCAGGCGCCACAGATCGCGGTTGCGGCTGGCCGCCAGGCCATCCAGGAAATTCCGGGCTGACTTTTCCCCCATCCGTTCGAGCGCGGACACCTCGGCAAGCTTGAGCGCATACAAGTCGGCCACGTCACGCACCAAACCGGAGGCGACCAACTGACGCACCAGCACCTCGCCACCCCCCTCGATGTCCATGGCGCCGCGCGCGCACCAGTGCTCGAGGCGCCCGCGCACTTGCGCCGGACAATCCGGGTTCAGGCAGCGCCACGCTACTCCTTCGTCCCCCTCGGCCACCCCGGGGGCGCGTGACACTTTCGAGCCGCATTCCGGGCAGGCCTGCGGGAACCGGAAGGCCGCCTCGGTTCCGGTGCGATCTTCGAGCACCACGCCGACCACCGCGGGGATCACTTCGCCCGCCTTTTCGATGGTGACGGTATCACCGACGCGGATGTCCTTTTGCCGGATATAATCTTCGTTATGCAGGGTGGCCCGGCTGATGGTGCTGCCCGCGAGAAAGACGGGCTCCAATTCGGCTACGGGGGTCAGCACCCCCGTGCGCCCCACCTGCACGGTGACCCCCCGCAATTTCGTCCGTCCTTGCTCGGCGGCATACTTGTAGGCGATGGCCCAGCGCGGGGCTTTGGCAGTGCAGCCGGCATCGGCCCGTTGCGCGTAGGAGTTGAGCTTGATGACCGCGCCGTCGGTCTCATAAGGAAAATCGCGTCGCACACGGTCCAGTTCGGCGATGGCGGATAGGAGTTCATCGGCCGACCGGCAGAGCCAGGTGCGCTCTGGCGTTCTGAAACCCAGCGCCTGGATCCAGGCCAACATTTCCTGGTGTTGGTGTGGCTGGCCGACGGCCCCCTCGACGCGGCCCAACCCATAGAGCAGGATGTCCAATGGCCGGCGAGCGACGAGGCGCGGGTCCAGTTGCTTGAGCGAGCCGGCCGCGGCGTTGCGTGGGTTGGCGAACAGGTCATCGCCCGCCGCCTCACGTTCGGCGTTCAGCTTTTGGAAGCCAGCCTTGGTCAGATACACCTCTCCGCGGACCTCCAATACCCCGGGCAAGGGCGGCGGCCCTAACCCTCCCGCGGGTTGGGGAGGGTGAAGCCGGACGGGAAGGCTGCGAATGGTTCGCAGGTTGCCCGTAATATCGTCGCCGGTGGCCCCGTCGCCCCGGGTCGAACCGCAGGTGAACACGCCTTGTTCGTAGCGGAGGTTGACGGCCAGGCCATCGATTTTGGGTTCGACCACCCACTCGAGCGACTGGCCCGGGAGCAGTTTCTGCACGCGGTTCACGAAGTCCCGCACCTCGCTTTGCGAGTAAGTGTTGTCCAGGCTGAGCATCGGTTCGAGATGTTGAACCGGCATGAACTCCTTGACCGGCGCGCCGCCCACCCGCTGGGTCGGGGAGTCGGGGGTGATGAGCTCGGGAAAGGTCGCCTCGAGATCCACCAATTCACGATAAAGGCGGTCGTAGGCCTGGTCGCTGATGGCCGGCTTGGCCAGCACGTAATAGGCGTGGTCGTGCCGGCGGATCTCGTCGACGAGAACCCCGTGCCGGGTGTTGGCTTCGGCGAACATCATGGCTTTAGTTGTAATCAGATCCTCCGGAATTGCAAGCCACACCGGGACGGGACGGGCCGCCGCCGGCCAGGGCTGCGAACCCGCTCCCGGGGGCTGCGAGAGGCTGGCGGATGAAGGCATCCGCGCTCCTATAAGGAACGTGTTTATTTTTATCTTTATTAGCCTTTATTAGCCTTTATTAGGCTTGATCGGCCCGATGGGCTAAAGGATGAAGGAGGAACCCGTCTGGACCTACAGGCCGGGGGCGGACTCTCGACTGGGCGCTTGGGGTTGCGCTTCACGGGATCGTTTTAGCATGGGGGAAGGGGAACGCCTAAGCTCCCATTGACTCGGTTGACTCCATTACGGTGTTTTTTTGGGGTGAGTTCCGGGGCGGCTCAAGATGAAGATCTTTTTTCTAGCTTTCGGTGGTGCGGGGGAATAGTCTGGCCCCACAGCTCAAACGAAAGACCCCTTATGGATGTCGTATTTAATTGTCCGAAGTGTGAACAAGAGTTGGCGGTCGATAGCACGGGTGCCGGCTCAGAAATCAATTGTCCCTCCTGCGGCCAGGCCATGACCATCCCCGAACCGGAGACGATTGTGCCGCGCGTCGGGGTGGAGCCAGCGCCGGGCGCGCCGCGTATCGAGGTCCATCCCGTCAACGCCATGGCTTCCTCGGCGGCGGCCAAGGTCGAGATGCATTTGAAGGTGGCGTCGGACAAGGCGCATACCGAGAGCCTGATCTCCAAGCCGCTCACCCCGCTCGATGCCGTGGTGAAGGACACCGATAAGAAGATCCGCGTCAAGAGCATCCGCCACATCGACTGTGTGGAGGTGGGCCACGACAAGTTTGACGAGATCGTGACCAAGTTCCTGGTGAAGATTGGCGAGGAGCAGATCATCAACATGACACCGCTCAGCTATAGCTACCTGGACATCGGGACGCAGAAGCTCCTGGTGGATTACGGATTATTGATCGTGTATCGCGGCTGATCCGGAGCGCCAGGAAGTTTGCGATTGACAGGACGGCCGGCGGCCGGAGTATGCTTGGCGATGCTTAACACCTGTCTCGCAACAGGCGTCTTAACGGGCCGTCATGGCGACGGTCCGNCCGAACCAACCTCCCGAGGGCTGGAGCTGCTTCCTTGCTCTGCGGAGNATGGATCGGAACAAAATCGAAAACTACCCTTATGAGCAATCAACAAACCCCACCCTCCAGCACCCTTCCCGCTTACATTACCAGCGCGACCCCCAACCCGCAAACCAGCCGGGCGCCGTGGTTCAAGAACACCGCCCCCACTTACGCGGGCATCTTTCTGTGGTTCGTGTTTTGGCAGGACGCTGTCAATGCGCCAAATGCGGGGGGCATGCTTTCGCAAGGCATTGGCTGGGGCTTGCTGAGCCTGGTGCTGGCGGCGTTGGTTTGCCATTTCCTGTTCTACCTCGCGCCGGGCATGTTCGGGATGAAGACCGGCCTGCCGCTCTACATTGTGGGCACTTCCACCTTCGGAGCTACCGGCGGTTTCCTCATGCCCGGGTTTCTGATGGGGGTTCTCCAATTTGGCTGGCTGGGGGTCAATATTTATTTCTCCTCGCTCGCCCTGGCGCAGATCATCCCGCTGCCTCCCTCGGTGCTGATGGTGATTTGGGGCGTGCTGGCGGCGTTCGTCGGCCTCAAGGGGATTCAATACGTGGCGAAAGTGGCGACCTACCTGCCGCTCATTCCCTTGGCCATCCTGCTCATCCTGGTGGTCAAGACCGCCGGTTTCATCGGCAGCTTTGATGCTCAGAAGTTCGTGGAGATGCACAAGGGGTTCTCGGCGACGGCGCCCGACGCGCTGAGCAAGTTCGGCGTGCTGGCATTCATGATGACGTTCGTGGTGGGCTTTTTCGCCACCGCGGGTGCGGCGGGCGTGGACTTCGGCACGAACAGCCGCGACAAGAATGACGTGAGCATGGGCGGGTTGGTCGGAGTCGCCTTGGCGATTATTGTCACGGCCGGCCTGTCGCTGCTCATTGTGGCGGGTGCCTATGGTTCACCCGAGTTCAGCAAGGCGGCCATGGCCGCCGCCACGGAAGGCGCCGCCAAAGGCACCCCTCCCAGTTTCATCCTGCAGTCGTTTGGTTTGATCCCGGTGATTCTGGGGAAGAGCTCGGGCATCGTGATGTTCCTCCTGGCGGTGGCCGCCTTCCCGCCGGCGTGTTTCTCCTCGTTCATCGCCGCGAACAGTTTCAAAACGACCCTCCCCGGGGTGAACCCGTTCGTCTCGGTGGGCATCGGCGCGGCGGTGAGCATCCTGTTGGCGATCACCGGTTATGCCGGCCAGGCCATCATCGTCTTCCAGATCATCGGCGCTTCCTTCGGTCCCATCTGCGGCGCGATGATGGTGGATTATCTCCTCAACGGCGGCAAGTGGTCCGGCCCGCGGGCTGGGTTTAATCCCGCCGGCTGGATCGCGTGGCTCGCCGGTTTCGTGGTTGGGCTTTTGCCGATCATCAAAGTCTACAACGTGCCCGCAGCCCCGGTCTCCGCTTTCATCGTCGGCGCCATCGTCTATTTCCTTTGCGCCAAGATGGGCATGCTCTCGGCGGTGATTCCGATCCCCGCTAAATCGGCGGCGAAGTAAGTGAGGGGCGTCCGCAAGCCGAAGGCTTGCTAGAGAGTGGCCGGAGGTCGCCGCAGGCGACCTTCGGTAACCAGGAAAAAGACTCCCTATTCACCCCGGCAGGGGTGATAGACTTCCCGCCCCCGTCCGTTCGCGATGGCGCCTGTCGGATGTTCTGCTCATGGCGCCCTCCTGTCACCCCTGCCGGGGTGAGCTTGCCCGATTTAGCACGAAGCCCGAGGTTGCTTGGAAGCGACCTCGGGCTACTCTTTGGCAACCTTTCGGGTTGCCTTGATAGAGCGGGCGGACTTCGAGTTTACGCCGCGAGGGTCTTAACCTTGGCGATGATCGCCTGCGCGTCGATGCCGTAGCGGGCGAGCAGTTCATCGGGCTTGCCGGAGCGGGCCAACTCACGAATGGCCAGTTTGTGGACCTTGACGCCCTCGGAACTGAGTTCGCCGGCGACGGCATCGCCCAGACCCCCTTCGGGATAATGGTCTTCCACCGTCAGCACGAGGTGATTGGTTTTTTGAGCGGCGGCCAGGATGACCTCTTTAGCCAGCGGCTTAATGCTGTAGGCATCGATGACCGTGACGCCGAGGCCGGCGGCCTTGAGGGCATCCGCGGCTTTGAGAGCTTCATAGAGCGTGACACCGGCGGCGACGATGGTGACTTTGTCCCCGGCGGCCTGGCGCAGCACCTTGGCGCCGCCGATCGGGAAGGACTCATCATTCTTGTAGAGCACCGCGGTCTTGGGCCGCGAGGTGCGCAGATAGCTGAGGCCTTTCTGGAGGGCCATTTGCTCGACTAGTTTTTCGGCCGAGACGGCGTCGGAGGGATACAGGACCACACTGCCGATGACCGCGCGCATCATCGCGAGGTCCTCGAGCCCCATCTGGGAGGGGCCATCCTCGCCGATGCTGACGCCGACGTGGGAGCCGGCCAGTTTGAGGTTGGAGGTCGAGATGCCGGCCACGCGGATCTGGTCGAAGGCGCGGGTCAGGAAGCAGGCGAAGGTCGAGGCGAAGGGCACCTTGCCCCGGGTGGCGAAGCCGGTGGCGACGCCGACCATGTTCTGCTCGGCAATAAAGCACTCGGTGGAGCGCTCGGAGAAACGTTTGAAGAATTTGTCGGAGTAGGTGGAATTCTTGGTGTCGGCGTCCAGCGCGACGATCCGGGCGTCGGTCTGTCCGATGCGCAGGAGGGCGGTGCCGAAGGCCTCACGGGTGGCGACGAGGTCACCGAGGTTGTAGGCGATTGGGAGGTAAGTGGCCGGAGCCTCGGTCTTGGGAGCGGGCAGGCGGGTAGGGGGCTCGATGGGATGAGCCAGGCCCGATTTGGCGCTCGGCTGCAATTCGGCCACCGCCTTGGCGGCTTCTTCCGCCGAGAGCGGTTTGCCATGCCAGCCTTCCTTGTCTTGCAGGAAGGAAACGCCGCCACCCTTGAGGGTCTTGGCCAGGATGACCAGGGGTTGCTTGCCCAGGCCGACCGCCGCGAGCACTTCGAGGATTTCCTCGAGGTCGTGGCCATCGATCTCCTCGGTGCGCCAGCCGAAGGCCTCGAAGCGGCGCTGGTAGGCGCCAAGGTCATGACCCAAAGCCGTAGCCTCGCTCTGGCCCAGCCGGTTCACGTCCACCACGGCGATCAGATTGTTCAGTTGGTAGTGACTGGCCAGGGCGGCGGCTTCCCACACTGACCCTTCGGCGCATTCACCGTCCCCCATCAACACATAGGTCCGGTAGTCGAGGCCGTCCAGTCGGGCGGCCAGCGCCATGCCCACGCCCACGCTCAACCCCTGGCCCAGCGAACCGGTCGCCACGTCGGCAAACGACAGCCGCGGAGTCGGGTGCCCCTCCAGGTCGCTGCCCAACTGGCGCAGCTTGAGCAGATCCTCCACCGGGAACAACCCGGCCTCGGCCCAGGCCGCATAGAGCAGCGGGGCCGCATGGCCCTTGGAAAAAATCAACCGGTCGTTGTTGTGGTAATGCGGATCTTTGGGATCAAACCGCATGTGACCGAAAAACAGCGCCGCCACGACGTCGGCCGCCGAAAGGCACGAGGTGGGGTGACCGCTGCCCGCCGCAGTGGTCGCCGTTATGGAATGAATTCGCAACTGGTTGGCGATTCCCTTCAAGTTCTCAATATCAATATCGTTCATGGACGTGGCCAAAGCTAACCAGGAACCACGGGAAAAGAAAGCATAATTAAGGACTCTGGGGGTCACTCGAAAACGGACCCGAACTGGCGCTATTTTATACCTTTCCCTTACCGCGGCATCTACTCGCCGCAACAATGCCTTCGCTATGGGGCGGGCCCCCGAGTGGCCGGGTTGTCCATGGACAGGAATTCCGGTTCGTGCCTGGGGGGATCCACATCCTGCCTCAGCGAAAGCGGTTTAGGCTTGGACGCCCAACCCGCTGCCGAGGTCAATTACACAGCGCATCCGATCGCTGCCCGGCTTCAAAGAAAAGCCCCACCAGCTTTCGTGGCAGGTGGGGCTTCACTAATTCAGAGGCACGTTGTGCCGCGTTGTCGGAGGTCTAGGGCTTCCGTCGAATGAACGCCAATCCAGAGACCGCCATCCCAAGCATTGCGATGGTAGAGGCAGAGTCCGGTACCGAAGCGCCATCGAAGAACGCATGGCTGGCATAGCTATTGTCGCCGCCGTTAGAAACACCGTAGGTGACTGTGTAGGAACCAGATGAGCTCGCGGTGTAGCGCCAAGGAACCCAACCGGTCGTCCCGTTTTGCCCACCTACGGAAGCGATGTTCGCCGAGAAAAGCGTGGTCAAGCCACTACCAATCACAATAGTGGCATAACCGTAGTCGGAGTAGGGCAGGTAGTCGTCAGCGAAGAAACCCGCCGCACCCGATATCGTCTGACCAGCATTCAGGGTGAACGTCTGCGAAACGGTGTTTGGCACGTTATTGCCGGCACCGGCAGCGAGCAGAGCGAAGTATTTTCCCTCGAATGCTGAGAACGTCGTGCTCGCCTGAGTGAAGTAGGAGTTGACGACATCGGCACTGGAGTAGCCGCCATTCACAACGGTCCAGCCCGTGAAATCACCGGTTTCAAAGCCGAAGTTCACAGGACCAGCGTGAGAAGCCGTAGCGCTTAAGCCGACGACGAGAAGGGCTTGGAGGACTTTGGTTTTCATGTTTTTTGTTTGTGTTGTTTGCTTAGAACTGCCGAACATCATCGTTTAAGGGTGCGACGACAACCACCCGAGCGGCGGTACACCAGCGATGGCCTCACCGAGTGTGCATCGCCGCTCTCTTCCGTATCTGGTTCGGCGTCTACTTTATCAGCATCATTCATGCCACAATGCAAAAAAGTCCTGTAATAAGGTGGTGCGTTATCGTAAGTGATTTATTCTTAGTGGCTTAGGTATTTGAACGTCTCTCATTGCCAAGACTGTCCAAAGAGCGGATTTAGTGGAAAAGTATAAGCTATTCCGACGGAAACACCGAAGCAGTTCAACAGACGATCCGCAAGTCATTGTAAAATAATGACTTGTAATGCATCTGCACAGTTGTAAAGGTTGTTTTACAGGTTTATTGTCTCTGTGTTCTGGTTGATGCCTGTATCGCCACCGGAGAATGAGCAGTGGGATTCGCTTGGGAACGAGGCCTGAAAACCGCCGCCTCCTTAGCCCCTCGATCTTCGGCGGACCGGGCGAGTCAGAGATGGCGTTTCAGAAAGGCTCGTCCGGAACCGCTCTTCAAATAGCGCTCGAGGGCCAAAGCCCGTTCCTTACTTTTGAAAGCCGTCGCGGAGCGAATCTGCCAAGGAGGGAATTTCGAAGTGTGTGAAACGCTGCTCGAGTTGTGTTCTCTCAGGCGTTGTTTCAAATCCTGCGTCTGGCCGGTGTAAAGCTCATCAGGTTTCGAGAGCGATTCCAGCGTGTAAACGTAGTGATAATTATCCATAGGCCCTGTTGTTCCAGCCCGCCTTCGCGCGTTGCGCTACAGCGCGCAGCCTTCGCTCTGCTCTGCGGCGGCCGACGTCTCTGGTTCTCCGAAGGCTGGCCTGCCAGCCGTAGCTCGGAGCGAAGCGGAGAGCGAAGGCTGGTGCGCGAGGAAAGGGTCGAACTCTCAACCTTCGGCTCCGGAGGCCGACCCGACGCCAAAACCAATGTTCCTAAGTCACTCCCGCCCAACAGCATCCCCGACTGAAATCCTGAGGCTTGATGCCTGTTCTGGACCCTGTTCTGGTGGCACCGTGAACTCATTCCAGAGAGTATTCGACAAGTCAGACCGGAGAATCCGTGGTCTGTGGGAACGAAACGGCTCCTTCTACGTTCAGGCGATGGTTGCTGACCCTGAAACCGGCCTCAAGAAGAACAACCGCATCCGGCTTGAAGGAGCGGCCAATCGCACGGAGGCCATCAAGGCGATGTATGACGTGCTGAAGGGGATAAAGGCCGGAGAGATCGCGAGCACGAAGTCGGCACCGGATTTCAAGACGTTCCGTGAGCACTACGGCAAGGTGGCGGGTAATCCTCACGCAACGCCCTTCCTGATTCATATTTTGGTCGCGGTGGCCGAACACGAACGGAATATGATTTCAAGCCGCACCAAATCAGCGCTGGACGCAGCCCGCGCACGTGGGGTCAAGTTTGGCAATCCCCGATACGAGGAAGCCATTCCGAAGGCCAATGAGGCTTGGAAGGCCATTGCTGCCGACCGAAACGCGGGACTCCGCAAGGTGGTCGCCGAAGTCATGGAAAAGACCGGATTGACGAAACTGGCGGAAATCGCCGAAGCCCTAAACCTCCGTGGAATCAAAACCAATCGGGGGTGCGGGTTCACGCCGACCCACATTCACCGGCTCCTGAAAGCCGCGTAGTGCCCTCACCTCTAATACCAGTTTTTGAGGTGAATACCGCTCTCACCACCGGCCTTGCTTGGGCCGTCTCGTCCGTAGGAGAAGAGGTCAAAACCATTAGTGTTGTGTGAGCCCGGGCAGCGATAAACGAAATCACGCCCCCACGCATCCTTGGGAATACGCTCTAAATACTGGTGCCATCGAACTTCGGGGATGTCGGCTGGGCGCATTACCAGTGCGTTTAAGCCCTCAGCGGTAGATGGAAAGCGACCACAATCGGCCTCAAACTGCTCGATGGCGAACTTGAAGTTCGCGATTTGCGCCATCGTCGCGGGCTCTCTGGCCGAAGGAGGGATGTCAGAGATTTTCTCATTCCTGCCGCACGAACTGACGAACAGCATCAGGAATGGGAGAACCAGTTTCGTGGGTTCAGAGACCCGACGCAAAAACTCCGCTTGGACGCGACGAGGCCAAGCACGCGCCCCCGTTTCAGCCGCTGGTCTAATGCTTCCACCCATAACCATCAAGATGCTACGTCCCTCTCGGTCCATCGGTCAATTCCAAGAAACCGCCATCAAAAAGTGCCCGCAATCGCCATCGTGTTATTCTGACCGGGTGCTCGATGAGCCACTTTGGAACGACAGCACAACTGGACACCAGACTTCGTGACGCTTGGGACCCTTGAACGTCCGCTTGAGCCTCCCCCAGTAAAACGCCGCTGTCTCTTTCCAACTCGCGTTCGAGTTCAAAAGGGGTAACCACTGGGAGTTGACGAAGTCGTTACCGTCAGCGAACGTCCCGCCGTAATACCAAATGCCAACATGCCTCGCGGCTTGTCCGGGATGAAGCGGGAGCTCCAAGAGGAGGCTTTTGCCGGGCAGCACTCGTCGCCCCTCGCAGAACTCGTGTGTAAACCTGACGGTGATATTCGTCCACGTCGTGTTGGTGGCTTTGGTTACTGCCTCCAATTGTCCTTCGAGGAATGTACCCTGCAATGGAAACTCCTCCCCTGAGAAGTAGAGCCAGATGGTCTTGCTCGTTGTGTTGCGCAGTTCCAGTTTGGCGATTTGCGTCGAGTTCGTAGGTGACCCCCGATAACCTCGAAACATGAGAACAGGAGGCGAACTTGGGCGCAGGATGCCAAACAACAGACCACCGAGGAATATCGGGATAATGATAGCCAAGGCCACGGGTGGTCTAATGCGTGCGACCATAGCCATCAGGACTTTACATCCTCCGCTAACAATCGGTCAATCCAAGGGAACCGCCATCGTCTTCCGCCACGCCACCGCTGTCCTTACCCGCAAGAAGCCAGTCAATCCGCACAGGAACGAAGGCCAAAACCCGTCATTCAGCCCTTTCCCCATTCCCTTCAGAACGACGCCCCTTTACGCAGAAACTGTTGCCGGACGTGTTCCCGACCCTCCAGCCGTCTGAACACCCCAAACCCATCAAAACCCAATTCCAGACCGACTACCTAACGCTTCTCGTAATACGGTATCCCGTGACCGGGAAAGCTACAGGCGGGCGTTTTGTCTAGGCGTCCAAGCGTGTATTTCCCACCTTGAGGGCAACTCAGGAATTCTTGGCCACGCCCCAAGTAAGCCCGCAAATCCGCCCAAGTCGGCAAATCGTTGGTTGTCTTTTGATTGTCCAATGCCCATTGCTGCGTTGCGCCGTCAATCTGCTGAAGATTGCTGATACAAGCCTTGCTAGCTGGCGTGTTCCTCGCGCGTATAAAAGCCGGCAGGATAGTGACCGCGAGCACAGCCAAGACCAAGACCGCACCAACCCAGATTATCGAGTTCTTTGACACCCGCACCATACAAGCATGGTGTAACAAATGAGCCGTCCAGAAGCAAGGAGCGGTCCCGCGAGCCCGAGAGCCGAGAGCCTTGTTCAGAACATTCCTCCAGCGTTTCGGCTTTCTACTTCGCGACCGTCAGCATCCCCGAAGGCTGCCCATTATCGCAGAAACCCGTGCCCGGCCCATTCCAGCCCCCGTTCGGTCTCAACACCCCACCCCCGTAAAAACGCAGTGCCAGCCCCTTCCACTCCCCTTTCCCCGTGTTCTGGTTTTTGTTCTGGTTTTGGCCGTGAAACCACCCATTTCCCGACTGACGTGACCCAACCGATTGAGCCGTGGATTATCCAAAAACCACTGGTTTTCTGAGGTTTTGAAGGGAAAAGGAGAGCGAAGACTGGTCGTGTTACAGCCTTTTCTTGGCAAAAGCGCGACCTGACGCGGATTTGAGATAGCGTTCGAATTCCGCGGCGCGCGGCCGTTCAGTGAAGGCGATGGCCGTCTTGATTCTCCACGGGCGGAACTTGGCGGTGTGGAACACCTGTCCGGCATTGTGGATCTTCAGAC